>Ga0065711_1031921_pt1 | contig 28417 bp, 18 predicted proteins | sample Hoacrofraction12_FD_59098 | JGI IMG/M metagenome (GOLD analysis project Ga0065711, IMG submission 59098) | Hoatzin crop microbial communities from Cojedes, Venezuela - Epithelial fraction 12 v2 (version 2) | ecosystem: Host-associated > Birds > Digestive system > Esophagus > Crop | place... | reverse complement strand
CCCTTCCCTTCCCTTCCCTTCCCTTCCCTTCCCTTCTTTTTTTTTCATTTCCCACTTTTCCCCTTTTCATATTCCCATCTCCATCCCTCCCTTTTTTTTCCCTCCTTTTCCCTTTTCCTCACTGCTATGGTATTTCAACATCTGAGCTTTTGAGTCTCAATTCTGACCTGACTGGCCACTCCAGAAGCCACCTATGGGAAATCCTATGGACGCGGCACTGTGGAACACCAGCGTAATGCAGGATCAAGTTCTTTATTTCTGGTCGTTAAGCTAGTTTATAGTCAGTTACTTTGTTTTCCAAAGAAACGCATTCACTCTGCTTCTCTCAAATCGTTTGGTTCGACATCCTTCCAAGCTAGATACACTTGCCCTTCAACACGGAGCTGCTTACCTCTATGGCCTGGTTCCCGGAAACAGTTATGCATGTGCTTAATTGTGCACACATGGGTAATCGCACTGAAATCAAGATGTGTAGAATTAAGCAAGTCTAGAAGTATTTGCAGGGTTTGGTCTTTGTTCAACAAACAGGCCTCTGCCTGGCCGAAGTCCATGACATGCTACGAAAAGAAACCGAATTCAGAAGTAAGTAGCGTATTAATTATCAATTGACTTATTTCCTTAAACCAGTTAACTCTGCACTTTTAAAAACTACTTTGCATTTTTCCTACAAATCCAATTGCCCTTCCTTTCACACTCATTTTTCCTCCTCACTGCTCAACTCCCTGCAGACCTGAGCTGCCAGCCACATGATCCCCTTTCGTAATGATTTGAGTTCCGATGTTTCTTTTTTCCTACCAACTTTGGTGTATTACTATAATGGTTCCTAGGACATATTTTGGCCAGCTTTTAGGAAGAGAGAGAGTCACAGTGTTTCAGACCTTCATTTCCAAGTGCAGTATTAAATATAATCCTTATAATTACAGCACTGCCACTTGGACCACTGTAGTTCAGGCTATGTCAATATGTCATCAAAAGCCCTCTTTCTCAGGAGCTGGAACTCAGTCATGTCGATTGAATTGAAATTTGATGGCCAGCAGCTGCAAACACACTCTGGCCCCATCCCCCTGCCTCCCTGCTTTTTTTTTCCTTTTACCACAAAATCCTCTTGCTTTCCATCAAAGCCATGTCAAAGCCATGAGTTTACGGAACAGAGATAATGGCTGATTCCAGGCTAAGTTATTCTGAGCCAGCCCTTTGGGTATGTCTAGACTGTCCTTTGAGGGGTGCCCTGAGGGAACCTGAAGGCACAATCTGCTATCTGTGCCCACGAGGGTGATCCTGAGAGCAAGGCCCCAGGCGCAACGCGAAGGCCGTCCTCAGACTAGACTTGACCAGCCTCCGTGTTGGAGTTCTTGGGATGCCATCAGCATTGCACTCGGTAGCTAAGCAAGCTATAGACACGCCTGGGCTGAAGTCTGTGAGGCTCCTGTGTGAGCAGGGCTGGGAGCACCGCAGTCCTCTCCCCTCTCGTCGCCTTGGTCAGTGACCATACAGACCTCGCTATTCATCTAAGCAAAGGCATCAGCACCAGGGTAATTCCCAGCAGCAGTTTACACCACAAGTTTAACACACACTTATTTAGCCCTGGAGGACTGGGGGAAAAAAATCAGCTTTGAACTGGGAAGAAAAAAAAAAAGGTATTCAGTAGTTGTATAACATGATCCTGTCATTTTTGGTACTTAAAAAACAAAACAAAATCCCAACATTTGTAACATGAGATATTCAAGATTTAAAAAGTGCCTCTTGCCAATACACAGTAACTACTTTTCGTAAGGCCCTTTAGTCCATGTATTTACAGGTGGACCAGAATAGCTCTGCAGAAGTTAATACAGTCCCTTGAGTATACAGCATGTACTTCTGAAACTTTCTATGTGTACCAACCATAGGTAAGGCCTCTGACATACGTTTGTACTTCTCACAGTACACCTGAGGGGCCCTGATAGAGCCAGGATGGCTGGTGAGGTCGATAACCCCCTCGCTAGCGTACTGGATGAGTGTTCATTCTGTCAAGCCTGTGAAGGGTAACTGCATTTGGATGATCGGTGTGTCGAAAGGGAGATTTACTGCAACGGTCCATTATGGGATTCTCGGAGCTCTCTCCCAGGCTGTACTTGGGACTCCCAGGCTGTCATCAAAGCACAGGCTCTTTGACACAGGTCAGGAGGACTCTTCACCACAGCCTTGTGCTGCCTCTTTTGCGCACAAAAGTCACACACACACCCTTCCCCCGGTAAAGTCTTTCTCTGCTGTCCCCCTCCTCCACTTCCCAAAGCTATTAGCCATTCCTCCTCCTCCACATTCACCCCTCTCTCACCTGGGCTATTGCCCTCCCTCCTCTCCTTTCATGCTCCTGACACCGCTTCATAATGTTGTTTTTCTAGCTTGGAAGAAAGGGCCAGAGGGCCAGGCTAATGGAGAGAAGCTGAACACATGGTTTCCACATGTTCTCCTCATCTTCCCTCCTAGTGCTTCTCTAGCTGTCTTTCTTTCTTTGCTTCAGCTGAAAAACTAATGACCACGAGTGTATTCTCTCTTCCTCTCATGAGATTTATAAAGCACAAGCTCAAAGATCCTGTGTCATTGTCACAACAAATTGCGAGCAAAAACTTCTGTGAGATGACAATGCACTTGTAGGTTCTCTGGCCTCTCACCACAGGCCATGGGTGCCTACACACTGGACATGCAGTTGTGGATGCTCAGGCTCCAGTTCAGAAAAATACTTAAAGAATATATGTGAAGTTAAACATGTGATTAAATGCTTTTCAGTCTGAGTGCTTCTTCCTTGAAGTGGGACCTCATATTGAAGAAGGCATCCTTATTGGCCCGATTTAGCAAATACTTAAGAGTACACTTTTAAGAATAGAAGTACATCCACTATATTGTATTTTTAATCACGCTTAAACAGGATAGGGTGGTGTGGAAAAGGCAGAGAATGTGGAGGCTCTCCTGGTCATCTCTTACATTTTGACCCATGCTCTGGAATCTGAGAGGAATCTAAATACGTTTTGGTAGTGCTGCTGCCTACATGCCACTGTAATGTTCTGTAATGTAATTGTGTTACGTGCTTACATGCAGGTTATTTAGAGCAATTACAATTAAATGAAGAGCAACTAAGTCTTAGAAATGAACTGTTCTTAGAAAGTTAGTGGTATTTCTATGACTGTGCTTGGTGGTGAGTTGGACCCTTGGACCTTGATTCGTCTCCTTAATCCCAGTGATCAATCTGGGAACAGCTAGGAGTCCAAATCTTTTTGACTTATAACGTCTAGGCATCTAATCTTCTCTGTACTGAACTGAAACCAATGGGAACTGGACGCCTAATTGGATTTTTGGATCTCAGCCTAAAATCTCTGGAGTTCTTTGGAAAATTTATCCCTAGGAGATTTTGCTTGAATCAAGAATACAGGCTGGGGACATTGCTCACAAAAAAGACCTAACATGTGACATCAGTATATCAGCCAATGAGCAGGGCAAAGCATTCTTTGTATTTACCTAAGAAGTAGTTACCTATTTACTTTCTGAAATGATGCTTGTAGTACTAACATGACATTTTGGTTTGCTGTACGGCCAAAACACTATTTTAAAATGCCTTGTATAAAGACAGGCCTTGTTGTTTCTTTAAAAGTTAGAAATACTAAAGAACAAATATAAAAGGCCCATTTCCTTCCTTGCTAGTTTGTGTGGTCTAGGAAAAATCCTGAATTGTGCCAGTAAGAGACCTTCCAGTCTCTTTTCTTGCTGATGATGTAAGTATTGCTCCTTTCAGAGAAGGCTGAATTATTATTTTGTCATTGCCTTCTTCGTCACTGTTTCTGCTTTCCCTCTGTTTTGGCTTTTTGTTCTTTAAATATATTACTGAAAATATATTAAAAAAAAAAAAATGAAGGCAGTAATTTATTAAAAAAGGAATTTACCTGTAAAGGACTCTAGGCGTACCACACACAGGCAGGTCCCAGCCAGGAAATCCAGTGCTAATGCTGAAACTCCATCTCTCGGGCTGACTGTTTCTCACGGCTGCTTGGTCCTTGCTGGGTGCTGGGAGGCCTGACTTCCCAGCACACGAGGTAACCATCGATCTTAGTGTGGTGTTGGAGGCCAGTGCTAGGATCTGAGGGCAGAAGCAGAAATGAAGGGCAAAGGAGCAGAGTGAAATTTTGCTGTCAGTGCCTGAGTGTCTCTCTCTGTGCAAGCCTATGACATGTAAGCAAAGGAAGCTTGAAAATTACCCTGGGGAACAGGAAAGCAAATCAGTACAGAGCAGGCTAATCATCCTTTCAAGGAGAAGAAAAAGAACTTGGCTCCTGCCAAGTCCTTTTTTTCATTTTTCAAGGAAAAAAACCCACTGATCCAATTTGACCAACTCCACAGCAGCAGTGCAACAGGCACCAAGTGCCAGATCTCCTATTTTATGAGCCCTATTACAAAACATTCACTTGCCTAAAACTTGTGCCCTTCCTTCTCTTGATATGCTTTGTCTCCTCAGATCAGGCTTTCTCCCTCAACTCTTAATCCCTCTTTAGCCGTCACTTTTTCCTGCCTTACAAACCTCTCCGTGTGCTCACCTCGAAGCTCCTGTTTGTGCCAACCCACTGAGAGTGCTTTGGAGGGGAGTCCAGAGCCACTGCCTCTCACAGAAGCAAGTAACTGCCTGTCAGGACTCCGCTTCTTCCGAAATAGTCTGTAAAGGTACGAGATTACAGGAGCAAAGGACTTGGAAGCAAAACAAAGATGCCTATAGCCAGACACATTTAAGTCCTGCATGAACAACTGTGCCGATCAGAGTCTCTCTTAACCCTCTCTTATCTAATCTAACATATCAGTATCTTTACTGCATTTATTACCGTGTTATCAAGGAATGACAGGAAGGAGACTGAGGCCTTGGTAAAAGCTTGAGGCACAGAGGCAGAAATGAGACGTACTGTTGAGCAAAGGTTAAAAGAGCTGTAGAAGCAGGGCACTGAGCACTGCGAGCAGCAGACCTACTTGTCCTTCCCCCATCTCACTGACTTTGCGATGGTGAAGACTTGGTTGCACAACCTGTTTGGTATGGGAGACTGTGAGACCCTATAGCCCAGAAATGGGTTGCTCAAAGGTTTCTTGTGTCTTAGAGGGTTTCTCCACCAAATTTCAAATGCAAGGCCATACATGTCAATAATACCTCTGATCATTCACTCAGGAATATTATTAATAAGATCATTTTTCTGAACAGGTCCTGCAGTTTCTGCACCCTTGGATTTCATGTGGTTTTCCTGATGGGAATGAGCTACAGCTACTGTCAGTGTTTATTTCCAGTTAGTTTTACTTGTGGCACTCCTCAGTGGCCCTTGGTTATGGTACTCCAGTTAACCAACCTTCCTCCTCACTGCCCCCCCCTTTTGTTTATTTGTCTGCCCTTGCATCACAGAAACAACTCCAGCAACTCCTCTTACATAGCAGTTACTGAGGCAAAGGACTGTCTAGTTACGCTCCAGCAGAAACTCAGGTGAGTAAATACTAAGAAAGGTGCACACTTTGCACGAGTGATTCCCAAACCAATCAGGACAGATCAGCACCCGGTGATGCTTGTGAGGGCCCAGTAAGGTCCTCAGGCTCTTTGAGACAGGGGACTGTACTCCTAGGACACAGCATCAGAAATAAAGAGTGGCCCCTCATGAACCAACGCGCAAAGCTTCCTGCCTCTTGGCCAACTTTGGGGATGCGGTGGAGCTGAGCCTTTCTGCGGTTAGCAAGGGACACAGTCAGTGCCTTCCCCACTCACGACAGGCAGAAGAAGGTCTGCCTATTCATGAAAACGGTCCTAAAAAAGAGAACACAAAATGAAGCAGGAGTGTTTGGTTCTTACTTAAAACAGTTGCAACTTGCACTGGTGATGCTGCCCACCGATGTGTTTAAAGGCAGTGGGCCAGCAGTAAGTAGCACACCGATGTGGTGGGGACTGCAGACATGCCAAGCAGAGCAACTGGTACCTGGGGCTGTTGTGGCTAATGGCAAGGGACGCCTTTGATGTGAAGTGGGTAGGGCTGCACCGTACAGTAGGACGATGCTGTGACTTCACATTTGATTTCTCAGCGTGGGCTAAGTGATTCCTTGACTTGCACAGGAACACTAGGAAGATGGTTGAGAGCTTTCGCCCCATCAGTCTGTGAAAAGAACGAGTACCTGGTGCTGCAGAGTGAAAAGGTCTGATCTACTGACAGAGAACGGCTTTGCGTGCAGAAAGGCACTCAAGTGGCTGGGTGCAAAGCCAAAAGTGAACATGTAGGCCATTGGCTAGGGCAAGACCCTTCAGTTTTATACCCACTCTCATTATTTTCTTCTGATTATCACCAAAGAGAGGAAGAAGAGAATCTGTACTGATAGCAACAAGGCTGAAATTTCATCTCTGGTTAGTAAGCCATTTGATCTTTGCTCTTGTGGTCTCACTGGAATCTAATCTGATCTCCTCTGGCTGAGGCATCCCCTTGGGGCTCACTTCCCGATGCACATCGACAGCCGTCACCCGTGCCACGTGAGGGAGTGATAGGTGCAACATCACATCCAGCCTTAGGCTCCCCAGCCTGTTGAAGGGAACCCACCAGCAGCTGAGGCAGACTAACACAAAGCTCCAGATTGCTTTTCTGGGTCTGTAGGTTTTGTAGGTTTTGAGATTGCTGTGGCAGTGCATCGCACAGTCCCTGGAGTCCAAGGAGGGAGCTGCTGTGTTGCTGTGTCTTGATGCGAGCCACTGGGGCTGTGTTAGTTACCCTGTTCACGGAGAAGACAGTGGTCATCTTGCCACTGAAGAAAAAAGGACCAGGTGCAAGCCTAATGCGAAATGTTATGTTCTTAAGCTAAGGAAAAATCAAATTAAAAATAATTTTCGTAGCAGAACTCAACTTAGATTGACTGGCTTTGTTCAGGTCATCAGTCCATAATCATAGGATAATCTCTTTTTTGTGTCGTTGTTCATGTTAACACGCAGAGACTTGCATGCTAACCACTGTTTTCACCACCACCAAATTCTAGAGATCAGGGACCTCTAGAATTAAATTTATGAGCTAGCATAGTGTGGGCTGAAGAACCAGCTTTTTTAGCGTAGTAGCTGAGAGACTCATTTCCTCTGTGGATGAGCCACAGAAACGAATGCATAACACACACTGACCAGCGGGTTATATTTTGGCACTTGTACTGTGCAGATGTAACCCAGCAGCTGGGGTGAAGCAATGTTAAAATGGCATCGAACATATGCAGATGTAACCCAGCGGCCAGGGTGAAGCAGTCTTAAAGTGGCATCGAACATATCATCAGTAGGACCTCATCACACAGTGGGCATCATGCGAAGTACTGTTGATGTTAATGAGAATTAAACTCAATGTTACTTAGGGTACCCGGCTTTGTGTTAGTTGCTGCAAATCCTGCCTTGAGCCGTATATGTGTCTATCATGTAGAAAGCTCATGTTTTTGCTTAAGCTATTTACTATCCACACCAAAATGTCTCTAATACAGGTTTGAACAAATTAATCTGGCTGAGGGCATGGTTTAGAGCAGTTCTGCACTAACTTGGACTGAAACCCATGTAACTGAAGTGCTGTTAGTGCACCAAAATCCTTCCCACAGTTCTTTTTTGCAGCATTCACCCCAAAGGATGGATAAATTCTCCCCCAGGTTGTAATGGAGCAGGGCAAACTGCAGACCCTCTGTACGAGGGACCATGGCCCGCAGTGCCTCAGTCACATGTCTGTCGGTGAAGAAAGACTAACGGTGGTGAGATTTTGCCATGGAGACTGACACCGTCGTGTCACCGGTCCAGCAGCAGAGGTTCATACCTTCGGGCTGGCTGACTCTGAAGCCAGGCACACGGAAAGCACGGTGCTACCTAACTAAGCCTCCATTTAAGCCTGAATACACATACTTGCTGTATTATTTCTATTTTGAACTTTTTCCAGATAAATTATTTTTTCAAATGTTATAAAAATAGCTAAATAATTTTGTGAAGCCTGAAGGACATTCTTTTACACGAGGATTTGAATTGGAAGTGGCTGTTTTGGGGCCAATTTACCTTCGAAATTCTACTTTGTCCACAAGGAGCTAGTTGCCCTATGGCATTTCCAGCCTACAAAGCTTTTTTACTTTAACAAGGGCCTTAAAACTAAATAAGCAAAATCATAGTCCAAAGAAATTATAATATTGCTTATGCCAGGAAAACTATATCCATTCTTGAGTTTACACTGCTGAGGTTTAATGGCCGAGAACTGCCCATAGTCTTATTCACACTATCACATATACCCTCAAGTTATCCAAAACCGGGGTAGCTTTCCTTGCACAGAGCAGGTTCTTGCCATGTCTACAGGGGAATATAAAGCCTGTGGACATACCTGTCAATCTTTTACAAATTGCAGTGCTCTAAAAGTTCTCCAATGCATATGAAGGTTCATTTACAACTAATTTAAGCCTCATGGTAACTGATTTGCTTTTCTTGCTTAGCTTTCGCGGACCTTTCAGAAGTAGTCCTCAAACCCGTATGGATCTTCAGACCACAGCTTGAAAACCACTAGCTCTTTGTGTAAATAAGGTATTTTGGGGCCTTCTGGGCCTCGTTTTCTATTGCCTTGCAGCTTGTGAGGTCTTACACACCTATGCAAAGTGAGAGTAAAATGCTACCAGATGAGGATGGTGGTGTTCAGTCCTGGTCTTGGCCCTTATTTGGACAGATGTGAAAGACCCAGTGCGAAGCAGTGACAGATCAGGACCTAGCGCTGTAACTGCTACCCCCATGCAGTCCATGAGCAGTGCTACTCACAGCACAGAGCTTGGGAGCAATCCTATTTGCAGAACCATCAGTCTGCTCTTATCCCTTGAAAGCCAGGCATCAGACCAGCAGAAGTGTGCATGGATAACCATGGCAAGGATCAGGCCGTTAGACACCTTGGAGTGACACATGTTCCTCGTGAGCTGAGGGACCCACTCAGCATTAGACTCTTGCTTTGTCATGCTGTTTGCAGCCGTGGTCTGGCTCAATGCGCTCACACTTTTTGGCATTTCACGTCTTGTACACGCAGCAACAATCTTTTCGTTTAAGCAAAAGTACACCAAGAAGCGTTGAGTGTTTCAGTGCCTTTTCTTTCCTTTGATCTCACCTAAATCTCCACGCAGAGGGTAACACGATCTCCGTCACTATCTCCTTTCATGCCCGATAATTAGCACAGGTCCATGGGCTGGGTGCAGTGCTCTCCTTCCCTGTGCTGAGAGGGGAGAGGTAGAAGGGGTTGGAGCGATTGTTTGCTGTGTTGATGACTGTGGTGTTGCCATGGAAAAGCTGGAGACTTCAGGGGAGTTTGTGTTTTGTTGGGCAGGGAGCCAACTTGCTCTGACTTATTACAACTGTGTGAGTGAGTGAGCCATGCAGAACTTTATCCCTCTGTAGCAATTCCAAGGCAGGGAGAAAAAAAAAAAGGACAGGACTGCTTTAACAAGGAGAAGTGCAGTGCACTGTGCTAAGACTGATTGCATTAAGTACAGGAGATGCAAAAAAAATCCTTTGCTATTTTCCATATTATTTTTTTCCCTTTTTTTTTGGCAGAATGTGTCTACTCTCGTCTAATGACTGAATTCAGAACAGTGCAAATAATGAGATCTCAAGTAATCCTCCTGGAAGCCAACAGGGCCATTTAATTGGCTGTATCTGTACAGAAAGGAGCATTTAGAGTTCTGCTGCGTCCGAGTCCATTAAAGTCTTTGATCTGTTCCAGAAACAAACGTGGAAGCAGATTATACTCTACCCTGAATGAAGTGCAAAAAGTAAATACGTAGAGTAAATGGGGAAAAATGAATCAAGTCCCAGGTCCGGCAGAAAACTATCTACATACTGATCTTCCCATCCTCTGCGTAGTGCCATCAGTCCCTGGAGGTGGAATTCATAGCGATGCATGCTTTACAAAGCACTTTCTATGGGCAGATCTCAAAGCAATTTACTAAAACAGCCAGTCCCGTTACTCCCACATTAGAGAAGGAATAACTGGGGCCACAGGGCTCACCCAGGAGACTAGACCCTGCCCAAATCCCTGGTTAGCTGCTACCTTCTCACCACACTCCCTCTGAGTATACAGAATCTAGGTATAGGTTGCCAGGGTTATTCTGAAGTATTACAACACAGCTGCATAGTTTTATTTGCTGGAAGTGCAACTTTTCCCTACAAACCTGGCTGCCATGCCACATTCTCATGTTGTATTTAATTGATAAAGAGACACATGCCTGTTCACAAAATGTGTTTGAGCAGGTGGAAAAGGCAGGGTTTTGTTCTGGACTTTTCTTGCTTTCAGGGCTTCTGAAAAAGAATCCATTTTCTATAGGAAAGTACTGTCGTGGGGGTAATTTTCTGAGGTTCATTTTAAAATCAGAATTTGCTGCCTGACTATTCAATATTATAACAGATGCATCTAGGAAAGCTATTTTAACATACACTCTCAGGGAAAGGTATTATAAATGTTCATCATAAATTATCATTTCACAAAGCTCTCATTAAGAACAGGAGAAAGCAAAATTACTTTCTGTAGGATTTGGTCAGCGAACACACAGGGAAATCTTGGCTCTGCAGCAGTCAGTGAAAAAATTCTGGTGCTTGCAGTCCACATGTGATCATAGTCAGGAGGTGAATCCTGCAGAACCTCTGACAACATGAGACTCCTTCTATGAACTGCAGCCCACAGCATCACCTGTTTGCTTCCAAAGGTAAAAGACTGCTTGGGTACCATCGCAGCCTCTGGTGTTAGGCTGGCTTGCAGTGTTCTGTGGTTGAGCTGGGAGCTCGAGCTGAGAAGCTGGGGACAGACCTTGACAACATGGGAAGTGACAGAAACTCCTACTGATTTCACTGTGATCTAGATAAGGTCAGAAGATTAGATATCACCAGAGGATCCAGCCGTGGTTTGTCAGTGAACCCATTGCCCTCTTGCTGTATCTCGTTGCATTTAACAGGATTTGTCTTGGTAGATGATTTTCCAGTTACTGGGTGGCTATGATTTCTCGAGAAGTTTACCACTGCTGCAACAAGTGGACTAACTTTGTGATCCAAATACAGCAGGACAAACAATTGCTCTGAAGAATTGTGCTTGATAGAGCCGTGACAGTTTACACCAGTAGCGGAGTTGAAGAGTTGTTGTAAAGCTAATGGTCTGCTCAAAAGGGTTGCTTTTTTCCTGCCTTTTTTTTCCTCTTCACTGTTAGTTGTTTTGTGTCATTGCTGGTTCAGCACAGAAATTCGTGTCCTCCCCACAGAGCTGTAGTAGCTATGTGTTCCAGGACACTCCACATTAATGAGATCTGCAACATCTTTGATTTTTCTTCGCAGCATACTGTGCTTGGGATGCAGTGTGCGAGAAAGACCAAAAGTGAGGGACACGAGAAATGTATTCAGGCAGGAAACTGAAACTGCGCCGTCATTCATTCCTGTAGTGCAAATAACCCTTTCTGTAACCTCAGCTTCCTGATTCTCGTGTGGCCGGGGCCAGATTTGCCACTGGTGCAAACTGGTGCAGCACTACTGACATCAGCTGAGACGCACCGGTTTACTCCAGGAGACAATTTGTTCCAAGTCTTTTCAGCAACAAAACCAAGGGGACAACAGATGTAGATGGATCTAAAAGCAGTGAGGTCTTGTGATATGGAGGGATTGTTTTTAATAGTCGATGAGCATGAAGGCTGGGCTACTTACTGACACTTGGACCCAGTTCTACCACTGTCTTCCAAAAGAAAAGCTTCTACTGAGTGCACAGTAAAGTATCCACAAAGTTGTTTATCTTTCCGGGAATCATCCTTAAACCGAACCATGTCTTGAAAATGCATGGGTTTTTGTATGCTGCTCCATCCGAGGAACTGCTGATATTTCCTTCTCTAAGGACCCTAACATTTCTCAGCTTTTCCTCCACTAGCCAGATTGGAGCTGGCTGGTATAAACTGCAGCAGCAATTTTCTGGGGTCATGCATGCTGTGGTGTCAGAGAAATCTGGGAAGTCAGCTTCCGGAGCTCCTGTTTTATTTTCCTTCCCCAGGGGAAAAATGGTCTTAATAGCTATTGAGCCAGGCCCGGCTAAGGGAATGTTCGACAGCAGGTCTAGCTATGTTAGCTTATACTGTTTCCAGGCCCCCAGATACGGGTGTCAGTGGTGCTTATGTTCGTCTGCAAGCATGAGGAAAGGAAAGCTGGCAGAACTGGGGTGAGGTGGGCAGAAAAGGGAAGGAAACCTCTGCACGCTGCTTCCCCCAGCCCCAGGGGATTCACTGTGTTTGCACTGGGCAGCGGGCAGAGAGGAAGCTGGGGTGAAGCTGTAGACTCACTTCAAACCTAGCTGCATCCTCATCCTGACACCTTTTTTTATTAGGCAGTGGTGTACAAAGCTTCCCTTGTACACTCTCAAGTCTTCTCCGTTTGTCCAAGCGATGCATTCTCACTGAAGTCTTACCTCTTACCAGCTCGCAGCATTTCAGCCTAGCCAAGTGAGAAGGAAGGGTCGTGGTTAGGCAGAGACTAAGTACAGGGGCTAGCCAAGGGTGCCAACAGTAGTGCGGACAGGCTGTGGAGATGAGGGATGAGGAGATGCCCATATTCCCCAACCTCCTCCCCACAGGCCCTTGCTGCTCCAAAGAGCTACTCCAAACTTCTGCAAGGCCTGTGAATTCCTACGATATTTCTTTACCCCTGCCCCAGCCAGGTGGAAGGTCTGCAGAATAATTTCTGCTACACGTCAACACAGCTGCAGGAGTGCACCTTCCCTCTCATGGCCATCTTCTGCAGCCAAGCAGCACGGATTTTCTGCCTTCTTGAGATCACCTAAATCCACCTAATAGGGAGGAGAAATCAAAGATAAGCTTGTGAAGTGGATGTCCTGGAAACTCCTGGGTGCCTCGGAACTTCTCTATGCTGTTTGGTAGCACTTTTTCTTGGAGGTTGACCGACATGTAAACTGAAGTTCTTCAGATCCTGCCACATTCTTCACTCGAGGTGTTGCAGAGACTGCTGAATTCAGGGAGAGCTACACCAGGCCTGCGTTTCTTTATGCTGTCTTAAAACAGGCCCTCAGCCCAAAAGCACAACCTTAAGTTTAACTGATCTGAAACGGCTTTTGAGCTGTGCTGAAAGCTGGGCACAGGTGGGATGGCTCACAGCCACCCTCATTCACCCCAAATGGAGGACTTTTTGTTAAGGGCTGGGTGCAGCAGCTGGCTGGGTGGGCAAGGGCAAGGGATGCGGCGTAGGACTGCAGCCGCACACCGCAGGTGTACACGGCACGTACAGCTAAATGCGAGTGGGAGAGGAGAGGGAAGGGGAAGAGATCAGACCACTACAGTGCCCTGGGCTTCCCTGGCAAAATTGCAGAGGACTTAAGAGGAGCAATAGTCTAGGTGGAAGCAGCATTAAAAATAATTGCATTATGCTGCTTTGGTTATAACCTGTCCCTTGTTCATAACTCCATCCGTGACTCAAGTGCCCTGCAGTAGTTCGGACATGTGACAGCTAATAAATTCATTTATTGCGAGGGCTGTTTGTTTCAGCTTCAGAACTGAAAGTTCATCTGCAGGTGCAGCAGTGCTGTGCAGAGAAGCAAGCGCGGATTTACAGCTGTTGTGACTTACTCCTCTCTCTGCTACAACAAATCATTCCGTTCAGGAAAGGGGCTCTGCTGTTGGCCAACCAAGATGTGGTCAGGAATTTGAAACGCTGCTTTGTTAGTTTAAAAGAAAACATCGCCGGAGATGTTAGGGTGGGTGTTTTTTAAAGATTTAGTGAAATCTGTCATAAATCAAAGACTGATTGAAACTGAACAGAATGTGCCTTGTTTTCCACTGTCATTTTTTATCTTCTTCCTTTGCCATTGTGAGGGTGAATCAAGAGTGAGGTTTTAAAGCATTCAGCTCCGAAGGCCAGTTATTACTTCCTCCTGTGATCCTGTTTGATTTTCTGAAAATGAGTCAGTCATTTTCTGCAAGAGTTTGGTGCAGGCTGAGCCTTTTCTCTGAGCTCCACTCTGCAAGACAAAAAACCATATTGCTTCACAGGCAAAGCAAGTCTGCACAATAGAAGACTTCCTTACAACTAGGCTCTGCCAAGTCTGCTCTCAGCCCTGCACGGAGTCATGTTACTCCTCAGCAAGGTCATACAGGCCTAAAATAATCACTGATGTTTATCTTTCCCAGAGGATATTAAGCACCCCCAAACACCAAGGCAAGAAAATCTGTTAACAAAAAAATAAGGGGGATTAAAAATAGTTTGTACCTCAGTTATCAGTAGAAGAGTGTTATGGCTTTCCCTTCTCCCATTAATATTTTGTGATCTCACATGTAAAGTGCTGAATTACGCCAGCAGTGGGGGAGGAACAGCTTTGCTATTTTTCATAGAAGTTATAGCTCTCTATTTACTTAGAAGCAGGCTGTGTGCATTTCTCATCATTAACACTCCACGCTGGCTGCGTGCAGTTCTTACGCTACTTTCATCGTGGGGAGAACCCGAAGACAGAGTTGTTAGGGCAGTGCTGTGGCTGCGTGGCAGCCTAGATACTTGCCTAAAGGTGCTTAGCTGGCCACCAGCTGTGGCTTGGTGCTTCACGGATCTAGGTCTTTGCAACACCCTTGAGAGGGAGCAAAGTGCTGTCGGCCTGTTTCCACAGACGGAGAAGGAGGAGGCTTGGGAGGAGCGGGAACTGGCAGCTGTCTCCGCTCTCTGCCCGGCGCTGGTGGCTGTCACGCCGCAGCTCCATCACCTCGGCACTGCCTCGAGTGCTCCCACACGGGCTGGAGCAGCTCCAGCCGAGCAGAAAAGCTGCAGGAGGAGCTGGTGATGAAGAAGGGAAGGGTGAGCAGGCCATGGCCCGAGTCAGGCTTCCAGGGCAGGAGCAAGGACTGCTGGATACACAGGATCGAAGCCCACATCACTGAGGCTCCCAAATTGCTGGGATTTTATCCCGTTCAAGGGTGCCAAGCACTGCTGTTAATGATTTGCAGTGCAGGAAAGCAAATATCCAAACACTTTGCAGCCCATATTCCCCCGCCTTTCATGCCTACACCTTTGAACACCCGTTTGCTTCAGCCTTCCCTTCAAGACTGTGTACTTGGCACATCCTCTCATGTCTGCGTCCCCAAATTCACAAGCCCTCTCTGGCTGGCTGGGGAGCGAGAGACATTTTCTTGCCGCCGCGGCGTTCGTGGGAAGATGTGCACGCAGGGGGGTGCAGCAAGCTTCACGCAGGTTCTTAGCGTTTCGACAGACTTCGCCGGAGGATTTCGCTCCTGGCTTGAGCCAGACGTGGGGCTGGCAGATGCTGTGCAGGCTTCCCACGCAGCGCTGGCAGTGCTGCTCCGGTCTGACCCGCGACCACCATCCCCCCCGGTTCCCCCTTCCCTCTCCCCTCCCAGCCCAGGCCGGCGTCTGTCTTGAGCGGAGAGAGCTCTCCCTGCCAGATTGCGTGGTGGTTTTCTGATGTGAACAGATGGGAGTAGGGGGGCAGGCTACATCTGTTCGCCGAATTCTTCCACCTTCGCAATTGTTTGCAAATGGGTGAGAGCTCGGGGAGGCTGGGAAACTATGGGTTTGGGCTCAAAATGCTCTTTTCCTGTAACATGCCCAAGAGCGAACCTACGCTGTGTAATTAAAAGTTTGAGGCTGATGAGGAAAACACCTGCTGGTGCAAACAGCTTACCTCTTGCCCTGCAGAAGCACAGATTCCCTGCAGGAGCAGTGCTAGTACTTGCTTCAGTCCAGTTTGAAACCGCCCATGTGATGAAACTTCCCTTGGTATGCCATCCCACAGCATCCTAGCATCAGGGTGTCTGTTGTGAGATTCAGCATTGATTTCATTCCTGTTTCAATTTCTCATTACATTTATGTAAATGATTTTCAGAAGGGCTCAGCTCTCATTTCCCTGTGTGTGCCAGACACAGGCAGATGTAAATAGCTAAAGGAGGCTGAACACTTAGTGTAAGGTAGGCCCTAAATTCTTTCCCTTTCTGATTGTTTTTTATGCGCTTCAAACATTTGCAGGTTGTTACCATCCATGTTCTTTTCTCCCACTTATTTCTGGCCACACTCTCCATACAGCTCCCCAGTTTTCCTCACGAATCACACTGTCTTGCCTCCTGGGCACAATCCCCTCTCTTTCATCGTGAGCTTGCCAGGGGATGAACAGTCCCACCTCTCTCACCCTGTCTCTTTTCTCCAGCATAGCATCGCCTTATGGGCCCCCTGAAGCCCTTGGGGCTGGAGCCGCACGTGCTGAGCCCGAGCAAACCCACTGCAGACCAGTGCCAGGCAGGGCAGCCCTACTGGCTCGCTGTCAGCCAAGGATGTCCTCCCAGGCACCCGGTGTTGAGGGATTTGATCAGTTGAAACCATTTTTTGTGACCGTGCCTGGTGCCCTTCTGCCCATCTCGTCCTAGCAAAGCAGTGCCAAGACCTGGAAACCAGTTGTCGGTGTGTCAGGCTAACGGACCCCTGGAATCCTGCCCTGCGGTTGGTGCCGCCGTGCCGTGGGACTGGTTTCTCAGGAGGACAGAGGTGCCTGCCTCCCGTAAAAAGGAGTGTGAGCTGAGAGCTTGGATACCTCTGAAGCTCTGGGGGTGCATGTTTGTAGCACTCATCTGCTCTTCCACTGTGCTCCCATCTTCTCAGAAGCTGCACTTGGACTCCACCTTGCTGAGCATATGTCAGCCAAGTGTTTATTTTCCACAGGCAACAAATTGCCATTTTTGTGCCCGAATTAAATTTCAGCTTCTTACACTTTCTAACTGCAGATTTCTTTCTATTTAGAATATTCCCCTGTTTTCATCATTTCTTGCAGTTTCTCCCATTCTGTTAGCAGTTGGCGATTTCATTCCTGAACTCTTTATTTCTTCTTTCAGATCATTAATAAATACTGAAAAAAAAAAATCCGCCTTAATACACTGATTCATGCATTGCCTCACAGGGCAGAACTCATTACATTTGCATGAGCATTAGCCTTTGGTTATGAACCTTCAGCCAGTTTTCAAACCACATCACAGTGGCCCTATTCTGGCATACCGAATTATTTCTCCTTTAAGATTTTGTCCATTGATAATTGTGTGTGTTTTAACAAAAAAGGAAACACTCATCTTAAATACATGCTGCCTGTTATTTGGGTTTCCTTTTGCCTCTAGATGTTTAGCAAATTTTTATGCCTTGACATCGTTTTCACTATATTACTGTGAAGAGTGGCTAGATATAAAAGATTACAATTACTACAATCACTCCAGGATCAAAAAGCAGTACTATGCTTGCTTTTCTTTGGTCTTTCACTTCCTTCTCTTTTTAAATTGACCTTTAAAAAAAAAATCAAGCAGTTTAATCAGTCCATTACTGAATTCCCTGAATGCTTTATGAAGCTGCTGAGCAGGGCAGTCGGCACTGTGGTGGAGCCCAGCGTTAGGGGATTCAGAACAACAGCTGCCTTTCATCCAAAGCCTGGCTTGGCGTTCTCCATGAGTATTGTGTCAGCTCACCCTCTCTGGAACACAGGACTATCCATATTTTGATCTCCCTGGTGAGATGGATTCCAGTTTGGGCCCTATCAGAATAATTACTTACGCTTCACATCAGGGCTGATCATTGCTCTTGTTCCTAGACCTGAAGGTGACTGAGGTGCTGAGGAAGGCAGGGTTGTATTCTTGAGTGAAATGTGTCCACTAAATTCCAAGTGCACCTTTAAAAACTTTCTTCCTAGTGAGTATCAACAATGTTTCAACTGACCTCAGTGCTGTTAGGTGTGACCATATTAGACACAGTCACTTTGGGAAGCACAGTCAGAAATGTTCTCCTGTGGCCCTTCAGTCCTCCTAGACGTGAGAAGGGTTGCTTATTTCTGTGGAGAATTCCTACAAACCTTAACAAAGTACTCAGGACAGCAAGGAGCAGAGGCTATGACAAAAAATGTCTTTGTCTTTTCATTAGGAAAAAGCTACAGGCCCGTAATTCATACAGCTATGGCCAATTTCTCACTGGTTTAGTCAACACTTGTTAAAAACTGGCTTGGGGACAGTGGTTTTCATGTTATCCGAAGAGTCCAAGAAGAGACACATGATGCTGTAAATGACATTTTAGGCAAAGTGATGTTTTCTTGAGCACAGAAACGTTTTATATCTGAGCTGGATGCAAAGCATGCTTTGTTGGTGGTTACAGATGTGGTTTTCCTTGTGGTTAGGGAGTGACTGTGGGGTTTGAATGGTGATGTGGGAAATGGTCATCTTTCGTTGTTGCTTAATGAGGCAGGTGCCAGTCCTGTCATAAAACCTTGCAGGAGGTCTGGCTTACGTAAGGAGATGTTATTGTGCGTGCAGCTACTGAGTCCTCCAGTGCCCTCCTCCAAAGGACATCTTAGACATCTACAGCAGAGCTGATCTCCTTGGATCCCTTTATGGTCTGCAGAGAGAAAGAAGTACCCCTTGGGTAGGATTTGATCTATGAACATCCAAAATAGATCTGAAAAATTGTACTTTAGAAACGCGTACTCTTTTCCAGTGAATAAAAAGAAGAGTTTAGGGTGAATTGCTCCTGCCTGCACCTCTGTAAATACGTGAAATATGCCGTACCCCTCGATGTTTGCCAGAGGAGGAGAAAGACAAATAAGGTCATTTAAGATAGAGGTAAAATATTTGGGGTACTTCTACAATATAAGTCAAACAGACTCTGAGGCAGCCTGTGAGGTTTCCTTTCTGTACTGACAGCAAGCTCATGTATAAGGCTTGGACCCAGCCAGAACGTAGCATTAAAGCTTCTGAGATGTCACCTGCCTGAGCTTGCCCTGTGTCTCAGCATGCCACCAGGCATGGCCAGACAAGCTGTGTGCCAGCCGAAGGGACAGGAGGTGGCCATGGGGCATGGCACAGAGCATTGTGCTGGAGACTGCATGGAGGCATGGCCTGGAGCTCCTGCTCTGAACTACTGTTGGCCATAAGGAGAGAAGGCAACCGCAGGGACTGATTTGCCTGGTCGAAGGGTACATATGCCCCTTTTTCTTCAGCTACATGGCATGTCTTGTACTCAGAATTTATCCTAGTGTCTTAGACTTGGGACTAGAATGCCCTCACATCCCAGTGACACCTCTAGAAGGGCACTGAAGGCTTCACAAAAAGAGGTCTCCGATGCAGCTCTTGCTGTAGACAGCTGTGCTGGACAGCGGTGATGGTTTAATAAAAAGAGTTTGATTCCTGTCAAATTTAGTGCACAGAGCAGAGGTTGAAGAAGAGGTGCTTTTTATGCAAAAGGAGAGTTTGTTTAGAGCCTTTTGAACATCTCTGTGTTTTTCCCTTCCTTGCCAGGCTTTTAATGGTAGGAGAAAAGTATCACACTAGCAGTGTTACCAGCTCTGTGATTTTATCATGAGCCAGTGTTTGCTATTTTGCTTAAAACCCCAGCTCCTAAAAACAATGGATTGTGTGAGAATCTCTCAGCTCTGATTTGAAAAACAAAGAAAATATCTAGTGCTTTTTGTGTCAGAATAATGGTTGAAACATGACCTCGATTATATCTGAAGAAATCCAAAACCATATTTGGAATTGGTTGCATTTTTATGTGCATGTTTTGAAGCCAATTCTGTAATTTTTCTTTTGGGGGGGGGGGCCATCTGACTCATGGTTTTTGAATGCTTGGGGAGTGGTGCTATTACATTGGGGATACCACTGATATTTCCAACTCTGCTGAATAATTTCTGACACAAAAAGCTTTAGCTCTTTAAAGCAAAGAAATGTTTTAAATTTGTAAAGCATATAGGACAGGACCGGCTTTAAAAATATATAGCTCACATGTTTTTTTTGTGCTTTGCTGAGCAGCAAAGGCATTGAGCAGATCCCATGCAGTCCCTAAAGACAAATTGTAATGCTTTTTGGTATGCACAGAGAATACCCGAGTTAACCACAACTGAGGCTTGACCAAAAGGTCCGATCCCATGAATGCTCAGTCTCTTTAGGGATGGTGCTGAGCTCCTGGAGTTTTCGTACTTCCTAAGAAGACCCTCTGCACCTTTCAGAGTCAGGGCATTTCATAAAGACTGCGTAAATGCTCCTCTTGGGCAGCGCAATTCGTTGTCACGGTTAGGCAGCAGTGCTGCCGGGGGAAGCAGGTGTGGTGTGAACCGCTGCTGTAGGATGCTGGGACTCACATGTGTGTGGCTTAGTTCTAACCGCGGCTGTGAGCCAAACGTTTCCCGTTGGACCCCTGCCTCTAGAATTCGATGGCCAGCCCAAAGGAGACTCTGTGGGCACACAGTTCAGGTGGGACTTGGACAGAGCTGAGCACGTTGTGGTGCGTCAGGTGTCAGAAAGCAATACCAGCCTTTGAGGGCAGCAGTAACTATTCTTTGTTAGGGCGGCGTTTTTCAGTTTCTGTGTTTAAACAAAGGCAGATGATAGTGGTAGAGGACATAGCTAATGAACTTGCTCCCTCTGGGAGCCCTGCAACACACACAGCGCCGGCACCTGGGAAGTGATGCCGTCCACCGTGATGCCAGTGTTTGTCCAGAACACATGGTAGGTCTGGCACTGCTGCCGTGCATTTAATAGCAAACGCTACTAAAGCATCTTCTGTCTTTTGTATACTGGGAACGTATCCTCACTAGAGCAAACCTCCTTCAGAATTAGCCATAAGATGGGGGTAAGGAACATTTTTCTTGCTGAGAGCTCCACAGGCCTTTCAGATTTATTTGGTGAGCCACACATTTGCAAAAACACATCCTGGGTGCTTGCCAGCAATAATGTGAAAAATCACACATGGGCTATAGCTGTTCCCAAGGCCTAATATTCGTTTCCCCAATGTAATCAAAAGACACTGGCAGAGTCCAGAAGCCAAACTGTGTCCCTGATTACTTAATTTGATGGGGTTATGTACATGGCCCCATAATTAAATGAGGCTGGCAGGGCTGGTGCTTGGTATAAAATTCATTACACTTTTGGAACGGTTGTATCTGGAGGGATTTTGAACGATGTGTTTTCCACTCTCACCCCTTTCTTTGTGTACTTCTTCCATTATTCCTTTTTACCTTTGTTGTTTTGGATAAAAATTACCAGAGGTTAATAAGAAGGAGGCACAAATTAGGAGCAAGATTGCTTAATCCATAATTGCAAGATTTGGAATGCTTAGATTTTGCAGTGTTGCTAACAGTCAGGGTGCTGGCTGCTTAGCACAGGACAGAAGCAGATCTGCTGAGATCTGCTGTAAGTGAGCGCTTGAAGACACTGTGTGATGGACGAGGGTCCCAGCGTGGTGTGAGACACCCCTTCCAGCTCCGTACGGGGGTCAGAAGAGAGGTGCGAGAGGGGCGGTGGCAGGGAAGGCACCCCGTGCCTTCGATCGGTGCTGGAGGGTCACGGGTCTGCAGGCCAGCTGGGTCTATCCCATTTAGGCACCTAACCCTGGGATGGACTGGGGTCCTGATATCAACTTCCAGTGCCAGATTTACACTGACACAGTCAGAGATGGGGAAACAGTCCCTTGAAACACGTCTAGTTGTTCCGTGGGCTGTGAACAAGTGAGTCCTGGCTGCCTTGAGTGGATTGACTGATGTCTGCTAAGGAATGAGTCATCTTGCACCTTGGCCTCAGTGGGATCATGAATACACTTCTGCTTTCTCTATCTGTCTGCCTGCTGTCATTAGCCATATAGTTACCTAAAATGTTTTCCGATTCATTTATGTCTCAATGTTTTGTTAAAATTGGCCAGCAAATATAAAAATTAAGAGTAAAGGCTAGGCAGATGCACCTATTCACATGTAAGTACACAGGGGGTAGGACTGTGTGTGCTTCTTTGCCTTAGAAAACCAAGCACAAAAAATCCCACCCTAGTAAAAGAGAAGACCAAGGAAAACTATGATGTTTTGGTTTAAGGAGAGCTTTGTGGTGGCACTTTCTGGTTCCAGGGTGCATGAGGGCCTTGCCCTGACTTCCTCCACACACTGTAACCCCACAAAGCACCAGCGGTGACTCAGCTCCTGTACCACTCACTGTGGGCACTATCTGTGGTGAATCCTCCCCACTCCCACGTGTTTTCAAATTACATTTTTCTTCCTCAGTGTTTGGTATAGCAGGCTACAGAGACACTTCAGTGTAATGTCCTTTTTGAGACACACCCAAGACCCCTTAATACCACATTCCATCACTGCAGACCGCTGATATCCTTCTCATTGAAGTAATAATTGGGTGCTGGTTGACAAAAAGCTCAACATGACACGGCAGTGTGCGCTCACAGCCCAGAAAGTCAACCATATCCTTGGTTGCATCAAAAGTAGCATGGCCAGCAGGTCGAGGGAGGGGATTCTGCCCCTCTACTGCACTCTGGTGAGACCTCACCTGAGTCCTGCGACCAGTTCTGGAGCCCTCCACACAGAAAAGACATGGACCTGTTAGAGCAGGTCCAGAGGAGGGCCACAAAAATGATCCAAAGACTGGAGCACCTTTGCTGTGAGGAAAGGTTGAGAGAGTTGGGGTTGTTCAGCCCAACAACCTCTGTAAGGGGAGACCTTACAGCAGCCTTCCAGTACCTGAAGGGTCCTGCAAGAAAGCTGGAGAGGGACTTTTTGCAGGGCAGGTAGTGATAGGACAAGGGGTAATGGCTTCAAGCTGAAAGGAGGTAGATGTAGATTAGATATAAGGAAGAAATTCTTTACTATGAGGGTGTGAGACACTGGCACAGGTTGCCCAGAGAAGCTGTGGCTGCCCCCTCCCTGGAAGTGTTCAAGGCCAGGCTGGATGGGGCTTTGAGCAGCCTGGTCTGGTGGAAGGTGTCCCTGCCCATGGCAGGGGTTGGAACTAGATAATCTTTAAAGTCCCTTCCAACCCAAATCATTCCATGGTTCTATGGTTCTATGAATAACCCAAAGTCACATTTTTACCTGATGTATCTTTCATAGTTTATTAGCAAGCACTCTGCTTCCACAGTTGCAGCTGATGGCTGATACTGCTAGCATAGCTTCTTTCATTTCAGTACCCAGGAAGGAAACTGTACGTGTCTTTAGGAGTGCAGTTAGCCATTTTGCTGGCATGAATGCCATCAACAGTCCCTTCTGCAACTGCTGAGTCTGAGCCAATATTTAAGAAGACAAGCCATTGAGAAGAACTTATCACAGCAAAAGTTATGGTCTTCATTTTGCAGTGCGTACCAGCATTGATGAACAGACCGTGCTATTTGTCTTCACTGATTTCTGTCTTGATAAGGGAAAAAAATACTGAATGACGAGCATGCAGCAATCAGGCAGGTAGAGTAGATTGGCACCCAATCTAAAGCAAAACATCCCTATCGAATCCCCACCCCCAAATTCACTTCTAGTTAGCAAAGTTTTTCATCATACATTTAAGGAAGCTTTTAAGGCTTTGCTCCTTAAAAAAGTTTTTTTCCTGAATCAGGGACTGGGTCCTTTAAGAGTGCTGTCTTCTGTGTGACAGGCATATTCAAAACTGTAAATCAGAAAACTCTTGCTACTGTTTTTCTGGAGCAATTCTATTCCTACTCTGACATTTTTTGCTAATTTGCTGACAATTAGCAGCTGAGGTGTTTATTGTTTATTATTTTGCCTGGTTTTCCCCTCTTTTAAACAAATGATCCAAAGTTAAACCTTATGGATCACACTTCTTTGTTTGCCGTTGTTGATGGATCATTTTCTGCTCAGAATGGAAATGATTAAATCATATAAGAAAGGATCATGCATGCTGCTTATTCTCTGGCATCATATATGGAAAAATATTGCAGTTGGTTGAATTGTCTAGTTGAAATTAGCCTTTAAAGGAAAACAAAACAGAAGGGAATTGTGCAAGTGGGTTCATTAGGGCTTTATCAGAACAAGGAGTGAGTGGTGAAGAGGGAGAAAAGATGACGGAGTTCATGTTCCTGCAGATTAATTTATCAGTCTTTATGGGTACATGAAAAGAAAATTACGGCTACCTATAAAGGTCTAATTAGGGCATCTAGTGTAAATTCTCTGCAGCTAATCTGGTACAGTTCATAAAAAGCTAACAATAAAAACATAATGAGGTGTTGCATTAAATGGGCAATATTCAGCAAATGAGGCTAAATTAAAAAAGGTCTATTGGAAAAGTATACTCTTTATAGGCCTTAAATTGAGGATAACTCATTAAATACACAGCATGTTTTGCTGTTTAGCCGAATAGTGACTAATGTACATGAGATGTGCATTCCTGGGAATGTTTCTGGTCTTGGGAGCAAGTCAGAACTTCTGGTAAAACCAGTGCAAGACACACCATGAGCAGTTGGGGAATAGTTTCATTTTGTAACGCTTCTTCACAATTCTGAACTTCATTATGCAGCCTGAGTCCTGCTGGTGAGCATTGCTTGGTGTAAGCTGTCCAAACTGGGGCAACTTCTGTGACCTGGCCTTCGTATTCAGACCTGGAGAATGGACATGTGTGAACTAGGCAATGGCGTGAATTAAAAATCTTATGTGAAACCTCAGTTCTATCTGAAAGGAGTAATTCATAATTACTGCAATCTGAGAGTGCAGAGAGCTCACTCTGAAAACTCATTCTAGAAAGCCTCCAAATGTAAAAGCAGTGTGAACAGAAAAGCAAATGAATTTTTTCAATATGATGTCAAAAAGATATTTTTCCTCAGTCATTGCTTTGACCACACCATTGTCTTTCTGTCCGGTGATTGACTTCCCCTTCTCACTTGCACCAGACATAAGCTACTGGTCTCTGCTGCGTGGGCTGTCTGTTCAGTCCCCACCTCCTCTGTTTCTGCTGCCTCGAACTGAAATTTTTAGTGGCCTCATTGGCCACTAATTGATTTTTCGAGGAAGTCTCTGCAGTTTTGGGGAGGAATTTTTCAAATGTACCAAACACCAAGTAAATTTTCTCCCTTTACCTTCAAACCCTTTGTAAAACTGTCATGGACAGATGCTTAGACAGAGCTGAATGATCCCGAAGGAGCCAAGACAGCTTCCTGCTTTGCTGGCCACAGTGGTCTCCTGCTTGTCGTGCCACTGCTGTCCTCCTCAGCCAGTCTGCACTCAACAGGCTCATACAGCCTTTAAGGCAGTGAGAGAGGAACAATTTCTGGGAGGCTGCTGCTCTGTGATCAGCTTTCTTATATGATAATGTAACATAAAAAATGGTAAAAAATGCATAAGGAGAGGTGGGAGTTCATGAGGGTGGCGATGCTTTCAGGGTGTATTAGAGCTGCGAGTCCTGGAGCTGCGCAGAAAGTGGGGCTCCTGTGAACACTTCCTAGAAATGCCATTCAGCTGCCTTTGAGAGAAAGCAGCTCTGTTCCCACATCCCTCAATGACAGAGGAAGAACATGAAAAACTGACGAGGCCAAGCACACCTTATAGGTGGTAGTTGCCTCGCCAAACCTTTCACTGCAGACGCAAATACACTGATCAGCTTGCTGCACGGTATAAAAATATAGGTGAGTGCATTTAGGGGGAAAAAAAGAGCAAGTAGCAGAGTTTTGTGCGTAAATTAACCAGATGTTTTCCTCTTCTGTGTAAAAGAACCAGACTTAGCCATTACGGTGGCATTCATGTCTTAGTAGGCCATTTTAGCGGAGGTCCCTGCTTCCCTGGCGTGTCTGCCAACTCAGAGAATTTTTAGGTTGCGGATGATTGGTCTAATTGGTTGTAAAATAAACTATTTCAAAGACCTGGCAGTCCTTACATCTGCCGCTCCTGGCCTAATGTGTTTGTGATGTATTTGCTGGTAGAGAAAAATGTTGCTGGACGTGTGTGCATTGGAAAGCTGTAAATTGTTTTTCCTTTCTTTTGTTTCTGTTTATCTTGGTTTGCAAATATTAAGCAGACGTAGTTCTCAATATGGACAAATGTGCTGCAAAATGCCACTCAGATGAGGAGATTGTAGCTGCTTTTCAATTATTAAAAGCATATGCAGAGGAATAAACTGCACAGCTAATTTCAGAATGAAGGTCTACAGCAGATGCATGAGCCCTGGTGAGTAAAGGTTTAGGTAACAAAAATGCCGATGCGTTTCAATGCATGTAGTGAAATCCCCAGAGATGAGGAGGGTTGTAGGTTGTCACGAACATCAAAATAGAAACCTCTGTGTCTGAGAGTGGCTGTTAAATGCCACGTCCTCAATTCTTCCAGTTACACTGTTGACAAGTGTGGAGTTTCTTGTGTGTTTGGGTTGGCCTAAAGAGAGAATATGTCCATACAGGTCATGGATGACCAGGAGTTCTGGGTACTTTGGTGAAGAGAGGCTTTTTTCTCCCTCTACACATACTGCTGTAAGGACTGGGCCTCTTTTTTCCAAACAATTCTGTGAACCAGGCACATCCACTAAAACTAAGCTCTGGAAGAGGGGCAGAGGTAAGGGAGGACAAGGAAAGACGTGGCTGCATTACCACCCTCCACCCCTAGAATTTCTCTTTAACAGCCTCCCTGTGAGAAGGGAAAGAGATAACCTTAATAATTAACATCTGGCTCAAACCCAGCACTTCCAGGAGCCCTTACCGGTGTCCAAGAGGATGTAACTTATGACAAAATTTTAGCCATCGGTTGGGATGATGTTCAGAGCAGCTTCAAGGGGTAGAGTTACATATCCCGCTCCCTCTGCTCCCTGTGAAAATCCTGGCCTTAAGCCCAGGAGAGTCTCACAGCTTCCACGGTGTAATGAGAGCCCAGGCAATGCTGACCCATCCCACTCCCAAGCCCTGAACAGTAGGAGAGGATGCTCAGGCTGTTCCTCCCACCACAAGGCACAGCTGGACCCCACGCTTGGAAGGGGAACCAGCCCCGTCTGTATACATGGGGCACTCCACGGCTTGCTCGTCAGCGGGCGTTGGGTGTCTCTGGGCAGGGAGTTTGGGTTGTTTTGGTGTTTTGGGACTCAAAATGTGCAAGTGACTTCCTTCAGCTGTGTGTCGCAAAGGACATATTGGCTTAATGGTGCAGCAGGATCTCTAAATTTGCTTTCTTTAGTCAGTTTGTGTCACAACTTTTGTGTTGTTTGAGTGTGTAGGAGAGACCGTTGGTGTCTACCAGAGCCATTTGTAAGCACTTTTTCTCCTTTTGTCCTATTAATTATGTACAGAAGTAAAGCAGTTTAAGTACAGCCAAATATCCAAAACCTCTGGCACCATTCAATGGATAAAGTAAATATTTCTATACCTTATGAAATCAAGGGAGTTCCAGATCCTTCGTAGTTGGCTAAGAAGTGATACTCCCTTTATGTGCTTTCTGCAATATGCTTGTTCATAAATGTGTCATCTTCAGGAAAAATTTCTCATACAGGTTTCAAGGCTTCCTTGCAGCCGCAAAATCCTGACTTTTGCTTGTATGACTTTGTGTGCTGCTCTCGGGCAGTGGAGGGGGAAGATGCACAGTACTCTGCAGAGCTGCCTTTGCAGGACAGCGCTCCCTTCTTCAAGACCAGACCTGGTGCTTGCTCAGGACTGAGCACATCTACTGCAGATAGACCTGGGCCAGGCTCGGGCTTCAGCCTTTCCAGAAAGGCTTGCAAAGCCTGCGTTGATTGCAGGGCTACAGCACCCTCAGGGGAGCTACGCAATCATCATCTCGCGGCCTAGAAAAAAGATTATTTTGATGCATTTTTCTAGAAATGTTTTGAGCTCCAGCCAACCACTTAGGGCCAAATGCTGCTCAGAAGGTTATAGAGACATAACTGGAAGTATGCAAGTCAGTATTTCTCTGAGCAAATATAAACCTTTTCCCTCTTTATCTGTCTTTGGATGCCAGTTGTACTGTGAGGGTTTGAAGATCAATTTTGTCGTGACAATAATGAGAATCAATAACAAGCAGATAATAAAATGGTCATCTTCAGGGTGTCTGCAACAGGCAGGCATTATCTTATTATGATTCAAACCACCTGCTAGGGTTGGCTTGCTCCAGCTCCTTGTACAGTCTGCAGAGAGAAAGAGAAGGCTAGCAGGAGACCAGTTGTGGTTTGTGCCTTATTTAAATGTCCCAGTTACTTCTGTGGCAGCTTTAAAGCTTTGTCCATTCAAATCTGTGGACCATCCAAACACCATCTGACCAAAGCCTTACCACTCTGCAGGTAGGTTTCTTAGCTCAGCATGAGCCAGAAGATACCACGTGAACAGATTATGTATTGATTGTGCCAAGAGCCAGGCAATGTGAATAGCAAACAACGTGAGCCCCTTTTTTGACCTTAGGTACCAAAATCCTAGGGTGCAACATTAGATACCTAGAGTAGGTGGTCTTACTACAGCCCAAAATATTTTTTAAAAATGATTAGCCTTTGTAATGGGAATGTACAAACACCAGAAGCTGCTTTCTCAGAGGAACGAGTGAAAGCTGTTGGCTGTGCTGTTCCACTTCCAGAACTGGACAGGATTTGGGCAGCACCACCAGACTACTGGTGTTCCCAAAGCCATCCTGCTGCATCCTGCCTTCACACAGTGCTGCCTCACAGCCGCGTTTGTGTGGGATGCTCC
>Ga0065711_1007031_pt1 | contig 28419 bp, 20 predicted proteins | sample Hoacrofraction12_FD_59098 | JGI IMG/M metagenome (GOLD analysis project Ga0065711, IMG submission 59098) | Hoatzin crop microbial communities from Cojedes, Venezuela - Epithelial fraction 12 v2 (version 2) | ecosystem: Host-associated > Birds > Digestive system > Esophagus > Crop | place... | reverse complement strand
TTTCCTTAAAAAAAAAAAAAAAAAAAAAATCACATTTCTAAGTCAAGATTATGCCCAGCCATTGTTCCCCAGCACTAGTGGGTGTGTCTGTGATCTAAATCTGCAGCTTAACGTGAGAACCAGATAGCTTGGGTGCCTAGAAATGTGTACTAAGAAGGCAGAGCTTAGTGAAGAGCAGCCACCTTAACCAGCGTATTAGCTCAGTGTTGTCACCTGCATTAAATTTCTGACCACAGCTTACACTGCTGGGAGCCAAGCCAAGCAGTTTTTATGCATCACACAAGCCTACATGCTGCGGTCATTCCTTCAACCCAACACAGTGCAAGGTCCACTTTCTCACTGATCAGTAAAAGCATCAAACCCTGGAGGCATCACTAGGCACAAACGGTACTCACAGATTTAAACTCAAGATCTTAACAAGCTGTAGATAAAAGTTGGATATAAATCTCAAAGCCGGCAAGCTTTAAGTGGAGAAATAACAGGCACAAACTGAAGCATAGGAAGTTCCATCTGAGCACGAGGAAGAGCTTCTTCCCTCTGAGGGTGACGGAGCACTGGAACAGGATGCCCAGAGGGGCTGTGGAGTCTCCTTCTCTGGAGATATTAAAAACCTGCCTGGATGAGGTCCTGCGCAGCCTGCTCTAGGTGAACCTGCTTCGGCAGCGGGGCTGGACTAGATGGTCCCCAGAGGTCTCTTCCAATCCCTACTGTTCTGTTCTATGAAGTAAAATGAGCCAACCAGCTATTGGCTTCTTCAATGAAACTTTTTTTTTAATTAGAGATACTTGATCAGATCTTGACCTTTCTCCAGTTCTCTGGAATATCTAAGTAGGAGAAATCAGTTAAGAAAATCAGGTTGGTAGACAAGCTAGAACTTGATCTTACTGAAGATCCTATGAACTCTATTGTTCAAAGTACATATAATGGAATATTCCCTGAAACTAACTCTGTACTAGCCTTAGTTGCTCAGATATACTTCTCAACACAGCATCGTTAAGAAAATCAAAGATTTGATAGTTAGAGAGGTCAAAGCAGCAAGGACCATATTTAACTGTAATTGTATTCCAAACTTCTCTGCTATCACTATCACATCCAGCTCACCTCCTTCTCACTCCGATTCTCAGGGGGTGATACATGCAGCTCCACTTCTGATGCAGACTGGCCCTCATTTTCAACACTCATTTCCTTATCCTTCTCAACAGTAGTCTCCTCAGATACTTCTACCAAGTCTTCAGAGCTTTCAGATGTGTGGGTAGGATGTTCCAGCCTGCAGCAGGTATTAAGATATATTCTTTAATCCTTTAGATTAATACATAATTTTCATGATCTTGGCAGGGAAATTATTTTATGACCAATTATAAAGCACTGTTATCACATGCTTGCCATAGAAAATAAGAATCCAGAAAACAAAATACATCTAAAAATAGCTAACTCCTCATTAGGGCAAAAAAAACCATGAACTAGGAAAAATTGCTTTGGCAGGTAGAAACGGAAGACGTCTACCTCACTTCCATTTTATCGGAATAGAAGTCAGAAATTTGTGCAAGTTTGTTATTTTAAATTTAGAAAATGTATTTGGAAGCCACAAAGGGGCGAGAAAGGAAGCAACTTCTTCCACCCTCACTGTAGAAACAGTTTAAAATTACGGAGTTATAAAAGCAAATACGTTTGTGTAATCACTGAATATAAATATCTTACAAAGACCATGACTGGAAGAGAATTCAAGCCAATAAACACATCATGGCTAAGGAAGATTAAATCAACACATAGCTAAAGATGAAGCTCTGATGCACCTGATGGGTATAACATGGTCTCAATCGTTCAGTTCTCATTTTTGAGATGATAAAACTGAGATGAACTGGAAGTATTAGATACAAGCAATAAAAAAGTACATGCGATAGATTTGCAGGAGGCTGCTTCATGATCTCATAGTAAAGGCAGTATTGGAGGGTTTTATCCCAGGTGCCAGTCTTGAGATGAAGGCACTCCACAGCAGGAGGTCCCTGACAGAAGACCCTGCTGCATTTGCTGTTGCGCATGGAAGGAGAGAACCATGGAGGAGCCGATATCCTCCCCTGTTGCCATCACGATTCCCCTTAGCTCTGCTCACAAACACCATATCGCACAGCTTGTTCAAAGCAGCAGTGGCACCTCATTGACTTCATTTTGCAAGGCCCAAAATACTGACATGCAGTAACAGGCTAGTCCTCTCACATACCAACTAGCCAATTATTAGTAGTAACAGGGCAGAGAATTTCTCACCCTGTGGCAGTGTCAAGCCACACCATTTGGCCTGAATACAGATGTTTTTACCTTCATGCAGACTCAGTTATAGCAGAACACCCTTAGCCCTCACTGTTTTCTTACTGTTGTTTCCAGTATCTGCCAGGCTTCCAGAGACACAACATTTTGGTGCAGTCACTCTTCAGGTGATGTCTCAATTTACCTTCTCACATCAGGCTTTATTTTTAGCAATTTTAAAAATCAAGCAAGTAAAGTATGAAGAAAGGAGGAGAAATACCAAACAGCACACTGAGACACTGATATAATTTCTGAATGCCCAAGCAACAAAATAAGAAATCAGTAAAATATGGGCTCCTCTACCTGCTTTCTGAGACATGAAGAGCATTTTCCTCATCTCCTTGGGAAGTTTCAGATTTCTGGCTACTTCTTCCAATCCTGGGACGTTTTAAATGACTGCTTCGTGTCCGAACAGAAGTGGAAGCCATGATAGCGTCTTTGGGGGGAAAAAAAAAAAAAAATCAAAAAAAAAACAACAACAAAATAAATGCAAGTGAACAAATGCAGTCTAAGATCTGCAAATAATTTTCCCCCTAGTACTTGATTAAAGAAACTGAGTGCAAGTCAAAGAGCATTTCATTGTGGGTTTTTTTTCTGAATACACATGCATAATATCTTTACCAAGATTCATAATAATTTTATCCAAAGTCCTCTAAAAAGGTTTATGAGTTAAGCCTCAGCGCTGTAGAGGAAGGCACTGTGTTTTTTTTTTGTTGGGTTTGTTTGTTTTTTGTGTTTTTTTTGTTTTGTTTGTTTTGGTTTTTTTTATGAATACGCTAAGATTGAAAGCGGCAAGAGAGCCTGCTAATCTATTCACCCACAGTAATCACAATACTGATAATCAAGGTTATTTTTACCTTCAGATGTGCTTGCATGAACATCTGTTGATTCTTTACCTTTTTGAGAGTCAGCCTGTGAAGCAAAAACAAAGCTAATGTTATTCGAAAAGCTTCTGAATTGATTGAAATACCTTCATCTCCCTATCTGTGGTTGCATCTTTCTAAAGCACTATTTCATAGTAGTGGTCCTATGGAAGAGCAGCTACAATTGTTCTTAATTTAAGATACATACATGTATGTATCTTATCTCTCAGTTATTTTTTTAAATTATCATTATTACAAGGATGAATATTTTTTCTGCATTTTACTTCTGTCTTCAACATAGAAGATAAGATTTCAAAGTAACCTGTCATTATAAACAGCACCAACAAGTATTTTTTCCTAACCATTCAGTTTATAACAGGTGTCCATACAATTAAATGCTAGAACTCTTTTTTTGTTGTCTCCCTTTTCTGCATAAGCCCAAGGGACTATACTAGAGTAGCTGACAAAATTTAACAGGAAAGATTTATTTTTACATTTGTATGTGATTTTGTAGTCTTATTTTTATCACGGCACGCAACAGAATATGGCAGCCCATATAAAAAACAGAGACTAGGTAAGAAAAAAAACAGAACTTAGTGATTCAGCAGCAATGCACGTTACATGCACAGGCAGCACAAGGGGCTGCTTATGTCAGAGTTCCCCCTCCCTAGAGCTCTTTTGCCTCTTGTTCTTCCTCACCATCCCAGTACTTCCTTTTTTTCTGCACGTTAGTTGAGGACTCAGTGATCGAGCCCTTGATACTCTGAAGTGGGTACAAGTTGTACACATAAAAATAATGTGATGCACATTGCTCTTTCTCAGCTGATGGAAGTAATCTAGAACTGGCAATAACCAGCATCAAGGTGTTCTGCCACGTTTCCAGCCTTGCTTCCAGTACTACCCAACAAGGTCAGCAAAAAGTGGCCATCTCTACATTCTGCTGCTTGAAATAGTTTCAAGTGAGTTTTAAATACATAAGAATTTGTGGACTAATGAGAAATTATTCTATCATTAAAAAAACCCACAAAATAGGGAGCACTAAGTGAAAGGAGAAAATGAAAGCTGGGGGATGTTTCTTCCTGGTTTGGGGGAAGGTGGCGTATTTTACTTTGTTTGGTAGTCCAGCAATTCTCAAAGCATTGCAGAAATGCTAATGGATAGTGCAGGTGCCAAGAAGAGAGCTGCCAGGAATTCTACCAAGCTATGAGGAGCTGGAGCACTTTGGTATCTATAGCCATCCTCTTCTGAAAGAAGGCAAGAGACAGGGCTTGAGCTCTTAACTCAGAGCAACAAAAGTCATGAGAACTACTACCCCTCTACTATTTTCTCCGAGTATATCCATACAGCTCTACAACCAAGACATGCGTTTTTAAGGTCATTTTGCTGGTATGCCAACTATTGGAATCTGAATCTAGAACTCAGTGCTGATGCCCAAGACAATGTTACAAATGAAAGACAACTAAGTTGCTGCTTCTGGTCATTTAGACACTAAAAACATCACTACTTTGCAGTCAGTTTTGCTTTGGAAATAGTAATTTTCTCAACTGGGAAAAGGACATTTGACTTACATTTCAAATCTAAAGTTTTGATATTAATAGCTGACAGTATAGAATCAACCATTATTTCCTATTTTTAATTAAAGCATTGACTTTTATGAAAGCATGGTCATGTCAATACTACAGACAGTCCTGAAGCACACAAACCCATCCTCACTGTATTTGGACCTACAAGTTATTCTCAAGCACATTCTGTGTGGCCTCAGAACACAAATGAGGTAGAGGAACACACTCACAATATTCAAAGACACAATTATATTCATGACCACATATCCATATGTAGCTGAAATCCAGCTGATGTTTCAAATACATATAAAGCAAGCTGCAGTACTTCTATATAGACAATGCATAACCGAATGCAAACTAAGCATTTTCCATTGTATTGAACTGTGATGTGAATGTGCACCTCTATAAACACTTTTCCTCCTTCTCTCCACTCTCACAATGACTCTACTGTTCAACAGCCTTTCTAGACAATTTCATCTCAAAGCCAGCTGAAATACTCTCCATTCTCTAATCCTCCAGCAAACAGCTCAAATTATAGACCCCGATCAGCTGTGGTACAGACCCTCTAAATGCATGGGGACACCCCAGCCCCCTGCAAAAAAAGAATTGGTATTTTTAACCCCAGCTTTGTCACCACTGTTACATCAATGGGATGCATACCATCCACCCAAAAATAACAAAAGCATTTGTCTTTCACATACAGTGCAGACTCAACCCAATTCACTTATAATGAGATGGACAAAAAGCACTTCTCATACTTTGTTTTATTAGTAACAAAGCATCAAAAAAAAAAAAAAGAGGTAACAGTCTGTGTACCTACACTTGGCTGTGTCTCTAGCTCAGTCTTCTGTCCACCTGCTTCAGACACTGCTGCACACTGCTGAAAACAATCCTCTGGTTGGGAACTCTTATTTTCTTTCTGTGAGGCCTCTGTTGTTAAGATTTCAAAGAGGAAACAGAGAAACAGAAAATTATAGTACTTGTATATAGACATTAACTACGCTAAATATGATCCAACAGATCTCAGGACACTTAAAAATCTTTCTGCTGGTTTCATGGGTAGTGTTCACAGAAGTCACTGTTGTACTTGTCAAGTGTTTGCTCAACTTTTACAAAGTGTCAGAAAACAACAAACCAAAGCATCCATACCTGCCATTTTGCACTTTTCCCTTTGCAATAGAGAGATAATAGATTTTCTCTGGAACCAATATCCTACTCCCTGCACTTCCCACAACAGGTTCTGATCCTCAGGGTACTTCTCAAGATATTGCTTACAAGCTGAATAAACATAAGAAAAAACACTGTACTATATATTATTATATATATATATACACACACACACACACACTAGATACACTCAGCTGTAACTCAGTTTTAAAAGTTTATCTGAAATCAAGTTGATTTTCAATCTTCCATCAGACACATAAACCACCACAGAAAGACTGTCCAACAAAACAGTCAAGTCTGACATAAACATAACATTGTTTCACCCCACTCATCCTCCTCAATAAATCCTTTCTTCAGATTTGAACACTTTCCGTTATTATCTTAAACTGCAACAAAGATGCATGGGATTTTCTTCCTCTCTAAACACTCAATTGAGAGTTCTACAACTTCACTCATCACTGTCCCTGCCAATCATAAGACCCAACCCAGGATGGAAGGGAGCTTGGGCAAAGGAAATAGTCCAGTGATTCTTGTCACCCAGTGTTACTATAGGCACTCGGAAAAGCACTTTTTGGGAATGTGAACATGTTACCATTGCATGGTTTATCACCCACTCACTGTTCACTTCTGGAATATTTTCTTCTCTGATGACCCTCCACCTCTTTTCTCCCAATACACACACTAAACATCCATGTGGTGAGGCATGCTTCGACATTATTCTGTGCTAGCTACCATGAAAACTACCATTGTTGACCCGATTCACTACTGATGCACAATCTCAGTGGACAAGGTCCCTGCCATATCACTCCTTGACCAGGGAAATGGATTAGTCATTAAATTCTGCTGAAGACAGTTTGCTGGCTGAAGCCTAACAAATCAGGTCTTGTCAGATCCAACAACAGACAGCGATACTTGGAAAAGCAGAAAACTTCCAGGGGTTAAGGAGGCTAGATGAAAATGTTCACTGAAGGAAGCCTGGCAGATGGCCTCACAGTACGACAAGCCTTGACAAACAGGGCAAAGGAAGTGTGGTTCTTGCCTGAACATAGTCCCAAGCAACACTGTTCCCAGAATGCATGTCATTTCCTAGATAACATTCCTTCTAGGTTCCTAATGGAAGAGCCTAAGTGTTTCACTTGTACATTAGAACTGTGCCTTCTTATATCCCAGTTAAAACACAGCCTATTATGTCCATTTGACCAGAATTTCTGAGAAAGCGTGAATTAAAGGACCCAGTGAGGCTTAGGCGTGAGCAAGAAAAAGGTGCTACAAAGAAGATATACATTAGATCCCACGCAGCAACTCCTCAGCCAATTCTAGAAGCTTAAGGGGTGACACAGTGGTAAAGTCCACAGTAGCAGCGAACAGAGATCCATTATCTAATTTCACATGGAGGATTAAAAATCTAATCAGGAACTACTTCACCATCTTAAAGAACTCAGGATTTTTAGCCCTCGCTGAAGAGCAGAACATTTAATGGAAAAACTGAGGATGCAGCCACAAATCTGGAGCTTGAATGACAGCACTCATGTAGACATGTAAAGAAAGCACAAAGAAGATAAGAAGAATAAATCAAAGAGCTTGCCTGTGTAGATGAAGGGTGACAGTGGGTATCGAAGGCCGAGAGAGTCTTCAGTAAAGGAATCCACATAGTCTTCCAACATCACCAGACCAGTGTCTCTCCCACGATGTTTCTTTCTTACAAACATTGTGTCTAGCACTGGCAGCTTATACCTCAGCTCACCACGAGAGCCATACGCACTTCCTGAAATAACAGGAGGGGGAAAAATACCCATCAGTACTCCAGCATTGACATGCTGCAGCATGAATTTTAGCACAGTCAAATAAAAACTTCTGTAATTTATAAAAATTATTCCAAAATATGTAATTTTAAGTCACATAAAATTCTACTTAAAACAAAAAAATAATTTATAACATTCATTAAAAATAAATAATTGTTATCAGTCATTTCTTGTCTTTTGGGGCAAAATTCATAATATTGCCAAGATATATCACTAGATTAATATGTCAGAAAAAGTCTGCAGTACAAGAAAAGAGCTGCACAGATAGACAGGAAAGGCTCACTTCGAAATCTCACTATACAACTCCATAGGAAAATTATAATAAAAATGAAGCTGAAAGAGGGAGGAGGGAAAAGGAGACAAAATTCTTGAATTGCATCTTTATGTAGATTATGCCACTCCTTAGAACAAACATGAAGACTGAAACAATAATTCCAATTTTTTAAATGAAACCACAAAAAATCCTAAGACACTTTACATTGGAATTCTCCCATAAACAACACATTATCCATAATTCACCAAAGACGAAACAGACTGTCACAACACATAGGTACTTTAGTATCAGGGGATTCAAAGGGTAGCTATGGACTCAGTGGTGACAAAGGGATGCTATATAATGGCATTAAGACAGGCCATCAACTATCCAATCCACTTTCAGGCCCTCATCTTGTGAGTCAGTGTGAACTATGCCAAAAAGTTTCCTTTTCTCTAACAAGCCCAAAGAGAAGCATACTGTTGTCTATACAACATAGTCTTTGCAACCTTGTACTTTTGAGACAAATGAATATACTTCTCGTTTTTCAAGCAAGAAAAACGTAGGCAGACAGGTTACATTACTTGCGTACCCTTTGGGATACCAGCCAAGATCCACCACTCTTTCCTAACCGTCTGTTTCCAGAGCTTTCTCCACATAGACTACTCATTTGGAGAATACAGCACACAATCAAGCACGGGTGGAATACTGATAATGCCTAGAAAGAGTGTCCTTCAGCGTTTGCTAACTCAGGACAAGCGAATCAGAGGGCATCATGAGAAACATAACAAGTGAGCACGAGTACAGCAAAACTCCAGGGCCACACAAAGAAGTGCCCCCATTCCAGACTAAAAATAGAATCATTACTCTAAGTTCCAGCTTTATAAGGCCACAACAAAAACTACTGCTATGTACATACTACTTTGTGACCACCACACTACAGCAATTTTGACATTAAAAATACTGAGACTTGCACGAATTCTGCACTACATAATTTCTTTAAAGAAAAAAAAACACAGAAAGACAACAAAGATAATCAGAACAAATCAGCCAGTTGCTTTCCTACCTTGATTGTCAGACCAGAATAGGTCAGTGACTCAGTTTACTACTTTATTTTTAACAGTTTGCAAAGGCATAGATTTATGTTAGATGGGGGAAGTCTCCAGCAAGCCTCCAGTACTATCACTAATCCTGAATTAGTAAACCCTCGAGATGAAACAAAAAAGCCAGACTTACTCCTTGATCCAAATACTGACATTCTAAAAAGTGCTATCAATGTGCTAAACAGCCTACCAAATACTAAATTTTATCCAGAAAAAAACCCACAGTAAAATCCAAAATAACTAAAGGGAAATTACAATGTTTTAGAAAAAGAAAACCAACAGAAAGTCTGTAACATTAACAACACAAGCCTGGCAGCTCAGTTGTAATCTCTGAGGGACTACATGTGTGGAAGGGAATCTCTTTTTGTTATCACCAGGTGTAGCTGAATCTTACACCTGTGAGCCAAGTTTCTATGCTGTCATGCTACAAAATATTTAAGTGATAATGCCATCTGATTCTAGAATCATTTCCAATACACAGGATCTCTGCATTCTGGAGCTAAGTAAAAAAGAAAAACCCACAAAAAGAAGCACAGCCCAATCCAACTGTAAACAACTGATCTACAGAAGACAAAAGAAAAAAGGAAAAAAGCTTTCAGGTATACCACATTTCTACAGTTTTAAATGTATTTAGTAGAATATGAAGAAATCCAAGAACTTTCTTAGATTGCTAAAGCACATAAACATTTAAGCTAGATTTTTAACAGCAATGTGACCTCCTATGATTTCAGGAAAACAACTACTCGTTAGGCCTGTAAGGCTTATAAAGTCTACTAAATAAAATATTCCTCAGATAAGCTCCCTGTGTTCCCCCCTGTACCCCCCCAAATCCCACAATACTCAAGTGTTTTACCTTTAGGTTTAACAGAATAGAATCCAATGGCCTCCCCTTTCTTCCACATGATCTTAGCATAGTCATTGCTTCCATGACAGAGATATGGGATCTCATTTCTTTCCATTTCTCGTGTCCGATAGATAATTCGATTCAGAACGTAAAGAACAACCCTCTCTCCAACAGACTTCACCTAAAGAAACACAGAATAACGTTTTAGAAGAGTGGTCAGATTAGTTAATACCCACACACCAGGGATCTTGTTTTTCAAAGTTGCCAGTTAACACAGGTACAGACGGAGTCAAGACAAGCTGTTAAGTGCTAATGCAGGATGAAGCTCTGGGGTTTGTTTGTGGGCAAGGAGATGCTCGGAAGCCATAGCAATAGGTTAACTATAAAGCACTACCATAGACAGAGCATATTTCATGACTTCAATGTTATTCCTAATCCCATGGGTAAGAGCCAAGACAGTGCTGGGAGTGGGGCGGCGTGAGGGAAATGTTTTGATTTTAACTCAAAACTGTTTTCAGATTTAAGAAATATTCATCAAACACAAAAGCAGTACACCAATCTCAGACGTCCCAGGCTAGCAGGTAACTGAAGTCCTACAAAGGAGAAATGATGAGCCTCACGGGGTAGCAAGACTTGGCACACTCAGTCACTGCTGATAAAAAGGCAGACAACAGCACATGATGCAGTGGAAGAACCAGTTACAACAGGTTCTGTGGCATGAAACTAGGACCTCCATATCCTTTTCTCTGTCCTGCAGAGTTCCTTTTACACATTAAACTTAAGTTCACCGCTATCCTACCCACTGTGAAGGAATAATGTAGGAACCATGCTCTCTTCCCAATGCCCAGAGTCTCAGCTACCCTACCTGCAAAAGATTCAGCTTTCCCGATTTAACCAGCATCCTACCATTAAGAAGGCTACCTGCCAAATTTTCTAACGTAAATTAAAAAATTCAAAAATCCAAGATGAGTGCCCAGATTTCACAAGCAGATACAAATTGCACTCCTGGAAATAAACGGATTTCCAGTTTTGGAAAAAAACCAAAACTCCATGTTAGCTAGGTGTCAGTAATGGTAACTAAGGTCAATGATGAGCAATAAAGCAGATACCAGGCAACTTGCTTTCCCAGACTCATGTATTGCCACTGCAAGCCACCAGCTCCAACTCACCTCTATCAAACAGGTCCCCAACAACATTTTTAGCTTACTAGTCTCCTGATAATAGGTACTGCTATTGTACAATGCACCACTACTAAGATGTTTCAATACAACCAGACATATGATGTTCTAAAGAGCAAAGAAAAAATTCGTAACATCGTAAACATCTAAATAGCTTACATATGAATCTACTGTATGAGAGTCACTCTTGCTCTAGACACTATCTTCACAACCAAGTTCCCTTCCCCCTAGTGCCTATTCCTCTGTTCCCACTGACCTTCCTTCCAACTTCAACAGCCAACTCACTTCTGAATGAAATGAAAACATTTAACATCTCACACACTAGCTATTTAACATGACTTGCCATTATCTTGAAGGGTAAGAATAATTGCTAGGTGAATGTTGGAGCACCTTACCTGATGAAGCCCCTGTCTAGCAGGGACAGATGTTCTCACAATGTCATCAATTGACCACCACTTGTCAGAAAGATACAGGGCTGCAGCTTGAAAGAAACAAGGGGAAATAAAAAGTTAGTGATTCTTACCATTCCAAAAGAAACATATTCATTAAAGCTGATAAACAATTGGGAATAACACTGTAGTAACCAAGTTAAGCATCTTCTAAGTTGGCACATTATCAGTGCATGCCTTACTACCCTAGCCCAACAGATGTGGTGCTATACACACCACCACCCCACCACCACCACTCCCCAAATACACAATGCTCCCCAGTCCAAAACTTGTTTGAAAACTGAGAACAATAAAACCAAACACAGGTTTTGTGCAATATGACATACTGGAACTGTTTTTCAGACATAAGTTCCACCCCTCATCACTGTGCTCTAGCACCTCCTTACACTAAAAACTGAGCCTGCCAAGAGGAGTCTCATTCATACATGTATTTTAGTTTTTTATTGCTAACAGATATTGATACTGAAGTTTCAGGGAGTCAGATAAACGTAAAAAGCATGCTGGCCAGGTGATTAGCAATCAGGAAGAGTTTGATTTATGGACATTTGTGGCAAACTTGGCAATCATATACCTGAAGTAAATGGAAAGAGCAGGAAACCTGCAGGACTGGAAGGCAAGGGAGAACGGGAGTAAAAACCACCTAAACCCAGTAAGATGTCATCTTAGTCAGAGCTATGTTAGGATCTAAAACTAAAGACTAATTTGCACTTGATGCTGATCAATCACTGCTAATAAAGAGCATCTAAGTTCACGGGTAAGTTAATGGATTCTACGCTCAATAAACTCCTTTTGGAGAGGTGAGGCATACATCAAGATATCAAGAGATACATGTGAAGGGTATGTGAAGGACAACCAGGGGGATCAGGCCCAGCCATCACAGGTTCATGAAAGGCAGGTCCTGCTTAACCAACCTGACCTCCTTCTATGACCAGGTGACCCACCTAGTGGATGAAGGTAAGGCTGTGGACGTCATCTACCTGGACTTCAGTAAGGCCTTGATGCTGTTCCCCACAGCATCCTCCTGGAGAAACTAGCTGCGCATGGTTTGGATGGGTGTACTCTTCACTGGATAAAGAACTGGCTGAATGGCCAAGCGCAGAAAGTGGTGGTGAATGGAGTTAAATCCAGCTGGCAGCTGGTCACAAGTGATGTTCCCCAGGGCTCAGTTTTGGGTCCGGCCTTGTTTAACATCTTCATCGATGATCTGGATGAGGTGATTGAGTGCTCCCTCAGTAAGTTTGCAGATGACACCAAGCTGGGTGGGAGTGTCCATCTGCTCGAGGGTAGGAAGGCTCTGCAGAGGGATCCGGACACACCGGATCGATGGGCCAAGGCGAATTGTATGAAGTTCAACAAGGCCAATTGCCGGGTCCTGCACTTAGATCACAACACCACCATGCAACACTACAGGCTTGGGGAGGAGTGGCTGGAAAGCTGACCAGTGGAAAAGGACCTGGGGGTGCTGGCTGACAGCCGGCTGAACACGAGCCAGCAGTGTGTCCAGGTGGCCAAGAAGGCCAACGGCATCCTGGCTTGGATCAGGAATGGTGTGGCCCGCAGCAGTAGGGAGGGGATCGTGCCACTGTACTTGGCACTGGTGAGGCTGCACCTCGAGTGCTGTGTTCAGTTTTGGGGCCCTCACTACAAGAAGGACATTGAGGGGCTGGAGCATGTCCAGAGAAGGGCAACGAGGCTGGTGAGGGGTCTAGAGAACAAGTCTCACAAGGAGCGGCTGAGGGAGCTGGGGCTGTTTAGTCTGGAGAAGAGGAGGCTGAGGGGAGATCTCATCGCTCTACAACTACCTGAAAAGAAGTTGTAGTGAGGCAGGTGTTGGTCTCTTCTCCCAGGTAACTAGTGATAGGAGGAGAGGCAAGGGCCTCACAAAAGTTGCATCAGGGGAGGTTTAGTTTAGATATTATGAAAATTTTCTTTACTGAAAGAGCAGTCAGGCATTGGAACAGGCTGTCCAGGGAGGTGGTGGAGACACCATCCCTGGAGGTGTTCAAAAAACATGCACATGTGGCACTTGAGGATATGGTTTAGTAAGAACGGTGGTGTTTGGTGGATGGTTGGACTCCGTGACCTTAGAGTTTTTTTCCAACCTATGATTCTATGTTGTACTTGGATTCAGACAAACACCACGTTATTTTGCTACATATCTTCTGAATTCAATGGGTCCAGTTCTACTCTGATTAGTGTACAAAGATCTATCATTGGTCTATACAAATCTACAACAAAAATAGTAGTATGGGAACAAGAACATAGTGAACAACATTTCCAAAAGTGGCAAAGTTAGGAGCTACACTAGCATGGAATGAGCATGTTAAATGCATGGTTACATGTATTTGTCACAGAAACAGTAACAAGAGATTAAAATCTGAAAGGGAAACCTGCGAGCGAGTCTCCTGGTGCAAACAAAGCAAGAACTTTGTGTGTCGGCTCTTCACCATAAAGAGGAACGAAGCCCACACTTGACAACTTAATAGGAATCTGAAACAAGAGTGTACAATACTTCAATAGACTATTGCTACAATAACATTAGTAAAATATACAGAGAATGTTTAGCAACATAAGCAAGATGAATGTTGAAAACTGAGTGCTTAACAGTTAACCGTAAAGCATAAGCATCAGACTCCGGCCCTTACTTTGGACATTTCTTCCTAAAGACAGACTACTATAAAGAGTTTTGACTCTCAAGCTCTGCCAGATTTAGCTACCGTCGTTTATACCATCACAGCTCTCTGCTGTCAGCAGTTTGCATTTATGTGCACAACTGAAGGAAGTTGTGCAAAGAATCAGCAGTATGTTCACTTCAACTGTCCCAGCTACGCACGTTGCCAAGGCCAACAGAAGAACGAGGCAGGCAGTTAAGCACAGAAACAACCTGGCACAGCAAAATTGTTTTTTGTTAACACGAGCCCTAACATGCTAAGGTGGGAAGGCTGGATTCAGAATGGTGTTCTTCCCTTAAACTGCACACATTTTACAAATTCCAAAATTGTCTGCTTCACTTCCCCTCAGGAACAACATGAGAAAGGTCAAATCAATCCACTTTTCAGGAGTTGAGTACCTTTGTGGAAATGTATTTTGATATTTAAATTCACATGCTTTCAATATTTAATGCATATAAACCAGACAGACATTAATGGTGTGGTAAATATATAAGTTTACCCAATTTAATGAGATTATGATATGCTATGCTGCAAATGAGGGTGTTAACACAAACAACTATTTAGGCAGACAGCACCTGCAGAAATATAGGAAAGCACTCAAAACTCTGCTTCCGCCAAGGAATCTGCAGCACTGACCTTTTGTTCCCACAGAGAATCCTCTCAGCTTACTTTTCATTAAAGCTGTACACCATTGCTTTTATTGGTACTAGTTCTAATAGAAACGTTCATCTAGACAGAACCAGCATTGACCAACTTATCATGCAAGGTTTAAGTACTTAAAACATGACGCATCACAGCCAGCCTCTACTACAACTCCCAACAACAGCAGGGAATTTTTCAGCTAAAAAGGAAAGAATCATTTCTGAAATCAGTGAAACTTGCTTATCAGAGATTGAATCTAACCACGAAGGACACTGAAGGACTGAGATACTGAAGCTAACTGGCTCTTTTTGTAACTCATGAATGCCTTAGTTACGATGACAGATTTTTGTGACTGTGTGAGTTTGTGCTTTTCAGGAAAGAGTTTGACTCTTCAGTTGAAATTTAAGGTTTTTGAAAAATTACTTAATGCATACAGATCCACTGCCTAGAAGCAGCAAATAGTCACTGATGCCCTGATTTAAACCCAGTTACAGAATGAAAAAAAGTAGAGCTTAACACACAAACAGGAATTTGGAGAAAACAAAAGCATTGCTAAAATCGTTATGTAATTCAATAGTTATGCACTGGATACTTTAAATCTTTTAAATCTACAAGTGTATCAAGAAAACTGGGACTAAGGTATTTGCAGGTTCTTACTTTGCTGTGGTCCGGCAGAGACAAGAATTCGGGATGGTTTGGATTCCCACACCGAAGGCCAGACACGTAGTTCTCTCCCGAGATCTTCAATTGCTCATGACTGCAGCTGTTCAAGATATCCACAGGGAATGACATCCTCTTGAGAAATAAGCAACATTATTACTGTATGTAGTTTGTGAGACAAAATGCAGTTTATCACATATTCCTACTAAACATGTAACTAAGACTGTTGAACAGCCCCTCCCCGCCGCCCACCGCTGCTCTCCAGAGCCCTCTAATATCCAAGCCAGAAAGGAGAAATGCTCCAGGCATTTAACTAGGATGATACCTAGTAACAGCCAGTCTGTAAAACAACACACAAACTCGATCTGTGTTTATAAGCAGAAAAGGATGCATTCAGCCCATAGATGCCCCCAGACCCAAACGTGGCAGATTTCCAACATACAAGCCCCCCCTGTTTGCAGCACATTTACAACAGACCACATTCTGTCTTAAGGTGGCAGGCTCCGTTATCTCCCTCCCAGCTCATGTTTTTGAGGCTGCAGATTAAGCAATAAGTGGCCAGTCAAACAATAAGTACACAGCCCAAAAGATAACACGAAAGAGGAGTTCATTTATTTTGGAGACTTTGTATTTAAATCTGTCTCTGAAGAAACCAAAGCACTCTTCAGAATTTCTCTCAACTGGCCAGTTAGTGTGTCTGCCAGCTCGTTGTTTCCAAGAGTATTTCAACTGAGAACAGGAGATGCTACAACCTCATTAAAAGGAAGCGCCCACAAGAGACTAAAGAGACACTTGAAGGAGGTGACAAGACAAAAGCTAAAGCACTGAAGACCATAGTGGCCACAGGTCCTTGAAAGCTCTTAGATTCAAATTTTCCTTGTCAAAGCAGTGTCAAGATGAACAAGAGCTCCTGGAATCCACCAAGCGCTCTTCAAGGTCTCTAAAACTTCAGACAGAAACAGACCCTTCAGGTCCCTTCAGGCTACAGTCCAAACTCTCACAAACATGAGCTACCACAAGCTCATGAGAACCTGTTCTGGAGGAACACAGGGATTGCTTAATCTGTCTTGCTCAGCTACCAGGAACTCATCACCCAACTCTCAAAAACACAAAGCTTTTAATAGGAGATTTACGATTCCTAGTCTCCACTTTAAATCCTAGTCTTCAATTATTTTTCTCCTTTATCTCCAGTCCTCTCCCTCTAATCCACCATTCAGTGTTCTACTGACACAGGTAAATCAAATGCAAAAGAAGTTATTACAACTCACCCAGCAGCAATTTAGAAGTCTAAATTTCAAAAGCTTTTTAACAGCAATAATACACTACTATTAAGTTGCTTGAATAGATGAGGCTGATTCTTCTATAAAAGAGATACTTTCTCTGTTAAAATTCAAAAATAAACTTGGACATCACTTCATTGGCATTTACAACTGCTAGCTTTAATGCTTTTGCTGACGAAAATAACTAATGCTTTCCATGAATGCTATTGTTTAGCTAGACACACATTCTGCACAGCAATTTCCTTTCTAATTCAACTCATTCCTTCCCCTTATCTGTTGTTTTGATTTTCTCTTGCCTTCTCTTTCAGTCTCTCACATTTCTCCTGCTATTGCTTACTGCCCTTTTCGGATGCTTAGCTGCATCTCTAAATTCTCCACCTGTTCCTTCCCACCTTCCAGGTGCTGCCCTTGCTAACAGGGCAGAAACAGGCAAGAGACACCTGACACCAGCCAACTGCATTTGCTCCTCCAGTCCACCAGTGAAGGGACTTCAAGGGCCCAAGGTGAGGCATGCCTACCTTTGGATGTAGCAGCAATACAGGAGCATTGCACAGCAGCCAGAGGAGCTGCTGCCAGGAAAGCAATTCATCCCACCGCTGGTCTCCTCATGTCTAGCAGGTAAGGTTTACCCACCCATATTACAGTTCTGAAACACACCAGCAGTACTGTGGTACACATAAACGGACATGTTTGCTGTAAGTATCTTGCAAGAGGAACAGGAAGAGAGGTGAAGTGTGAGATTGCCTGTCACTGATTCTACAATAGGATGGGGCTTTAGCACCCCGTTAGATGCAACAGGACAGGTAAATTCTGCTTAGGGGAATACAAGGGAATACAAACACATGAAAGTCACAAAAGTTAATTTTCTGTATGCTAGCAGAAAGGAGAAACCCCCCTCCACTATTAAAGAAATACCTAACTGCTGGGGTAACTGAGAATAACAGACAAACTGAGCTGAGCTTTCCTTATTACATGACAAAGACACAAGCAAGCCACAAGCTATAACTGAAAGCCTCTAGGTAATAATTCCTGACATTTTTAAAATAATAAAATCATGCAGGACCAAAGCAGAAAAATGCAATAAAAAATTCAGTAGATTATTCAAGTTCCAACCACTACAGCACTATTACAATAAAAGCAACCACCACATCTATGCCCATAAGCAAAAAAGACAAAAAAAACCTCTTTTCTGCTAATTCATACATTCATTGAATTACTCTCAAAATCATTCAGACACCTCGTTTCTGTTTAGATCTTTGGGCTGCTTAGCACTTTGATACAGCATATGTTTAATCCACTCCCATCTCACTTGTATTAGTCACGTTTGACTTTTCATCTTTTATCATTTAAAGAAAACGGGTTATGCAGAAAAAAACCCCAAACAATACAGAGCAATGTTGACGACTGAACCAAAGAAAACCTCCCCAGTATCCCTGCTAAATAACCATCTATCATTTGTACCGTGCAGCATATCAGACATGTAAGGTGACAAGCAATCAAACGTTTGTGGGATGTAATTTGGCTCAGCATTGATGAGATCAGGAATATTGCACAAGTTCACTACCTCCCTGAAGAAATCCACAACTACACACAGAAAGTAATCAAATTACATTAAAAGTATTAAACAGGTGATGAAAGCAGAGTGTCCCACGCTGACCTACCGCAGACCATAAGGAAGTAGTTCAGCAGTCCAACATAAAAGTACCTTCATTTTGAAAGTCAAAACACCCTACCAAAGACAAACCAAATGGCTTCCGATAGTAATAAATTAATATATTTCCCTCACAAAACCACAATTGGTTTGTCAGTGCCTTTCACAAAGTAAAAATACAGATGGCTCCACATCCAGCCAGTCTCAAGTAATGCAGGAGAGAGAAAAAGGTAAAGAGAAAATAGCTTTTCAGTTTTTCTTGACAAGAGCATTACATATTTTTCTCCGCAGAGGCAGCAGGAACAGCACTGGCCTCTGCCACGCAGTCCCTCGTGTCCCTTTTTTGTTGCTCTAAGCTTTCATGTGCTGCACGACTGTAAAACTGTCAGGTCAAATCCTTGTCACACGTTGCAGGACCGTGCTCTGCTCATGCGGCACCACTCCAATTGGTCAGCACGCCGTCAGGCTGACCCAGCACATGCGATTTAGCCTTAAGCAACCAAACTCGTTATGACCATTAGTACTAGAAATATGTGTTTGGAGGAGGGAGATAATTTTTTTTTTTAAATGAGGCAACTTACGCTCTTCATGTTTCAAGTAAAAGAAAATAAATCTTACTCTCTTCATAACCATATCATTTCACATCATAGCATTAAAGATCATATGCATAAACTCACATGAGCAACATTTGCTTTAATGTGGAATTCTATCACTTTTTGTGATTGTCAACATTATGCAAGCTACTACATGAGAAAAGGCACGTACTTTTTTAGGCACAGCTGCAGCACCAGAGGGTACCACAGATCAATTCAAGGAACACCAACAAAAACCACATTTAACAGGATAAGTAAGCACATTTCTGTGCAAGTGAGGCAGTTTCTTATGCACAAAATCTTTATTACTATAAGCATTAATGTTCAAAAAAACCTTACATGTAGAATAAGCAGGCAACATTGCAAATTGATTTAATTACAACTACAGTTGCAACTCCAATTTCATCTGAGAAGTACTTAAAGGAGACGCACATGACATATGCAGCTTCCAGCTCACACATGGATTTCAGCTGTAATGAAGAGATCTGTTCATCCCTTTGCAGACCCTCAAAACCGAGTGCCATGAAATAGCAGGAAGATAATAAGCCAAAAGCTATATTGTTTCCTACAGCAGGTCAGAGGGCTTAAATACAGCTTAAAACTCATTTTGGGTGCCTTTATCTTAGGGGAACCAAGGTTTAAGTGGATAGGCTGCCAGCCAAGGATTTAGAGGAATCAGGATGAATTTCCAGCTCTAGCACAGACTTCCTGTGAGCACAGACATGTTACTTGATCTGCCTGAACTCCCCACCTTCAAAACCTCAGAGACCAGTATGAGAAGTACTATAGCAAAAGCACAAAATATTTGAATAGAAATTGTACCAAAACTGTAATCAAAACAAGTACTGGAAGTAGACAATTACTTACACAGCACAACTTAAGTGCACAGCTTATCTTCCTTTAGAGAAAAAAACCCACCACAATTCACCAAGGACTTTTCAACATAGAATAACTGGGACACATAAACATGCCTGGTATAACAAATATGTGCAAAACTAAATCAACAGTGTACATAGCAGGTGAACAATCTTCAGATTTAAATTTAACAATAACTAATTATAATTTAATTGGGGGGAGGTGTTCATTAAAATTTTAAGTTTAGAGAATAGACAACAAGCTGCTAAAGCTATAACCTGCAGAATTTTTCTGCTAAACCAAGGCAACTAATCCAGCCCCAGCCCGCAGGACACACACCAGGTCCACTCCTGTGATGAAGTATTGGCTTACTCAGGCAAAAAGTAAACCATGGTAGTGCCTAATCTAAGATTTAATCTGTTTAAACAAGTACTTAAGTATCGGATCACAGAACTCCTAGAGGACTGCCATGCATTTCTTATGAATCATCATGCACCTTCAGCGAAGTTCTATTTTAAAAACATAATCCCACCATGATCTCCCAGACTAGCAACAAACTACATCTGGGGTAGCATCATGAGAAGAGACCTAAATAACAAACTATATATATCTCCATAAATACACTTGCTGCTGATGTTCCAGAAAAAACCAAGTCAGAACTGCGGAAGTCCTGTGCCATGCACCAGAAACACATCTGATGATACAGCAAACCAGCAACCACCTTCTCAATCAGAGCATCAGAAACATCATTTCTGTTTTGCTGTGTTAGTTTCCCACCTTGCAATGTCCAGTTGCTGGTTTGGCGAAAGCTGTGAAACTACATAAAAGTTGGGAGAAAAAGAAAAGTCTTCTAGCTTCAACTACAAAAAAAAAAAAAGCATCATGTCTGCCACTTCTAATAGTACTAGTAGAACTTAACAGTTCTAAGAGACATATTACATAAATGTTTCTTTGCTTAGACTACCAGCTGTCTCACACACAAAACATTTTCATTGCTTTTGTTTCTTCTTTATTCTACATCAAATACTTTAAATTGGGAGGCGTTGTTTTTAAATGTTGTTTTCTCATGTTTCTATCCACATACAGCATGAAACATTTAAAAAAGTAAAAAGGTTGATCATCCTTTTTTAATGTAAAAATAACTAAATTTTAAACCTAGGACAAGATAATTAACCATTTAAATACGTATAGAAAGTACCTATCTGGTTTATTATGGGTCTTGCAGTTTGAAATACCTGGAAAAACCTGTTCCCATAATTAGCAATTTAGACCACTACCGTAACCAAGGTTTTATGTTTTATAAATATCCTAATCTCTTTTCTAAAACTCTATTCATTTTAATTTGTAATGTGACGTATGTTGACTGCAGGAAGAGGAAAACATTTCAGGATGGGGAAGTTGTTTTTTAAACACTAGAATATATATTGGGATTTCTTGAAAACCTTACAGGTTTGAAGAAGCAACAATAATACACTGTTTGATCTGCCACACTGAAGACACAAACCCTCCTCACTCAAATAACTGCATATTTAAAGCGAGGTTTTCTTCAGTTTTAATTAAAAAAGCTTGGTTTTGTATATTCCTTAATGATCTTCAAACCATTATCTGCACTATAGTACTATGTCATATAAATACTATTTCCTGTAGTGTGGCTTTTGTTCACGTTCTTGGAGAATACAGACACATCAATTTAAATACAAGTTCTTGCCAACTCAATAAATTTGCTCTGGTTTAGGGTTTTATTTTTTACTGAAAAGAAAAAGAAATCTTTTTTTGGAGGTGAAGGGGTGGGAGGAAAGGAACATAAAACCCCATGTAACATCTACTCATACCCTATAAAATCCCATATATAAAGTTCTTAAGGAAACACAAGACAGTGGTCTAGAAATTGTTGTCAACATCCACCAAGAGCTCTGGATTAATATGCCAAACACATTAGCTGTAATTTGAAGCAGCTTCTGCAGTTCTGGTTTTCTATCAGAGACACAAATCAAAGCTGTCAGTCTGAATGCAAATAAACAAACAAAAACAATCAATCCTTTCCATTCATTAATTAGCCAACACAATTTAACTTTAATTGTCTTGTGAAATCTACATAAAGGATCCAACTCCCCAGTCCTGCTATAAAACACAATGGCAGTGGAGATCAGCAAGAATTATAGTTGAAAGGTCTACGTGACTGGGTTCAAACAGTCCCTCGTCAAATGAAACATGAACAAGGAAAAAGTCCTCCATATTAAAACAGTATTTGCAAATGATTTCTTTTCAATTAAAAGTTTGAAAAACATATGTTATTTTCATTAAAACACAACACAGTCTTAAAAAAGGTATCTAAAAGGTCATTCTACAGTTAAACATAACCAGCATGTTGTAACCTGTAATAAAAAATTAACATCTAGTAGCTCTAAAAGACTAAACCGCAACCAAAACGTACTAACACAAAACTAGATACTCTTAATTAAAGGATAAGCAATGACACTGAAGAGTACTTTTAATCAATTGGTGGTTAGATTTGCAGAAAACGTGAACTCTGCTAACAACTACAAAAATACACAGCTTTAGTGAAAACAGGACAGAAAACTTACCAGTTTTCAAAACTGAGGTGACAGAGTAATACTAGGAGAATACATATGCAATTCCACTCTCAAACCCACCTTAGGTAGGTAAGGTTCTTAAGAATATGCCTGATTAAGCACCTGTGTAACACCACTGGCATCTTGCTCAAGTGATTAAAATCAGGTATTTGATTAGGCAGCCTATTTAACCAAAGACTAAGTTCTTACATATACAAATTACTAACCTACTATTCATTTTTCTACATATTCTCACATTTTAATAAGATTATAATCTGGCTTCTTAAAGAGCACTTTCTTCAGTAGAGCATTTTGGGAAATTAATATGCACAAGTGTTTCCTATGAGGAAACCATGCCAGAGATCAACTCAGCTAAAACTCTGTGTTTGAGACTACTCAAAATAGCCACAATTAATAAAACTAAACTGTGAGTTTTTCTTAAAGAAACCTTTCTTGCCTTGCCTTTCAAATTCTCAGATTCAAGGTGAATATATCCATATACAAAATTAAATCCATTCCAGTTATGTTTGAAAATAATGAACATCTAAAAGACAGAAAGATAGTCCTAAGTGGAATTACTGCTTCCCAGATCAGCCTCTCTGACACACATCTGATTTCTCCTGTGCTCAGCACTCGCTCTTCTTTCTAATTTCCCACTTTCCACTAGCTCCCCTTCACTACACAAGACAAGCCTGCTTAGTGCCTTAAAAAATAATACCAAACCTCACACAGACAGCCTTAATGACCCACCTTTCCTTTCTGGTCACTGCTCTTTCTCTCTTGCCTCAGCAGTTTAGGGCAGCTGTTTTGCAGTTCTCCAGCTCCACCCTCAGCTCCCTCCAATTTTGCTTCTGCACTTTATCCCCACACCATCTGCTCTTAAAGATCTTAAAGTCCTTCCTACAGCTCCGCACTTGTAGCCCACATTCAGCCCCCTCCTCAAGCAGCTGGCCAGCCACCTGGAACACAGCCAGCCATGCTGCTCTTACCCCTGCTCACCTTCCACAATTCTGCATCCCTAGGTTCACCTCCTGCTTTTCTAGGCGTCTCTTCAACAAGGCAGTAAGATCTGCCTCCTCTCTGATTTTCTGCAGCTTCTCCTGCTCCCACTCGGTGCCCACGTTTCTTAGCAACTTGTTCAGTTTTCAGACCTTCACACATTCCTCTAACATTATCCCTTTGGTTTGGAAGGGCCATCTCAAACACATTTCATGATTTCAGAGATGAGAACAATAGAGAAAGATCTTCTCTTGACCACACTTGCAAAAACCCCACTAAATCTGGTTAGACTGCAGGCAGACTATCAAGCCTAACATAACTAACCTAACACCGCAGTGAGACTGGTTTTGCAGTAACCCTATATATGCATTTGCATCTTAAAATTCTTGGTCACGCTGCACTCTCCCCTATTCCCACAATTGGGGCGGACTTCAAAGCTGTGCAGATTAGGTCAGGCAATTGCAGATGCATGTTAGTACAGTCTAATGAGTTACTGCTCATCAGCCAAACAGCACCTCTCTTTATGGCTGCTCTGAGAATATTCCACATGCAAATTTAAATGTGATGGTGACCATGGTTACTAACGGTGAGCAGCAGGTCATTCAGCTTTGCAATCATACCCTCCATACCCACGGAGTTACTAAAACAGTTGCCTGAGCTATAGCTATGCCACATGAAGTCTGTGCAGCAGAGGAGCTGCACGAAATTCAAGAATTAATTTAAAAAATGCAGAAGGAGCTTGAACACTACTTATCTGTAGGTGGTTTTGTTTTTAAAGTAATTTGCAGCAGGAGACCTATAACTAAGAAAGCAGCAATCCCCTTGGTTTTGTGGGCAATTCAAAGGAAAATGTAGAAAGGGGGTTAGAAATTAACACGGGATCTTCCCAGAAGTAGGAGTAAGAAGTGAAGCAGCGAAGGCAAATAAACAAGACTGCAACAACAGATCCCTGCCAGTCAACTCTAAAATTTTCTTGCAGACCAGCAAGCACCCAGAATTGAGATGTTTCAGAGTCTGACTATACGGGCCAACAGCCCATTTAGAATAGCTTGAGGATCAGAATCCAGAAATCAGCACTACAGTAAGTATAAGCTATTTGGAGCAGTAAGAATTTAAACCTTACTGTAGATTAAGAATTGCATTTTTTCCAGAAAGTGACTAGGCAGCTATCTCCAACCATTATCACAATATTCTTCAGAAGATGTCAGATGGTTAAGAATATGGTGTTTAATAAAAGCAAATTCTGAATTTTACCTGCTGTTTGTACTCAGTATTCTACAGTTGCAAATTGTTTCAGATGCACACAGCCTGACAATCTACAACAAAATGATGAACTTCACAGGCAATGCAGTTTCTGGACTTATCAAAACAGGGTGTGATCAAAGAACACCAAAAGAGCTAGAGACACAGATAACGAGAAGGAACCTTACCTTGCCTTTCTCAAGTGAAAGGTAGGGTGAAAGTCAGATGACAAGAATACCATGGACATCAAGAACAACGTTCAAAGGAATTACCCAGGGCTTTCAGATACCATGCTTGGGCCACAGACATGATGAGAAGTCATTACTGAGTCAGTCTGAGCCCAGTCATTTTGTGAAGAGTTATTTCAAGCTACCATCCCAGGTGACAGACACCACTCTCACAAATACAACAGTAGGTGTAAGCATTTCCATATGTCCACACAAAATAGCACCAACACTTCCTCACCTTTACAAAAGCAACACAAACAGACTACCCCAACTTAGCTCACAGACAGGCTCAGCAGTGAGTATGTTTGTCTTCATCACCCCATCTTCAGAAGGATGGAAAAAAGGCACATATGAACTAAAACTACGAAACTAGAAGAAAACTCCATCCTCTGAAAAATAAGCGTTGAAGAAGCACAAATTCAAACATAGCATCAATATGACTAAGAAGCTAGGAAAGAGGCAGGCACCCTGTAGGCTGTTCCAGCTAGAAAAAAAAAAAATAAGTAGCAAGGTCTGGTATTTCTTGTTTGCATAGAAGTCCTGTTCCCAAAACAAAGGGAGAATAAAACATCAAAAGAGTATTTCATTGCTTAGAGCTCTCAAGAATCTGCTCAGACATCAACTTACTTACATCCCTCTTCTCTAAGCCTTCCAATGGGCCCACACAAATAAGCAGCAGCTCAGGGCACACCACCTTCCCCAAAAAGAATCACTTCTCCCCACTGTCCATACTTACTGCCATCAGAACCAGTATTTAGCAAACTCCTTAGCAGGCAGAACATTCCTGAGCAGCGCTGTGTTTGCCTTTACTTTCAGCAGTCTCGTACTTGCAGATGGTTCATTTTTATTTCCCACAATTGTTTGGGTACAGCCACTGCTGTTTCAGTTCAACCTATCACAGCTGCATGATAAAAAGCATTTCGTAACACGCATCCACGAGTTATCAGTAAACTTGTTACCACAGGACTGAAGTTCTCTGTCTGAGAATGTCAGCAAGAATGCCTCTCATAGCGGAAAGGAATTCACACACAACCTCCTCCCTGGTGTCATCCTGTCCTTATTTCCAACTTCAGCCATCCTGACATCCTTCCAAGAATTCGCACAGTTCTGTGAATATACTTCACTTCCCCTGCTTCTCACTGTAATACATGTTTGTAATAAGCTGCACCTCCTAGTACCTAAGCTATATTGTTATGGATGTACTTGAATTTATGAAATAATGCGTTAAAAAGCTTCAAATAAACAGCTTCATTAACTGATTTTCTCTAGAAATGCAGACTTTAACTGCTTGTTAAGGGTGGGTTTAGAACAAAGATAAAGTTAATCATACCTCTGAACATATCACCATACCACACTGCATAAAGAATGGGAACACTATTAGCATTCTTAACTCATTATATTAACCCTAAAATAGTGTTCAGCATTAAGCTGTAGTTGCAGGAATCAGGTTGTTACCTCCTGATTCTTCAGAAAACTTTGTTCTGCAGCTTCAGAGTAAAGGTTAACAACAAACTCTCAATGCTGCAGTATCAAAAAAAAAAATAAAATACACTAACATCCTTTTAAGTTGTCTGTGCTGTACATTTACATTGTTATTGTTAAAATCCCCAACTATTTTATCATTTTCAATTCATAAATCATTCAAATTCCTCAAAGTTGTGATTACTGCTGGCTAATTTCACAAAAGCTGGGAGAAATGCTATTGAAATTAGCCTTTCTATTTGCAGGATTTGCTACTTGCAAAAGAGCTAGATAAAAGATTGGTCTTCTAGAGATATATTTGCTAACCTAAACACATTTCACATCTTTACACCTGGTGTATTATGTGTATGAAGCCAGTTAGGGTTTGTCATGGTTTAGCCTCGGCCAGCAACAAAGGACCGTGTGGCCGCTCTATCGCTCCTCCCCACGATAGCACTGATGTGCGGAAAACAGACTCCACAATCTGTAAGACTGTAAAGTAGGTACGTTTATTCGGTGCTGGGCGGCACGGGGGGGTAGTCCCACCAAAGTCATGCATGCGCTGGACAGTAACTTACCTCTTCAATTTATACAGTCAAGTATTACATATTCATCAGATTTCCCAGTCCGCCTATACATATGCATGACCCAACCATGCTTGCGCAGTGCCTCTTGGTGGTGGTCTTCGGGGGTCCCAAGATGAAGGTCCACCCACTTCATCACGGTGTCCACTGATTGACCTTTGTTTCTGCGCAAACTCAGTTCTTTTCTGGCTCCCATCCAAACTGCAAGGTCAGTCTTAGCCAGTCCTAGGTGACTCCCCAGCCCCTATCAGGAACTACCCCCTTTGTAAGGAAATGCAAGACTCTGCCTCAGTCAATTTACACAATAAATAAGCACTGTCAGTTCTCTGCACAGCAACTATCAGGCAGTGCTTCTTCTACTAAATTCCTTAACTATCAGGCAAGGCTGCTTCTACTAAAATCCCTTTAACCCCTTCCTTCAGCACAAGGAGGAGAATCAGAAGAAGGCGGCAAAACTTGTGGGTCGGCATAAGGAGAGTGTAACAGAGCAGCAAAGGAATCGAGCAGTAACAACTATTATACTGATTAAAACAAATACAAAACAAGGGAATACACAGGGCCATTCTCTCACCGCCCGATGCCCAGCCTGCTCCTGAGCAACGAATAACCTTCCCCTGGCCAGCTCCCCCACCGAAGTCCTGAGCATGATGTCACATCATATCAAATATCCCATTTGCTCGGTCACTTTGTGTCAGCTGGCCTGGCTGTGTCCCCTCCTGGCTTCTTGTGAAACTTAACTGTATCCCAGTCAAACCCAGGACATTATCCACTCCTTATTCTATACCATTTACATCATGCCCAGGTCCTCATTTTCCTCTTAATCACCATGACTTTTCCCATCTTTAATATATACATACAGATATCATTCCCTTAGTCTATGGACCATCCCTCTGAAACGTCCATTTGAGTTCATTTAATCCATGAATTTGGGCTTCATCTGTTGTACCACTCTTTCAGGGCAGGAGAGATGATGTGTGGTGATGGGTGGTTGCATGCTGCATCTGGAGCTTGCAACTGGTGTATATAGTGTGGCTCATGCCCATGGTCTGCAGGTTGAAGATGTCAATCTTGATGGAAGTTGCTGGGTGCCAGTTGTTGAAGTCAGGTCCAGTTCCATCACCACTGCACTTTGCTCGGTTTCATCAAAGCCCATCCTTCATTAATCTGGGTGAGTCTTACTGTAACACCACTGACATAACATAAAACAACTGCAGTCATGATGACATACAGTGACATGGTTATTTAGCAATTAACACCATACAATTTAATTTATTGACTATTCTCACCCAAAATCAAACCCCCTTGATGTACACATTGGACTTCTCCATCTTGCTGCATCACAGAATCACAGAATCACAGAATCACAGAATCACAGAATCACAGAATCACAGAATAGTAGGGGTTGGAAGGGACCTCTGTGGGTCATCTAGTCCAACCCCCCCGCCGAAGCAGGGTCAC
>Ga0065711_1004762_pt1 | contig 28419 bp, 19 predicted proteins | sample Hoacrofraction12_FD_59098 | JGI IMG/M metagenome (GOLD analysis project Ga0065711, IMG submission 59098) | Hoatzin crop microbial communities from Cojedes, Venezuela - Epithelial fraction 12 v2 (version 2) | ecosystem: Host-associated > Birds > Digestive system > Esophagus > Crop | place... | reverse complement strand
AAAAAAAAAAAAAAAAAAAAAGCATGTCAAGGAAGACATCGGTGGAATCCCAACATCAGCATGCTGCAGCCTCCATCATAGGATGATGCCAGGCAGGTCCTGTCCTCCCAGGCAGGTCCTGACTCCTGACAAGATCACATTGTTGAGGATGCAATGAGAGAGAGAGAGAGAGAGAAAGAGAGAGACCCTTATGCCTAGTCCTTGTTAAAAGGTTTGACTGTCATGATACTTGGCAATATGTTATGTTTTGATATCAATATTGCGAAGGATTTGAACAATATTGGCTCCAGCAGCTGTGGAGAATGTTAAAAAATGCAAGACGGTAAATAACAAACATTCTGCATCAGTTTTTAAGAGGGGGGAAGCCTGAAAAAAAACACCCAGAGAAAATGAAGTGTTGGAGTAGTTGTTCATTCAGGCAGAACTGATGCAGTTTTGAATACCGAATCAGTGCTGTGATGGATAAATAAGGTAGTCTTATACATTTTCATTTTTGTTGCTCGTACCTTGCAGTTCAACTTAAAATTCTTCAAATGTCATCAGTAAGCTGCTAAAGCCCTTCTAGTGACAGTATTTACAGTATTTCTTTTTTGGTGCCAATGTCTGCTTTTTTTTTAATTCTCTTTACATAGACTATACCTAATGAACATGGCATACAGGAGGCCACAGACTAATGTAGTGTGAAGATCAACAAGCATCCCTTCCGCATAAAATGTGGGTCACTTTTCAACTGAAGACAAAAAGTATCATCTTGGTTTTAAATTCTGTATGCTAGCAGCTGGATTATTGTAAAAAGCACAGCTCTCTTCTAAAGACTGTGCATTTTGTATGACAGCACTTGTGAAATGCCAGTCTTAGTCGCATGCTTAATTGATGGTCGAGCTTTAATGAATATCTGATTCAAAGTGTTCCTGCTGATAACTCGGGCCACTCATGAAAAATATCCCATGTCCCATGATATTAGACAATGCTACTTGAGTTCTTAGGAAAAAACAAATAATCAAATTATTTGAAGGCGTGAAGAAAGCATTAAAAATGCATGTATTTAACCTCTGTAATTGTAGTGTTAAAAAGTACGCATAAGGCATCCAGCATTTGGAAACAGTTTGGGGAGAGTTGATTTGTCTGTTTTTAATGAGGCTCAAAAGAGTCACTTTGATTTGGGTAGCAAAGATAGCGTGTTTGAGTTCTAAACTGGATTTTGAATTGAAGGACAACCCATACACTGTTGTATTGACCAATAACAGGAATATAATATTGGAGAGTCTGACGTAAGCAAAGTCATTCTGAGTTAATGAGAATTAGTCCTTCCAGAGTAGCTGTGCAAAGTTAAGCATTCCTCCCTACAATAAACACTGCAGTTCATACACTCTGCAAGTCCTGGAATGTATTTGCATAAGGTGAATAGAAGATATGGAAATATAGTTTAACTGTGTTATTTAATTTTTTTGTTTAGAGAACCGGAGGGCTTTTATGTTTCTATGTCTGTCTTTTTTTTTTTTTTTATCTCATCCTTACATGGCCTGTGAATTTTGAATTGAGAGAGGTACTTAATTTTTAAGTTTTTTTGTACATTTGTTTCTAAAAATATTTTTATCACGTAAGAAATTAGTGAATGACCTGCTTCAATAACAGGATTGTCATGCTGCTGCATGCCTTCATCAACTACAAGTATTTATACCCACTATGGAGTATCTGTTTATAACCCTTGCTAAGCAGTCCATGGAAAAAATGAAGCTTCTTCAGCCTTAATTAAAGTAGAACTACCAGAATTTCACTTACAGTAGTCAGAGACTTCTCACTATTTACGATTTACTTAAACAGAATGAATTTTTATTCCTACTTGTTATCATTCAGATATACTGAGCGGACTTCAGACTACTAGACGTGTTTTACCACTGTTTTTAAACAATTAAGCTGAAGCGCCTCATTTTTATAAGAGATGTCTATGTTCCAGGCTTCTGTCATAACATCTGTGTCCCTCATTTAGAAAAAGCTGTGTTCTTGTTACTACGTTCCTTCAGGAATGATAGTTTTACTGCAGTGGTACAAACCTAGTGTGTCTATGTTGGAAGCGCTTTGATTCCGTTGACTGATGCTCTGATACTGACGAACTGTAGATAGAATAGTTACTCCACTTTCAATTAATTTCCTGTCTAGAATAGTTCATATTTAAACCCTAAAAGCTGAGTAGATTTGTTCATCTTCATTGAATTAAAAGTGTGCTTTTAACCTGCATGATCTAAGTAGAGGAAGAACTGTTTTTCAGAACTCTAGTCTACATGGCTAACGAGTTGAAAACCGTCCAGGGGTCTATTTTCTGCTTTGCTAGTTCATATGAGAAAGGTTAATTTTGTGTCTTCACTGGAACTTGAGCTCATCTTAATTACAATGCCAGTTCTATACTATTAAGCCTTATTGGCACAATGTTTTGACAACCCTTAAATACGTAGTTTTGCCAGCACAAAAACTCTGATAGTTTGTCAGTGTTGTTTATGGGGATGGTGTCCAGAAAGAGCGTGCTAGTGTCCTGCATTGTCACAAGGAGTGCAGCTATGCCAAATTAGTGGAGTGGTGTGAATTATTCTAGTACAGGATAGCTCTTAGCCAAATTAATTTAAAAATGTGAGGAAAAGGCAAATGCCATGTTGTGTTTGGAACAAGCCTTCCAGTTGCAAGTAAACCCATACTATTCCAGTCTATCTGAAACTGAAATATTCAAATCAGCAACATAAATGTTTTATCTGAATCAACACCTATAACAACACCAGAAAAATGGTGATAATTACAAAATTTAATCTTGACTTTAACCAGTATTTGTGTTTTTTTACTTTAAATTGAGGCTTGTTAAAGTATATGCGATACTAACCGTTCTGATACTGATATTATGGTTACTGAATAATCACAGCCTTACTCAGATAAGAGGAAATGGATTTTTGTCTCAACTGTATATTCAGCTTTCCTGGGTATTTTCCCTGGTGGGTTCTGTGCAATTTGAACATTGCATGTAGAATCTGAGTTGGACTGCAGCAATCCTCAGTTGCACGGATAGATGCCATGACTGCTTTTCATTATCCATAGTTAAGGAGAAAAAAAAAAATGAAGTGACAATGGTTTAATCTTAGTCTTTTCACTAAGTGGTTTATTTGTTTAATTGCAGTTTTTGTTAGCTTTTCCGAAAGTACTGAAACTGTCTTTCCACACATTTCCAGCTGACTTAATCCATTCACTGCTGTAACCCTGTATGCAAGCTACTTTCATAACTATGTGCAATAAACTTCTGTAAATCAAATCAGTCACAGATGAGTGCTACTCAAATCAGAAGCAGAAGAATCCTATTTTCTGAAACTATTAAAGAAGAAGAAAATTGACGGTGAAGGTGTAACTTTTAGGCGGCTCCATTTTGCATATGGAAGACAAGGTCAGGGCTTGTTTACTCCTGATGTAGTGTCTGCTTAGCACACGGGAATGAGAGTGTCCGCAAGTGAAAGTATGAACAACTCTGTCTACACCTAAATGAACTTACAGAGTAGACTGCCCAAAAAGCTACAGAAAACTACACAAGTACTATGTTTTATAGTCTTCCAGCCAAGATTTTTGCTGTTCTATTTCTGTGCTAGAGGAGAAGTCGGGAAGGGGAACAAAAGCAGCCTTGGTGCCCATTCTTAGCTGTGCCAAGGAATGGGCAGACCAGCGTAGTATGATCTTGCCTTTTATTTCTTTAACATCCTCAGGAAGAGAAAAATGGTATTATTGTTTTAGCACCCACACGAGAGCACCGTGCTGGTCAAAGACATCTCTGATGGAGGTATTAAAGCCTTTATCCTTCATAAAAGATTACTTGATAGCACAAAATCTGATCTTTCACCTTTTCTCTGGCATCATGATTATGGGCCTGATTTGCTACACTTTAGCCAGGTTATTTTTTTACTGAATTTAACGGGAGAGTTACCTGACTTAGAAGTTGTACAACTGGGTACTGGAGTTACTTGTGCTGTCAGTAATTCAAGACTTAAACCATTACAATTTCATTTACTTCAGTGAAAGTACATTACATTGGCTCATAATAGTGTAGCTGAGAAAAGGATCGGTATCTGCATGTTTTCTACCATGTGATACTACAGGAATCAAAACAAAAGAACATTGAATAGAAAATCCACCTTTTTGTGTTCCTTCAGTTTTTTAACATACTGCTTGAACATGAAGGGGTGGGGACAGAAGTATTATGCAGTATAATCACTGAAGCATTTATATTTTTCTAGCTCATGTGGATACCTCATGGGAGAGATGAAGACTTTAATCTGTTGTACCACTTACTCAATTTTTATGTTCTTTGAGCTGTTACAGTGCTAAGTTGTATTTTCATTTGGAATCAAGGTGTGCTTTAGCTAATTTATCTTCCTCGTTCTGCCTCATAAAATCCAAATTACTAGAAGTCACTGTATAGTCGTATGTGGGACCTTGCCTGCACAGGAGAGTTTTATTCATGTTGATGTCAATGGCTTTACATTGCAATGACCTTATCCACTCAGGAATTATGAAAAAATTGAAAAAGTTCTGGTGATGAAATACTTCAATAATAGTATTTTCAGGCTTTTGCTGAAGAGCATCAGGGGAGTTCTGAACTGAGACATTATGCTGTGATCTCAGCTAGGACCTCGTGATAGGTCAATAGTAAGGGTATGAAATGCTGTTAAAAGAAAAAGAACCATGTAATTGTGATTCCTTGCTGACTGAGGAGCTGCCTACATCTTTGTAATAAACCATCACTTCTGCTAGCTGATAACTTGGAGACCAGTACGGCTTTTCATATGAGAACTTGTTAAAAGCCAAGAGCTTTTCTCAAGAAAAAAAGGCAATCAGAATTCCAAAGGATTAATAAATCACGAGCCTGAAATAGGCACTCAGCCTTACAATCTTGTCTTCAATTCCTAGTACTGAGAATGCTCAACCTATTAACCTTGCAGGAGATACCACAATTGGTAAATTATTTATTTTTTTAATTACATTAGTCTTAATTCTGAATAATTGCTTTGCATGCTTACAGCTACAGTTGGGTTCCTTTTGTCAGGTGCAACTCGACATGATTATGTTAAGTGGATGTGAGTCAATAATCTTTCTGAATAGGATTCCTGCATGGTTAAAATAGGGACTGTTAGGGGCCCAGTTAAGAACTTATCACTATAGTAAGAATTTAATAGTTTACTTCACTAACCCCAATCCTTGTAACAGTCAGTCTGGTTCCTCTTCCTGCTGCTTCACTGTGACATTTGGCATACCTGATTTTTAAAAGTCACCAAAGAAAAATATTTACAAAAAGTGCCTTGCATATCAAGAGCTAACCAGTACATGAAGTAAATGTCAAAGTGTTATCGTAGAAAATATTAAAACATTCATCAAATGCAGTAGTTGTAGACATTTTCCGACTGTGAAATAACATATTTTCAATCCCACAGTATTTAAGGTGATATCTTTGCAAACCTGAGGCCTGTGAAAATGTCTAGAGCAGACACAAATTTGTAAACCTGAACATACTGATAAATCATTGCAAGATTTCATTTTATTTTACTATATTTCACTTCCTCTCAGCTCCCCAAGAGATTAATATGTAATGTTATGGGCACAAATTCTTTAAAGTCTCTCTCAGGCTGTTCTAATAGCCCAAGTCAGAGATGTCATATCATTTATTTTCAGAAGAAATAGCTATGACATTTCCATCATTCAGAATGTCAGGTGGGCTACATCAAAGCATATTTCCTGGACTTCTCTCAGCCTTCTTAAGAAAAGCCTTCTCAACTTTCATTCACAGAGATCAGGTTCACATTTTCCAGTGTAGAAGTATATGAATATTTGCAAATGCTACTACTGTCTGCAAAATTAGTGACTTAATGTCTTAATGAGACTTACAAGCTCTGTAATCATCCTGTTGCAAGACCACTTGCAAAAGATGCAACTGCAGCTATCACTTATATCTCTGTAATATGTGACAAGTAATTTACTACCATGATGCACAACAGTTGACAAATCATAGTGGCTGATCTATTTGTGGGCTTCCAGAGTTAGGCGAGTATCTAAGAAATGGAGCAAGCAGTAGGTATAGAACTGAATTTAATAAACCATCTATCTGTTTTTATTGTTGAAAGATCTTGCAGAAACTGAACAATTAATATCTTATCTCTGTGACTGTGCCAATGATGTCATGGCTGTTAATGCCAAAATTTACCGTTGTTTTCCCATAAGAAAGTACTTGAAGGCAATCCACCTACTCAAACTCCACTGATACAGAATGTTTCTGAGGAGCCCTATGGTTTAAGTGCTGGCAGCAAATGCTCTAAAACCCACAATCTTTAGCAAATCTGGAGTCACATGAATGAAAACTGGCAGTCTGTGTGGATGACTGTGCCTAAACTAGCAAATACTCTTTGATTATGTTATGACAGGGGATGAAAAAAAGTGAAGAAGTTCTTCCAAAGTCTACTGCGTGATTCAGTTCTGTGGTGGAGTGGGGAGGTTGTCACTGAGGTAGTGAATGCAACTGTATAGCTGTCAAGAATACAAGGAAAGTATAAAAATAGTAATAAAAACATAAGTGGTTCTTTGTGATTTCATAATAGTGTCATAAACTGTAACCATTCTTGAAATTTTCAACTTGGCTTAAGGACTAGGTATATGCAATCTTAGGTAGCAGTATATAAAGAAAATGTTACACAGAGAAAAAAATATTTAGAGGGAGAGTGTTAAAGAGTAAACATGTGACAGTTACTATGCCAGTGAGATGCTGTAATAATTAATTTTATTTCTTAATTTTTCAGTTATTTTAGTAGACGTTTGAGTACATCATTTTAAAGAAAGATCCTAGCCTGGGAACACCATCTCTGCAAAATAATAATTATGCTGTACAGCATTTCTTGTAAGTGACAGCATATCTCAATTTCTAGGTTTTAACAGGAAGCCAAGTTCATGAATGTTACATCCACATGCATATCCTATATTAATGCTCCTGAGGTAAGGAAAGAGATCAATGCATTAGTGAATGCAATGAATAACGAAGAACAAGCTGTGAAAATTAACAGGATGCCTACCAAGGTGCTGGAATCCAAGAGATTGTGCTCAGGAGGTGAACACTGGGCCACATCTGGGATTGCTTCTTTTAAAACAGAGAAGCTGAATGAAGTTATAATCATTAATGTGTGTCTAAGTATCTTCAGCAGGAAAGGTCACAGAAATAGGGAGATATTACCAAAAACATCTGTTATATTTAAATGTTTGCTTTAAAAAAGAGCATTTCACACAAGCTCATACCATATACATGCATATATATAAGGGTAAACCTCAACTCACTTCACTGAAGTGGATTCACAAGGGATTTTAAACCATGTAACATGCTCATACCAATACATAGAACATCATTGGTGGATTTCAGGGTTTTGAATATTTGAATATTTGAATATTTCCTTCTGTACAGCAGAAGGAAAATATGGATGAGATGCATGTTCTTTGTCTTGTATCTTTGATAAATCCTTTGGAGCCTAGGAATTACACTAAATACTTTTTTTCATAGGAGGTAGGAGTATGCAGAATGCTTTTCACCTGGCCTTAAGTAAAGAATGTCTAAGAAATTCCTAAAGGAAAAGATTATGGAGTTATCTCTGTTCTTTTTTATTATTTTTAAGAGGGTAAGGGTGGTTTTAAAAATAGACATTCCATTCACCTAAAATATGTGTTTTATAGTTGTGTAGTATGTGGCTTTGGTTTTTTTTAGGAAATTCCACTATTGTGTTGTTTGCACGTCACCTTTAATATAGTGATTCAGACATGAAAATCTTTGTTTAAAAAGTATTGTTCACATCAATGGGCCCAAATTATTTATAACACTCATAGATTTGAGAGCACTAGCTGATCTCGGCATTGATACAAGCAGTTATTATGCAGATCTCCCCCTTTTAGCTCTACCACTTTATCACACCTCACAGCTTCTTACCTGCTCCAATCCTGAAAAATGAAACTTATTTTCTTCTGGAATGCCTTTAAATAGCAAACTTTTGTATATGCTCAAAAAGAACTATATAATTTAGCAGCAAGGAAGAAAAGGAGGAGAGCTAAAACAAGACTTTCAATATCTTGAAAAACAAGTGACTATTCAAACCTTGATACTGTAGGTTATTGCTTTTCCTCATCTCTGCTACTTGTTCCTTACTTGTGTTCAAGGGAGAAAAATAGGTGATAGGTATCAATGACTCATTTTATTTCTCTTGCTATTGAGGTTAATACTAAGCTATTAATATCTTCCTTCAATACATGATTAATTTATTTGTAAATAAATTATATTGCATTTTAAGGACTAAATTTTGTCATTTTGATATGAACTTCTGCATTTTTTAAACAAATTTTTAAAACTGGAGTAGTTGCTTTCTTTTCTATCTGTTTTTTAAAATTTGCCTGAAGAGAGATGGAACAGGTTAAAGAACATATAGAATGAGAGATGTTTGGATTTACTCTAGACCAACAGTTCCCAAACATTACAGGCAGTCTTTGCGACTTCCCCTTCCTAGCTTTCTCATTTGCAACACCTTCTCACTTCTCTAGACACAAGATGCTGCAGCTCTGGGCAACGGGGAATGAGGGAGAGGCAGAACTTGGTAGGGTTATATAGCAGGGTTTCTCTTCCTGGCTCTCCAAGCATGCTTGTCTACTGCCTGGAGGAGAAAAGCAGTGCTGAGGGCCTTAGTGATGGGTGAAGAAGAGTGAGAGACACAGCACTGCCTTCCTATTCTCAGGCAGTGAGATGAGAGTAAAAGAGGCATCAGCAGCTACACTCTAAGGAAATAGTTGGCTTCATGACCAAAGGTGTTGTGAGGAATATGACACATCTTGCTGTTTGAAATGAGTTTGACCTTCCATATTGCAAGCGAACAATAGAGTATAGTCTAGAGGCAGAGCGAAAAATTACTCTCAAATATAAGTTGCCAGTGTTTTGCTTCAAACTGAGAGGAAATTTTAAGTTAGGTTCCAGCAAAGTCTGTCCTGAGGTCATTTCTATTTAATATTATAATTAAGCACTTGGATAGTGGAAAGGAGAATGTGCTTACAAAATTTATGAGTAAGAGCAAGCTGCAAGAGAGGGCAAGTACTGTGAAGGGCAGAACTATCTTAACAAATTGGAATCATGGTCCACAATCAGCAGGATAAATTAAATTAATAGGTCCAGAAAATCAACACTTACGAAGCAGAAATCAGACAGAAACAAAACGAGGAATGGCCATCTGTCAGTTATACAGCAGAAGGAATCTAGACCTTATTCTGGATAGCAAGATAAATATAAGCCAATAATACAATAGTCTCACAAAAGTGAAATAATGTGGGTTTGGGGAGAGATTTGCAGGAAGGTCATGAATGAGACAATGAAGCAGATTATTCTGGTGTGCTCAGCACTGGTGAGACCTCAGCTGGAACACTGTGTCTGGTTTTTGCACCACACTCTAAAAAGATGTAGACAAACTATATGAGGTGAGGAAGAGATCAACAGAAATGAGAGGTTCAGTCTGGATGGCTTCCCAGGGCCTCGCCTGGTCCTTCATTTCTGTGAAATAATCTTTGAAAGTTTTATCTTCTGTTTGCCAAATGTACTTTGCATATTGTACTTTTGTAACTTTCCCACTTTCACCAAGCTTACATGTTTGTAAGAACCGGTTTGTCCTTTGCAACTGTTTTAAACATGAAATCCTTATGTAGTTGAAATCTTTGTGAGTCACTGATTTCAGGATTTGACCTGAAATATTTATCAAAATTCATTTCTTCTCAGTTTTGTTTTGTACTGTATTTTTATTCTGAAGTTTACAGTAAACATTAGTTGTTCTTAAGAGTAATTATTGTTATCAGCATGAAGGAATAATTGGGTCTAGATGAATAAATGTAGGGTTGAAATTTAGCAGATTCTATGTTTATACCTTCAGTATGGTTGCCTTTTTGCCCTGGCCATGTTCTCTGAGCTCTGAATTTCATCTCTTGTGGAGCAATGATTCATAGCTACTTTTTGAGGATCAATTCTTGTTTGTATGGATTTGAATAAGAATTATGCTAAACATTTTTGTACAGTGATTTCATTTGTTACATTTTCTATAACCATTCTTAATTCTTTCAAATCCATTAGAAGTTGAAGTAAACTCAGGATTAGGTATGCACTCAACTGTTCAACAGCATTTGGTACATTACAACTATCACAATTCCGGGAATTATAATCAGGAGATTTGTATGGCTGGAGAAGTGGGCTGACAGGAGCCTCATGAAGTTCAGCAAGGGGGACTGCATAGTCCTGAACCTGGGGAGGAACAACCCCAGGCACCCCCAGTATATGCGAGGGGTGGCTGGCTGGAAAGCAGCTGGACAGAAAAGGACCTGGGGGTCCTGGTGGACACCAAGTTGAACATGAGCCAGCGGTGTGTCCTTGTGGCAAAGGCGACTAGCAGTATCCTGGGCTGCATTGGGAGGGCTATTACCGGCAGGTCGAGGGAGGTGATGCTTCCCCTCTGCTCAGCACTAGCGAGGCCACACCTGGAGTACTGTGTCCAGGGCTGGGCTCCCCAGTACAAGAGAGATGTGGACGTACTGGAGAGAGTCCAATGAAGGGCCACTAAGGTGATGCAGGGACTGGAGGACCTCTCCTGTGAGGAGAGGCTGAGAGAGCTGGGACTGCTCAACCTGAGGAAGAGAAGGCTCAGGGGGATCTTAGCAATGTGTAGAAATACCTAAAGGGAGGGAGCAAAGAGGACAGAGCCAGGCTCTTTCAGTGCTGCCCAGTGACAGGACCAGAGGCAGTGGGCACAAACTGAAACACAAGAGGTTCCCTTTGAGCATTAGGAAACACTTTTTTACTGTAAGAGTGACCGAGCACTGGCACAGGTTGCCCAGGGAGGCTGTGGATTCTCCATCCTTGCAGATATTCAAAAGCCACCTGAACGTGGTCCTGGGCAGCTGGCTGTAGGTGGCCCTGCTTGAGCAGAGGGCTTGGGCCAGATGACCTCTGGAGGTGCCTTCCAACCTCAACCATTCTGGTATTCTGCGATTCTGTGAATGCCTTGGAAGTAGAAGCAACTTTCATCTAAATACTGGTTGAAAGAAGAGGACACTACAGAGACAAATGATGTAACATGTTAGTAAAAAGCATATGGTTAAAAGAAAAACAAGTTAGTTTTTGTGCTTCTGTGAACAAAAAACCCTAAGTGCAAGTATTACTTTGTAAGAGTATTCATCCCTTCAATAATTTGTTGAGAGATGTCTGGGAATGTTCTCATCTCCTAGATGGCCATTTACTGTCCTTGCTTCTTTTACATGTAATATCCAATTTAATCACTTCTTTCTTTTCTTCTGAGCTTTACTCTGAAATTTATACTCTCCCTTCCCAAATATACCACCTTTGTCTCATATTTAATTTAAAATAAAAGAACTAATTATGTCCTTTTCATAAGAAGTCCTCATAAAAAATTAAATGCTTAGTTATTTCTCTCAATTTGCTTTGCCAAACTCCTTTAAATAAGGTTTTTATTTATTTTAGTATTATGTATCCTAAAAATAAGAGTATATATCCACTTTTGTAGCTTGTGTAACGGAATAAGATGGGTTATAGATTTCTTTGTCATGTATAGTGTTGACTGTAAGACAGACTATTCATTCCGTTAGACTGCCTGCCCTGTTGTCATGGATCATTTGACATGTACCATAGGATTCTCAGTGATCTTTTTAAATTATTATGATTTTTGAATAGTCTAACCATTATCAGGTTTTTGTTAGGGAGGTGTCTAATCTCCTTCATCTTCCTACTATTGCAGGCCTTTCTATGTCCTTGTAAGCTTTCCTACTTAGAAATTCAAAGGTAGACAATTCTCCAAGGCTTAAAACTGTTTTACCATGTATTTTTCTGAGTAGAAGTCCCAGTCCATAAATGTAGTTGTCCTTGAGATTTTATTTTCCCTCTTCCACCACCTGAAGTTAACATTGTATGCCAGGCTACACAGTCAGTATGTATTTTTAGCTCAGACTAAATGTCTCCGTTCTGTTTCCTTACAGATGCTTCTTTTCAAAGTTACCCTTAAAGGATTACTTAGTAAAGCTTTAACGTTGCAAACTTTGTTCCAAGCGGAATTTACACACCTGAAAAGCAAACTGCAAATGTAAAACTTCTGTTAAATCTGCTGAATAACTTAAGAAGCTAGAACAAGGGGAGCATTTAGAACATGAACTACAGATTAGCCTTTTATCATCCTTGCTCATGCCACTCACAAGTCCTTCTCAGTCTTTTCAGGTACCTCCCTTAGAGACCCTTTGGGTTTTTTCGAAGACATATCTAGAGATCATAGAAATATGTGATAGCAGCAGATGTCAGCATCCCTAACCCAGACTCATTGCCTATTGCGATGCAGGTGGGCAGTGTGGCCTGAATAAATGTCCCCTGCTCCATGAGGGCGAAGTCTGTGCTGCTGCAGCTTCACGCTGTTGATATTCAAACCCTAAACTACCAGTAAGCATGACAGTCGTATTCCTTGGCTACTATGCAGACCTATCTTTTGTGTATGTTGAGTTACCCACACTATAGATCACATTTCTCCATCTAGAAAAAAGGAGGGGTTTTAAACGTTTATAAATTTGGGATATGTGGCTATTTGTTAGTTTGTCATTTACTAAATAACTGCCCACAGCTAGGCAGTTCCATGATCTGAAGGATTTGTCTGTTAACTGGGTTGTCATAAAGTGAATAGAGTGAGGCTAGTTTACATGTGGCGTTAGAAGAACACTAAAGTATGCATTTTGGTATCTAGCATAATAATTGTTTCTTTTTCCATAGCTGATGGAGATATATTAGTGAAATACACAGAATTTTAATGTTGAATTTGTAGTTCACATCTTTGGATAAATGTAAAATCTTCTTACGGCAATGTTTCTTTGCTTATCCTTTATGTATGCAATTTGCTGCATTTTGAAACTCATATATGTAATGGAATTGAATGCATACTAAAATAAAGCAGAATGTATCTGCATTCATCCGTCACCGTGATAGTATCTTGTGCAGCTCCCCACTTCCCTTTCTGCCTCCAATGCCACAGGACCTTACTTTACTATTTATTCACCCGTAGTAGCTGGTCTTTGTCTCATAAATCATGTTGACAATGTGTTAAAGCCGAAATACATTCTATCTTAACACAAAATTATGTTTTGCCACTCGGGCACAGTTAGAAAGTACATAAGAAAACATAGATTTTAATTTCATAATTTTTCTTGTTTTCTTTTTAATACTCTTACGATCTTTCTCACTATGACTCTTACTTATTTTCCTAAATGACTTCTGAAAATATCACTTGATTCCCATTTTTACTTCTTAAGTCTTGGTCCACCCAACTCCTCTTTAGCTTTCTACATCTGTACTAATTTTCTCTTGCTCCTTGGTTCTTTCAGCCCTTTCAATGCCTTTTCTGCCTGTTCATAGTGACACTTGTGTTTTGACTTCCTCATTTTTGTGGGTGTTAGAAATTCACTTGATTTGGAAGAATGATACACATGTCTTCATTGGCTCACATATTCTAAAACAAACTACTTCTCATCTCTGTTGGTGCCAACTCACATATGATTTACTTAAAAATTTGTTCCAAAGAGAGAAAAAAGAGGCTTCAGGAAACAAAGTTGTAAGCATAGTGTATATATAATTACCACCTGAAGTATTTTTAATAGATGTTGTTTAACCCATAGGAGTGAGGCCTCTCAAGCAATTGATTTGACATACATTAAAATGGAAATTTAATTCTTTTTTGTAATACTATAAAAAATTATGTCAGTAAACCAAGGATAAATTATTAACCATTGTCCTGATTACCATCACATTTATATCAATATCATTCCACTGAAAATGATTAGTCTCAATATTTGCTACCCCCAATTTCTATAATCCTTATAAAATTCCACCAGTATTTGTTTGTTAAGCTTTAGTAAGTGATTTAAAGTAAAAGTGGTTTACTGTATTTCTCTTTTTCTGGTGGTATCTGTTAGTTTACCTATGTTGTTTTAGTATCAGGAAAGCACCAGTGTTTTATAGTACAAATCAATAGTAGAAGTATGGTCCTTTCCAAAAAGAGATCAAAATCTCAGCATTAGTACAGAGTTCCGGCTATGACTGAAAAGTATAAAAATTTAAAAATACAGTATGAGAATAAACCTGTAGGCAGCTGGCTTAAAATATACAATAATATCAGACAACATAGCAAACTGCAGCACACCTGAAAATTTAAATAGTTGTTATTAATCTCCTATAGTAAGTCTTGGAAGTTTCTAATGTTAATCATACCATAAACAGACAGTCATTCACTATATCCCAACTAACTTGTTGCTTTCTTCTGCTTTGGCAATCAAAGATTGATCTCTGCTTTGTTCAAGGAAATGGGATTTGTATATTCTTGGAATAACTAGATAACCTTAAACTCTGTCATCAGTTTCTGGTCCTAGTCATACAATCACAGAATGCTTTGGGTTGAAAGGGACCTTTAGAGGTCATCTAGCCCAACCCCCCTGAGCGAGCAGGGACATCTAGACCAGGTTGCTCAGAGCCCCATCCAACCTGGCCTCGAATGTTTCCAGGGATGGGGCCTCCACTACCTCTCTGGGCAACCTGTGCCAGTGTTTCACCACCCTTATCGTAAAAAATTTCTTCCTTATATCTAGTCTAAATCTAATCTCTCTTAGCTTAAAGCCATTGCTCCTTGTCCTATCGCAACAAGCCCTGCTGAAAATATTTTCCCCCCCTTTCCTGTAGACCCCCTTTAGGTACTGAAAGGCTGCTCTAAGGTCTCCCTGGAGCCTTCTCTTCTCCAGGCTGAACAACCCCAACTCTCTCAGCCTTTTCTCATAGGAGAGGTGCTCCAGCCCTCGAATCATCTTTGTGGCCCTCCTCTGGACCAGCTCCAACAGGTCCATGTACTTCTTGTGCTGAGGGCTCCAGAGCTGGATGCATGGCTCCAGATGAAGTCTCACCAGAGCAGATTAGAGGGGCAAAATCACCTCCCTCGACCTGCTGACCACGCTTCTCTTGATGCAGCCCAGGATACAGTTGGCCTTCTGGGCTGCGAGCGCACATTGTTGGCTCATGTCCAGCTTTTCATCCACCAGTAGTCCCAAGTCCTTCTCGGCTGGGCTGCTCTCAATCCCCTCATCCCCCAGCCTGTATTGATAGCAGGGGTTGCCCTGACCCAGATACAGACCTTGCACTTGGCCTTGTTGAACCTCATGAAGTTCACACGGCCCACTTCTCAGACTTGTCCAGGTCCCCCTGAATGGCATCCTGTCCTTCTGGTGTGTCAACTGCACCACTCAGCTTGGTGTCATCTGCAAACTTGCTGAGGGTACACTCAATCTCGCTAAGTCATTGATGAAAATGTTAAACAGCACCAGTCCCAGTACAGACCCCTGAGGGACACCACTTGTCACCAGCGTCCATTTGGACATCAAGCCATTGACCACTACCCTCTGTCTGCGACCTTCCAATCAATTCTTTAGCCACCAAACAGTCCACCCATCAAATCCGTATCTCTCCAATTTAGAGAGAAGGGTATTTTGAGGGACTGTGTCGAAGGCTTTGCAGAAGTCCAGGTAGGTCACATCCATAGCTCTTCCTTTGTCCACTGATCTAGTCATGCCATCACAGAGAGCCACTAGGTTGGTCAGGCAGGATTTGCCCTTGGTGAGGCCTTGCTGGCTGTCTTGAATCACCTCCCTGTCCTCCATGTGCCTTAGCATAGCTTCTATCTAAGCTTGTATCATGGATCTGCTCCATGATCTTGCCAGGCACAGAGGTGAGGCTGACAGGTCGGTAGTTCCCAGGGTCCTCCTTCCTACCCTTTTTAAAAATGGGCAAAATGTTTCCCTTCTTCCAGTCACCAGGGACTTCGCCTGACTGCCATGACTTTTCAAATATCATGGAGAGTGGCTTGGCAATGATGTCAGCCAATTCCCTCAGGGCTCTGGGATGCATCTCATCAGGTCTCATAGACTTATATACATTCAGGTTCCTCAGGTGGTCCCGAACCTGATCTTCCATTACAGTGGGAAGTGCTTTGCCCCTCTGGTCCCCATCTTGCAGTCTATAATGGATGCATCCTGAAAAAAATGGAGTTTTGTTTCTTTACTTTACAACATTTTTTGTAATTCTTTAGTACCTTTCATCTAAGCTTATAAAATATACCTGCAAATATTCCTGAAAAAATGTTGCTAATATTGCAAAGATAAGGACAAAAAATTACACAAAGCATTGTTCACGTTGTAATAGATCAGTTGCCTTTAGCCGTTTCATGTGTGTGCACTACAATACAATTTTTCATTGCGTAGTCACACTATTCCTTCACAAGGGTCGTGCTGCAGTCATGAGAAAAATGGGTGGTGCTACTTGGTGAGGAAGCGTTTGAAGTTGCATTTCCTCCTAAGGGTCTGAGATACAGCCCTCTCGGTGATTGCTGAGCGTGTGTCAGTCTGTCAGTCAGCTTGCTTTTGAGTATCAGTTTGTTACCTAATTCTGAACACATCTTTCACCTTTCAGAAACCTAAGCTATGTCACCTTGGGTTTGCAACTTGAAACCTGTCAGATGCCAAATGTCGAAGAACAAACAGTATTCCTAAATGAGCCAGGGCCCCCAGCCACGTGCAGTACGGATGGCGTGATGCTCGCAGGTGCACAGATTAACGGTAAAAAGGCAGCTGGGAACAGCTTTTGAAACAACTCTTGTCAGGGCAGCAGTATGGGATTTGACATCATGGGACTCTCCTTTCTCTTCTTGTAGTTTCAGACTAACCACGCAGTTTTCCATCTCTGCAGAAAGGATGCTGCAGAAAACAGGCTCAATCACCACGCTTACCCTGTGCACCAAGCATTGTGGGGGTTACACTATTATTTAATTAGAGACTATATTAATATAAATATGCACAACAAGTGGAAATTAAGGCATCATAGGCAATCCTAATCCTGGCATTTCAAAACCTGTAAAAATGCATTTTACTTTTTTTTTTTTTTAGTGTGCCATTGCCTGTGGTTTTATCAATGCGTGTTGGATAAAAAGAAATGCCATGGCTGACATCTACGGAGGTCATCAGCAAAGCAGTAACTGCAATGTTAACTGTAGAAACCCCTGCCAACTCAAGCTGACAAGCCAGCTCATATCAGCAGAGCGGTTGTCATCTTTTACACGGGCCATTTCTAGCCTTGCTTCAAAGACAGTTGATAACAGCAGAGTAACAGGGAGACCTCAGCAGTTTTGACTTGCCCTAAAATCCCCCTGATTTCCCTGCTTTGGTTGCCTTCCTCAGCCCCAGCCCTCAGTGCCTGTCCTCCTGCAGGCAGGGTGCGGGGTGGGCGATCTCCATTCTGTTCTTCAACGGTTGTGCACACTCAGCATCCCAGCTGCTCGCCTGAAATCCAGTGACTCATCTTCGGCATCACCGTCTACTCCTTTTACTTCTTCCAGACCTGCAGATCTATTTATGCTGCACACTGCAGTGCAGTGGATGCATAAGTCACCTACATGTACGTGTGTGTGCACAGGTACTGTTGAGTGTTGTAGTGGCAGCACCACGGAGCTCAAATATGTTAATTTTTATTGCCAAGAATTCTCCTTTTACAAGCTGGTCTGCTTCTGCTGCCTGGTTACACACTTGGCTGCACCTGTTTAAAGTATCCTGAAAGAATACGCATATCCAGTGCGGTGGTGACAACCACCGTCAAGGATTTTGTACCTCACAGAGATTCTTTGATCTAGAAAACAGTATATTTGTAGTTGGCAGCCAATACATGTTTTAAAATCACATGCTTGTTTAATGAAGGGGAACACTGTGTGTGTCTTTTGATATGCTGTATCTGGATTCATCACTGCTTACCGTACATGACAGGTTTTGAAAAACAAAGCTGCTGTAGCTTTCCTTTCTGTACTACTGCCTACTGGGATGACAGATATTATAAAGTTATTCTGGGAGCAGTTAGAGCAGTGGCAGTAAAGACAATACCTTTGAATCTCTGCTTTAAAATTCTGCACGAATATAGTTATAATCTGTAATTTTATGTAGAAGAGAATATGTGGCTCCACTAAGCCACACTGACAGGAATAAATTGAAAAGATATGAAGAACTTATCTGAAGATTTCTGAAGTCAGAACAATTCTAAAGAGATAAAACAAGAGCTCAGAGAAACCCTGCCCTTCAGTGGGAAAGCTTTTAACTGAAGGTGGCTTGTCCAGAAAGTAAGTAAACAAAAATTTAAAAAATGCAGGACGAGTGTTAAGAAAATAGAAACTTTGATAGCTCAGAGACAACTCAGTCTTCCAGTTTAGAAGAAAGTACATCACTATGACATAAGCCTGACTTGCCAAAAAGATTTCCACTAAAATTAGCAGCAATAAAATAATTAATGGTGGTATCTGGATTTCCAAAGTTGTATTTCAGAACTTTTTACAGCACGTTTGTACCAGTCAGGGCTCCTGTTTCTCTGAGGCTGTTGGTATGATCTTAGGCCTGGCAAGGACTTCCTGGGACAGTTTTGCTATTCTCTCCCTAGTGCAGGTCACCACATACATTATCCTTTCATTTACAGATTTATTAATCTTAAATTTACTTGCGGCTTTTGTTACCGTTACTCCCATTGAAAAGCTGTCCTGGAGTCTCAAAACTCTCTGTAGATTAAAAATATCTTTCTATATCCTAGGTTAAATATATTAATGATCCATTTATACCATGTTACATTTGTTATAAAAAAACCTGTCCTCTAGGTTGTATCTCTTTCTCCAAAGTGTCATTTACTGTCTGATTTCTATGTGGTCATTTTCCCTGGCAAACTTTGTTTTTGCAGTCGAAGTACACTGCACACTTTCAGTCGCGTGTCAGAGAGGGGCTCTATGCTCTCTTTGTCATCCGAGTAGCCGTGGTCCAGTGGGAATTCATCTCTCTTGAAGAGCACATGGAATGTATACAGCATTTGAGATGAAAATTCAGCAATTTGAAAAATAGCAGTATTCAGGTGTCTTTGCTGGAAATGCCTCCCTTTTACATTCTTCTTGATACTTGCCTTTTTTACAGCTGTGTACACTTTGCCTCCTAGTTTGAGTGGCTGACAGTTTGCTGACAGTTTTCTGTGACTGTCTTACATTGTTTCTCTTCTTCTGGTACTTCCAGGCCCAGCTCATCATGAAGGTTCATCTTGTTGCTCCCTAGCAGCATGACAGAGCATTTACACTACCACATTTTATTTCTTTTTATTATTCTGTTTGTTAAGGGCATCCAAATTTTCCCAGTCTACAGCCTGGTCTGTCTCTGTGTCGAAGACCAGCATATGTTGTTACTGCCAGAGAGCAGAACCAGAACTCTGGAACTGAGCCAGAAAAGCAGCTTGAATCTCTATTTTCTGAATCAGAACAGAACCCAAAGCTTACTCAGAAGACCTTAAAGTGCAAGTTAGTTTTTTTTCTTTTTATTGCTTCAATTTCAATTTTTTTGAGCTTTGTTACTGCAGGACTTCAGCCAATGGAAGCTCTGCTTTTGTACCCTGGTGCTACCCTGTGCTGCTCAACAGGCACCAGCAGAACCGCTTCATCGTGGTGCTATCCAGATGAACTCTAATGAAACTGTGCCTGGCAAGTGAGGGCTGGCCATTGGGATGAATTCCCTTCTGCCCATAGTGCTAGCAGAGCTCTGCAGAAGCCTGCTGGGCTCTATCAGCCTGAAGTTCCCCAGTACCCACCTGGGTACTTCACTGGGTGGGGTTTTCTATACCTCTTTGCATGTGTACACTTGACATATGCGCATACATATATTAGTTGAGTACCCTGTTTATGCAGGAGCAAATTCACAAGGCAAGAAGCATCCATCTTCTCCTCCTCCAGCATCTTGCAGATGTCGCTGGTACATGCAGCTTAGTGCAGCATTGCAAGTTTGTTCTAGCTCCTCAACTGCATTTACCAGGGTTAGGGTGGCGAGCCTGGTGTGCCTAAGCTCTGACAGCCAGGAGACTTATCTTTGCTGGTTCTTTAGCTGCAGTACACATTTTTACCAATTCCCGTCTTTAATATTTGAAAATAATGTTTCCACATTCTAGAAATGTCCTTTATAAGCATAAGGGTGGAATTAAAATTCTGATTTTATTTTGAAGTATTTGTTTTTTGGCTTCTACTCTGAAGACAACGCAAAAGAAAGTAGATTTAATCAGAATTTTTTGCATTCCTTTAACTGTGGAAAACATAGGGATCTTTTCTTTATCCTCCTGAGAAATCTGACTCTAATTAACTGCATAATTGGGTGGCTGTAATAAAATGAAAAATTGCAGGATGAAAAGAGATATACCTGGTTTTAAACCTCATCCAATTAAATATTATTCTGGTCTAAAATTACACAGGATGTAGCAATGAAGTATGGTAGAAATTCAGTCAGTGCTTGGGTTGTGCATTTGTATGTCAATGCATCTCTTATTGATACAGACGGGGTACCTGTTATTACCTACAGACATGTTACGAAATATGGAATTTATGAAGCCTGTAAAATTCTTTTGCTACGACTGTGGCCGCCTTGGTGCATTATTTGTGACACGAAGGCGAAGGTCAGCTCTTGATTTCCGTGGAAAAAAATGGGAACCTGACATGACCTGATCAATGAAAAATATTTAACTAATGTTCTCTAGGTTTGTTCTGTCCTCAAAGCTGAACAGTACTAAAGTTGATAAACCATTGACCAGATACTTTCTCTCCAAGCAGTTGCTTTACAGCACTGAAGCAATTATTAAAAACCCTACATTTAAGAGAGCCATCTCTTAATTCACTAATCATTACCAAACACGTCATTTTAGCTTTATTTTCCTCTTACACAGTGGTGAAGATCTGTACTTCCTGGTAGTTATTGCCATGTTTGTTGACAAAAAAATCTCAGAAAAAAATCTAAACATGACATAAACAACACATAGGGGAAGAAATTACAGTAATCGATGCAACAGATGGGTACACAGCATTTTGATCTTCTAGTTACCTGCTGCCAAAGTCAATCCAAATAGCATGGCTCTAAAATCCTATGAGCCACAAGGGAGAGATAAAATAAGTTGATCTCTTAGCTGACCTAATGAAATCTCCTTTCCTGGCGATTTGTATTCTGCACCTGTGTGGTCGTCCAGCTGCCTCCTCCTCCACATCTCCTCTGACCTCCCCTCCATTCTCTCTCCTCTTCCCTTGCAGCCACCGAGGATGTGGGGTGGCACGTGGTGTGGCTGGTCACAGTCTATCAGATTGTGGACTCGTGCATGTGGGGGCACTAATTAAGGTGCCCTTTCTTTTAGGCTCTTCTGTCCAGCTGCCAATTGTCAGAAAATTTGTAGGAGCTTACTGTGTTTGAGATCTCTGTCCATCTGTCAGATTTGTCTGAAACGGGCCAGTTGTTTCCATCAATATCAGGGGTCAGCAGAGATACAGGGTAGCTGCAGAAGTCTTGTTTCCTTAGGATAGCAATTTAAAAATCACCTGAAAATGTAGCAGTTTGAATTAAAGGTTTTGTTTGTTTGTTTCGGTTAAATAAATACGTATCTGCGGGGATGGATATGAGCCGAGACAGACACTGCGTCCTTAAAATGCTTGACAAAACTAAGCAAAACAACCTCTTTCTGCAGCAGATGATGGCAGCAATTCCTGGTCCTGGACTGCTCTAATGAAAGCTTGGAGTTTGAGACAATCTATCCAGAAAAACCAGTAAACTTCTTGTGGTTACTCAGCAAGGACAGCTCTTCAGAGAATTACGCAGTGAATAACATTCATTGTAGTCCTTATAACTCAGCTGCCTGCATTTCCACTGGAAAAATAGTTCTTTCCATCAATCCTATCCGTTGTAAATTGTTCTGCTTTTCCATGTAGTATTCTAATTTTCCCTTTACACCTGTTGTCTTCACTAACATATGTAGAAAAGTCTTCTATCTCATCGTGGACTGGGATGGATCATGGTATTACAAATCTCACAGAAGAACACCAGTACTGGGATTTTCATTTGCAGAATCAAGTCGCATCATCTAGGAAAATCAGTGTGGTGGTGCAATTTGGGTGCTGGACAGAAGAGGGTGCCCTTCAGATAGCCTGGGATAAAAAAAGACCTTGGCTATGGACACTGAGAACAGCCAGAGGTCTACAAACTCCCAGTGCAAAAGGAAAATTTTCCCAGTGCAGCGAGGCCGTACAAGCCCACGCAGCCCGTGCTCTGTGGCCCGGAGAAGGGCTCGCTCGCATGCTGCAAGCTGCCTGGACACTTCAGTGAAGACTGCCACAGAGCTCCATGTGAACAGCAGTGCTGTGAAATTACTGGTCCCCAGATTTGATGTAGGTAGAAATCCTGAGTACAGCGTGCTGGGAGTGAGCTAAGCTGTTAATATTTCTTCTGGATTCAGAAGGCAACAGCAAGCGTATAGATTCAATGTTGGATACGCACGCCGGAGTCTCCACACTGTTCGAATCAGTGCTTCAGAGGTCTGTCACTTACTCAGTCAAGACCGTGTGTCATAAACCACCTGAAGAAACAAATCCTGTGCTTGGCTGCCTGCATGTAAATGTGGTTTTTGACTCATACTGCTGGATTCCCTGACGTGTATACTCCTACGGGGGGTGAGTTTGTATTGGCTGCATGGAACAAGTGAAAATGCTTCCACATTGTAAAACACTCCCATAACATTGATTCAAGTTTACTCAATTACATGAGGTAATTCAGAGAGTAGTTATAGCTGTGCAAAGTGTTTTATTCAGAGTTAGAATTTGACTTAGTGTGATAACCAGGCAATAAACTATGAGGCAGCTGTCAATTTCTATAGAAATGAGGCATCGACAGAGCTTGAAGATCTGCTCCAAACATTTCTATCAAATCAATCATATCTCCTGAGTGGATATTTCCACTGTTTTTGACAAGGAAGAAAGAAAATACTGTCTTTGGGTAGATCTAGGGAAGCTAAATAAAGCTGTAACGATTGCAAGCCAACCATGTCTACACATAGGATTAATGCAAGTGTTCAGGGTGCAAAGATGCTTTTAAATCTTGATTTACCCTCTGTGTTTTGCAAATTAACAGAGCCCTTGCAGCCCTCACCCGATCCTCATCAGATCATTTTTGTGTATAGCCATATGTTTGAAACTGAATCTAATGCTTTTAAAGGAACTAATGATCAGTGTTTTCAATAAGCAGCCTAGAATCAAGTGTTAGCTGATGAGTCATGAAACAGGGAGAAGAACATTTACAGGACATACAGCTTTATATCAGCTTAGCAGAATTGAAATTTCACTTTTTCATATGCCATTTCCAGTAGAATTGTCTTTTCAGGTGAATATATTTTCTCCACTGGAACTGAACCAGGTGCAGAATAAGCTGCTATCATTATGCAAGCTCCACCACTAAGACCATTACAAGTATTTTAATCTTCCCCTTAATTCTTAGATTAGGGTATGAAAATTTAATTCCAAACTATGCTTCATCTGTAAAAATGTTTAAATCATGAAATCTAAAGTGAGTCCTGAACAAGTGTGGCACAGCTACGTTTTGAGTTGGTGAACACTGTAATTGCAAGTAACCAGAGTTTATAATGTTGTGCTACTTTTTCTTTGCTGAATGAGGTTGAAATACCTCAGGATAGTGTTTTGTAGACACATTTACCCGAAGACATGAGGTCAACCCTGAGAAGACCATTATGGGCTCTTCAAGAATCAGTACAGAAGCTGAGGGAAAAGTATTCCAACCTTGGAGAAGAAATACTGGCTTGCGTAACAGTAATAGGAAAAGAGACACCCTGTCTTTTGGCCATAAATTCAGCTTCACACAGATCATGTTCCTTTGCCCATTATTGTACAGTCAACACTGAAAAGACTCAGAGAAGTGTCAAGTAAAATTATTTTCTTTATATGTGACATAGAAAACAAATCAGGAGATGAAAATGTGATGTTTGGCTGCTTGTTTTACCCATCTTTGTCTTCCCCAAATTGTCTGTCCCCCAAGAAGACAGAAGTACTGTCTTCTGCTGTGGAAGCAGTTGAACAAATCAGATATGTCTTTGCTGCAGTTTCAGAAGAACAACATAAAGCTACTTGTTTAGTCTGTCTTGTTGAGCAGAAATTACATGGTGTCCTGACAGCAAAATAGACTAATAATCTTAACAAATCTAATTCATCTCTGCTATATTTTGAATTGGACTGAACTTTCTCTGCAAGACAGAGAAATAACTTATAAATGTATTATTCTGGAGGAATTAGAGGCAAAATCAATACACTTTGCTCATGATGCACATCAGTGGGTTGTCATAACAGTGAATGTAATTTCTCCATCAGTAGCCAGGGCTGGATGCTCAAGCTACTCTAAAAGCTTCTCTCACCCGACAAAACAAGAGTGGGTTGGTACAGGGTGACGCCACCCTATGTTTTTATTTGATCGAGTGTAGGAAAAGCTGGCAATCGACACTGTAGACCTCGTTACTCATTTGTCATTGACTAATGCTATGGTGTCTTATTAAATGATTTTTTCAGTAAATGGCCAGAAGTAGCCTCTATCACAGGTCCTTCTGCTTCAGTCATGGCTTTCCATTTACTCTTCTCAGCAGAGAAAGAAGCTCAGAAAACTAATGTCTGCAAACAGAGAACAATTCATATCTTTCCAACGTCAATATTTTTCCTGAGGAAAAGAGGAGTCATTGTACATAGACAACAATCAGCATTGTATCGTCAGGCTAATGAAGAACTGAATGCTACAATAAAACTCTCAAAGAAAGATAAGAGACTGCTAAACTGAAAGGAAAATGTGGGGAAACTTTCACTTCAAATTTCCTAAAATATGAACGGCCAGGTGAGATGCAGCAAAGATGGGGGAGGTGTTCAAAGAACAAGACAAATGCTGTTCTGTTACAGGTACTTTGAGTAGGAACACCAGTGTACTAGGATTCAAAAGAAACCACCCAATGGAAACAGAAAAAATGAAAAATGTTAATACATTAGTTTTGTGCTACCGAGGATCTACAATTTGCAAAGAATCTGTTTCTGAGAATACAAACCCCTGTTAGATGAGGGGATCACAGTTTACATCCCGGTGCTGTTTGAGAGAAAACAGGGACCTATTATTACAGTTTATCTGATGCATAAATATGAAGTTTTTCACTGTGCACGTCTTACCTGCGGCAATGTGGAGGCATTTTGGCATGTCCATCTAGAATCTGAGCGTTATGTTAGTCTTTCCAGTGTAAGTTGCGCAACAGGAGTTGGAGGCCTGATGTCCTCCCAAACCTACTTCATCACCTCCACGAGTTACAAGACACAAGCACTGCTGTGCAAGTCCGGAAGGAGCCTTCTGTGAGAATTATTTAGTTCTATGTCAGTTTGTCAATTTGTTCCTTAGTTACTTGGCTGCTTATTTCCTGGCTGCATAATTAGTGAATACTAATGGAATAAACTTCTGAAACTTCTCTTTATATGGCTAGACAACACATAATCATGTTTGAAATCTGACATATCAGTAGCACTCAAGTAATGCTTTTTATCTTGTCTCCTACTGTTTGTATCACCCTTTCCCTTCGATATCTTTTGTATCTATTGGCCAATGCATTGCAAATTTGGCAGAGAAGTGAAGGATTACAAAAATACGAAGTTCCTGTGAGCTTTGGGCAAATGGGTGCTGCCAGTGAAGGAAGGGCTGATGTGTGCCTGCAAGAGTTACCTGCCCCGGTTAATCTGCTGCTGCCCCGTCAGCCCCGGTGACGAGTCAGCGCAGCCGTGGGGCTGTCACATCGTGCATGGCCTTACATAGCCGGGGGTTCGAGGTGTGATGGCGGTGGGGAAGCAACGCGGGTTGGGAACTCGGGCTTTTAATGCAGGCGAGGTCTTGCAGACACAGTGAGAGCAGCCCCGGTGTTTCCTGGGTGGGGGATGTAAGGGGTGGCGGGGAGGAATTGCAGTGTATGCGAATCCGTGATAGACCAGGATTCACTAATTCCACTGCTTATTGAATGACAACAGTACAACATTACACAGAAACATCCGCAGCAATGAAACAGGTCTGAGGCCAAGCCGGGAAGTCAAATCAACAAGGCAACCACGGAATCAGCAAAAGATGCAGCCAGGTACAGGCATATCTGTCAGGCGGCTCAGGCAAGGGCTGGTAGCAAGGGCCTGAGCTCAGACGCAGCTCCTGAGCCGGGGGGCAGAGGCCCCGGATAACGCGCCTTGCAGCTCCTTCTCACACCCCGCTTGTCGAAGCAGCCTGATCCAAAGTTACCCAACTCCACCGTAGCGAAGCTGACCTTGAGGAGTGGCAGCCAAACCCCTGGGTGGGGGGCGAAGGGGAAAGAGGTTGTAGCACCGGTTTGTGTACTCCGGGCCTGACAATGCACAGTGAAGTACCTTTAAGGGTGTAGGGTTGTTGGTTTTGGTTTTTTTTAATGTTGTATTTGAGCTCCTAAATCTGTTGTTTGTGGAAAAAAATTGCAAAAAAGGTCTGAATTCTCATTGGTTCAAGAAACCAGCGATCCAGCTGTGGTTTCTCACATGCAGTAAAATTGGCTCCTATCCTAGTAAGACTTTCACCATGTCCAGTAATTACCCGCCATACCTAGCTTTGTGTCTGCAGCTTCTCAGTTGGGGACCCGCTGTTTGTAAGACAAAGACCATCTGGTTAGCAAAAAAACTAGCTAGAGCTGCAGCAGATAAAGCAGAAGGTGGGTGGGTTGCTTCTGACCACCCTTCCTCACAGAAAACAAGCTGTTGTGGGACACCTTGAAGGAGCTGTTTGAAGTAGATGTGCTGGCTGAACCATGTGGTCCTTGGTGCAGATCCTGGGGCAGAAGCAGGGGTATCTCAGTGCCCTTGTGTAGATAAGTTCGAGTCATGTATTCATAGATGTGTCCGTCATTGAACATTACCGGAAAGAAAGGTCATTTTGTGGAAAATTGAATTTTAATAAATGTAGACTTAAGGCTTTTTAATTAGACAGAGAACTGGTTTGCTACCTAAGTATTTTTTTCCTGAGCTCTATGCTTTGATCTCGCAGTACGCTATGGAAGATCTTGGCAATAGGCGACAGCTCGTTGCTTTCAGTCCTTGATAAGGGGCTACTGCTGCGCAAGTGAGCACTAGAAAACACACGAGGAGGCCTCACAGGATTTGAATTGCCCTGGGAAAGGATTTGATATTTGAAAGATACTATGAAATTCTCATCTTTTCTGACCCCTGCTAACCCAACCTAATTGAAAACTTGTTTGAAGGTTGAAAAGAACTGTCACTTTAAAAAAAAAAAATCTGCAACTTCTGCAACTTTACTTCAACTCAGCAGCTGTAAACCATAACACACATTTGTTTTCCTGTTACTCTGAATAATTCAAGCTGCTGGAAGAAAATAAGGAAGTACAAGGTAGTTATATTAACGTCAATAGGAGTCTTCAGTTTCATTGTCATTGTGATTTAAACTGTTGGTAAAACTCAACAGTTATATTGAATGTGAAGTGAGGTTTATGAGAACGTGTGTCTGTGCCTTGTGTTATACTCACAGGTTCTTGTTTCTCTCATTTCCTTAGGTTTCCTCCCCCCCTGGAGAAGCAGTAATATGATTAGAGTATCGGCAGAGGGAATTTTCGGAGGAAAACACCATGTCCTTTTGTTGAATGGTGAGAGATCAGAATTTCTCTCAGACTGTGGAGGAATTTGTAACTTATTTAGTGCCATATATAGCTAATGTTATTTTATAGAAGACAGATACAAACCTATGTAGTTAAATAATTGGTTTTCAGGACTGCTTCTGTGATGGGTGTTTATCTTTGTTCTGTCACAAACTGTTATACTGTGCCCATCACTCTGCTGCTCTACTGTTAGAAGAGGCTCAATAATGTCGACCCAGATGCAGTTACAACGAATATATCATTTCCCATGAGTAATTAATTCTGCTGTTACAGTGTTTATTTCACTTTGGTTTGAATTTTTCCAGCTTCAGTTTCCATTAGTTTGCTGTCTTCTTCTGCTAGATAAAAATACCAATTTTTCCTATGGATTGGGGGGGGGCTGCAATAGGGAGCATCTGCCTTAGTTTTCTGGTTCATTCCTGCGTCCATGCCCGATTGTGTCTACTGCATGCACGCTGCTTCGGTCCCAGCTTCTCTTTGGGATCAAAGCAGCTGGTTCCCTGCAGGAGAAAATCAGAGTGTGTCTGGAGGGCTCACCTCAGACATTGTTCCAGATGGCAGCAGAGATGAGACTGCACTAAATTTGGCTCCTTGCTCTCTCCCCAGTCCTCCATTGCTGTCCCGACATCATCTCAACCCCTACATGCCCTCACGGTGTGCAGCGCGTGCCCTCCACATCATGTTACAACCACGCTGTCCTCACATTTTCTTTTTTTGGCACTTGGAATGGAAAACATACGGGGGGTGGG
>Ga0065711_1004582_pt1 | contig 28421 bp, 19 predicted proteins | sample Hoacrofraction12_FD_59098 | JGI IMG/M metagenome (GOLD analysis project Ga0065711, IMG submission 59098) | Hoatzin crop microbial communities from Cojedes, Venezuela - Epithelial fraction 12 v2 (version 2) | ecosystem: Host-associated > Birds > Digestive system > Esophagus > Crop | place... | reverse complement strand
CTGGGGTGACCCACGGCAGGGCGTTCTCAAGAAACGGCCACTTGAGATGGAGCTCTCCACCGCAGAAGGCAGCAGCCCGTAGACCTACAGGGCACAACCCAAAACCCTCTTCCCCGATGTATCTGCTTGAGGGAGTGCGTAGGTGGATCGTTTATCTTGCGGGGAGGAACCTTTTCCTTTTGACTCTTGGAAAAAAAGGAACTGCGTTGTGTGTGTTTACTGAAAGTCCGATGTGTTCCCCGAAACGTGAAGACAGGGCACATCCTTACAAATCAGGGTGGGGAAAAAATAAATGCGGAAAGAAATGGGCTGGGAGAGCTGCAGAGACAGCGTGTGTGCCTGTGTGCGCTCAGCCAGCAAGGGGAATGACACTGACACTGTTTCAAAGGAAGGTCATCGCACAGACCATAAATCTTAAACACTTAGAATTTGCTTCATTTGTCTTTGTTAACTCTTTTTTACAAGAAGTTCAGCAACTATCGGAAAATTCTGAAATTGTTATTTATTTATGCGGCCTTGCAGCTCACGGCTAGTGATTTAAAGCCTGCTGCGGCCAAACACGGCGTGACCGTCCTGATCCTGCCTGAGAGGAGCCTGTCCTTAGCAGGGTCGCCACTGCCCGCGGCGGTCGCGTCAGCCGGGATGCCCTGGCGAATGGTCCAGGCATGGGCAGCATGAGCGCCCCGGGGCAGCGCGGGTGTGAGCGTTCCCTTTGCCTGGGCACAGCCAGGCGCCAGCGGCAGGCAGAGAAGGAGGAGAGCCTTCCGGGAGGGAGCAGACCTCTGCCGCGGACCTACACCCACCCCCAGGCCTCCGCTTTGGGCGCTCTGAGGGAAACAGACTTCTGCTTTGAGGTGGTGGGGCCGTTCTGATGTCTGGTGCTGGCCTAGTTTCGCTGCTTTGACTCTTCCGGGTAGCTTTGGGCCCGTGAGGGTTTGATGAGCGCCGGACATGGTTCGTGAGTCAACTCATCCAAAACTCTCTTGCTCAGAGAAGAGGGGGAGGGGAGAGTCTTCTTTAATTGGTCACAATTAATGTAATTAGTACTTTGCAGTTTTTCCTGCCCATGTCTCTTTACCTTCAAGACCTTCATTCATCTTAACACCTATTGCCATTTTTAATTACTTTCAGTGAGCCAACAGCAAAGAACAGATATGCCGTTCTCTTCGGAGATTGGCTGCATGAAAATATTAGAAAATGACAAACTGACCAGACCGAGCATTTAGTCAAATTCCAGCTCCGCCATTAACTTGCATGGTGGCCATGGCAAGTCATTTCACTTTGCTCTGGGATGTTTTATTCACATAGAAAATGGAAATAGGAAACTGATCCATATTAGAAGTCCACTTCAGCCCCAACTAAGATAATGGAAGCTTGGCTTTGCTTAGCTTTACTTGGCTTGGTAAGCCTTTCTGGAAATGGAAACCTTATTGTTTTGAAAAATCCCTGTTAATCACACAGGGAAAATCCATTGTGTTGTTTAAATAAGCAAACTAAACTGAGGAAAATAACAGCAGCTTCCTCAACAATTGAGAAGCAAAGTCTGTAGGCCCGTGTTTACACCATGCAGAGCATCCTGATGTCAGCATGCTTTCCACCACTGCCTCTGTTTGCACCACTAGGAAAGTGCACTAGGGCACTTCCTTCAGAGAATCCGGGTCCACCAGAGGTCAGAGAGGACCCTGATTTATTAGAAGTTCAGTTTGCAGTCCAAGAGCTCCTTCCCAAGCAATTGGACACTTTATATCCGCCCTTGCTTGCTAACTAGGAGAATTAATGAACACTTTCCAATTCTATCTTCCGCTACCAACCACCGACTGTCATGCTTGACTGCCTCCTTTTCCAAGACCAAGGGGCTAGAGACATCTAATGGTAACTGCATGCATAGCAGAGCATCTTCTCCCACCGTAGCAGGCTGTCCTGTGAGACACTGGTTCCAATATTTAACTCCTTCAGTACCTCAGAAGCGTAGGTACTCAAGACCAACGAAATGACAACGGCTGTGTGGGTGAATGACATCATGGCACCCCACTAGCAGGAAAAGTAAGTGATGCAGATGACTCCAGGGCAGAAAATGGACAGCAGTCAGTGAACGCATTCAAAATTCGTTCAGGTGCCCGCATGCTGCTAAGCTCCATCCTGGCTCTGTTCTACTGATTCTTGAAGGGCAGAAGAAGGATTTAAGACAGGAGAGGTGCAAGAATGAGTTACTACAGTATGCTTGACACTGGAAAAACACCACACCGAATGAAACATATAGTCTTCCGTGTAAGAGAAGGAGAATAAAAGAACAAAGCCCTGGAGATTAAGGAAGGGAAAACAGATTTGGTTGAATGGACAAATGCCCTTTGTTCTGCCTCCAAGGTGCCCCGTGAAATGGGTCCATGACATGAAAGCTGCAAATTACTGAGCGTATGCTCAGAAGAAGTAATATTTCCTAAATGTCTTTGCTGAAAGGAGAGAAATAGGTGCTGTTGAGCAATTCAGGTAAAATGCACAGTAACGAGTATACCTCCAAGAAGGTGCTCAGTAGCTGGGTGGTTTACTGCCTTGCCTGGGAGTATCCCTCAGGAATGATACAGCTAATGACTCAGGCAGCATGAGAGATTCACCATGGGATTTACAGGAGAGCCTTTGCTTAGCAAAGCCAGTGATTTATATGCTGGCACAATGCATATGTCCAGAAGACTCATTTTTGTGAAACAAACTCCAAACAACTTCAAAACAGGCTAGATAAATAAACAGAGATCAAACAGGGACATGATTCTGAAGTACTGAACGGCCCTACATTTTACCAAGAAATCCCCTCATTTGTATAGACTGAAGTCCTGACGTGCAGCGAGCATGTGAAATGCCTGGGGATTTCCAGACATGATGCAAGTGCTCAGCTCTTCTCTGGAGGTGGCCCTCACCAGCAGAAGTGGGACAGGAGCCATAACGGGACACTGCAGAGTCTGGTCCTGACTGCGACACTGGCCCCCTTTGCTGCAACGTTCCTGTTGGTAAGACCAGAACAGTGACATCCCGTGCTGTGAGAGTCACCACGGCCATCAACAGGCGAGCCATGGAGAATCTCACTCAGCACTGGAAACTACTCCTGTCTGTCCCTTCCCCTCCCAGGGTCACTCTCATCTCAGAGACTTCAACATGGACAGAGACAGCTCAACTCCTCCCATGAAAGAGCCAAAGACTTAAACTGACTGCCACAGTGGAAACCCTTTGGCAGTTACTTCGTAAACCACTGCAGCAGAGATCTCCAAGGATGCCTGTCAGTCTCTCAAGTAATTAGTGTCCTAGAGCACTATAACATGCGCAGCTGAAAGGCAGAGGAGCAAAGTCGAGGAGCAGCTGTAGAGTACACTATAAGTAAAAAAAACAACCACCCCAAAGTGCCCTAACTCCGAATTTTTTAAACCACAATGAGCGTCACCATAATCCCAGTCTGGCAGAAGCATCCAGCCGTGCCTTCTACCTTGCAAAGGGTGGCTAAGGAGGATCCCTGGGAACAGAGTGGAAGCTCCCTGCTCGGTGGAAGGTTGCCCTCAGCCCTTGTTCACCAGCTCTGCTCCTCTGACTGCTGTGAGGCACAGTCCTTTCCCCTGTACGTCTCTAGTGGTGGTGTCCTTGCTTGCTGAGAACACAAGGACTGAATGCATAGTTTCCTCCAGAGAAGGTATTTAAGACAGTTGTAAGTGCCACAGCTAGCCATGATGGCTAAATAGCTACTGCCCAGCACATCTGGATTAGCAGTATAGTTACAGCCCAGCTCTTCCTGACACCTAACACAGAGCGTATTCCTCTAGGGCCAAGTGGCAAAACAGTAGTGTGACAAAACACAAGAACATACTTGGGCTTGGTGATAACATTTGCCTTTGTTTATATTTTATTTCTGATATCCGCTTACATATTATCTGCAGGGAGTTTCATGGCTTGTCCAAGGCCCATTTAATTCAGTGGCTTTGTGTCAACATCACTGAGTGCTGGGTCCTACTTGGGCTGTGAATTGGCCCTTTAATAGGTACAGCTGTAAAAACATATTAGCCTTCTCTGTAGGCCTGATTTTTCTGTAAAAAAATGTAGTGTATTTGCAGAAGAATGGAGTTTCAGATCAAAGGAAGCCATTTTCCATTTCAAGTTGAATTTGAGAAATAGTTATGACCGAATTAAAAAAAAAGAAGAGGAAATGTTGATATTGTGGCATATCCAAGCCATCTTGTTATTTTTTGGGGTGTGGCCTTTGGTCCATGGTGTCTTAAAGGACAAAGCACAATCCCAGGCTGTGGGATGCTTAGGTATACAAGGCTTATCTGCTTATTTCGGAACAAACATTATAACCAGGTTCTTCTCCCTGCCAGGCGCAGCTCCTAGCCACCAAGCGGTCCAGAGGGAAGTGCTCTTCGTGTCCTGGTAGAGCTATTGCACTCAGCAGAAAGAGACACTTGAACATCCATTGAACTGGAGAAAGAAAAGGACTTTCTAGGTCAGTAATTAAGACACTCACATGTTGGTCCAAGTGCTGGAGAGCTCAGACATTGACTCAGTACTCTGTAGGCTACTGTGGATAGCGCTCATGGGGTTTGAATCAGGAGACAGCCAGACAAATAGCTTTCTGCAGTGCGGATGATCAGACTAAGGTGAAGAGAGAAGGACAGCTTTTCCTCTGTAGTTTTATGAGTAGTGTCTAAGCTAATGTCTAAGACTTGTGGTCTAGCCTTTTGTTTCTAAGCTCCTCCATTCTTATTTAAATTACCCCAAAATAATCTTTTGTTCTCTAAAAAAATGACTAGGTCAATCTTGAACATTTTTCCTTCAATTTTTGAGCTCTAACACCACAATGATAAAGTGACTTTTGTTGCAAGCCGAGTCCCCCATTTTCCTGCCAAGAGATGTGCACTGTGCTTCAATACTAACCTGTCAAATTCCATGGGACCCTAGCACCCGCTGCTCACCTATTGATTCTGAAGCTAGGAGCTGCTGTATGAAACTGATAGGCTGACTGGGTGCTAGCTTGGGTCTTGAGGCAATTCAAGGGTAAAACGATCTAATGTGACAACATGTGAGAACTCAGCATTCAGGGTATTCCCATTCTTGACTAATTGCCAGTGCCATGAGACTGGCCTTCTGTTGATCACAGCCAAGGAGAAGGCTGACATGATATCTGCATGCACACACAACTACCTAATCTGTAGCTTGCAGTAGTCTTAATGATCATACAGAAGATTTCTGAAAGAAAAAACAAGGCAATGTCTATGAAAAAAGATAGATAATAGCTGATTCAACCAGGCTTCATTAGAGGAGAGAGATGGCTAGCCATGGGATGAAAAGAGGCTCCGATATTTTCTTGAGCTGGAGTCCTTTTGATCTTAAGCATGTCTTGAGATTTTTGGGTTGCTTTCTTAATCTCAAAACGATTTAAAAAAAATCCTTTTTAGAAACAGTCTGCCCCAGTCTGTGCCCTACTTCCTGCACCTGGACACCGGACAAAGATGTTACGGCTTTCAGGAAACAGCCCATTTGTCAGTGTGCAGCCCCCGGCCGAACAAAGGGCTGGATTCATGAATGCAATATCAACCATGGAAATGTTCCACCCCTGCCCCTCCCCGGCTTCTGACTCAATCTGTTGAAACAAAAAATGAATTGTCATTGGATTTTTCAGCCTTTGAGGTTGCTCAGCAGATCAATACNTCTTGGACATGTTGATGGCCCCTAATTTGAATAAAACTGCACAAGAATCGCAAGAATTTGAGCTTAGATTGTGAGTCATTTTTCTGGGTTTTGTTTCTAATAAGTAGAAGTAATACAAAACTGCTGCCAAAGAAGAGATGAGAGGCAGTCTCTGCAGCAAGGAAAGGTACGTGTGCACGGAGTTACAGTCAGATCTGACTTCGCTCCCACACAGCAGTACTACTTCAAAATTTCCCTCGCCCTGGAGAAGCAGAGGAGAAGCAGAGTACCCTTTTGACAGGAACTTGGTGTTCGTTAACGGTGTTTGNTCTGCCTGACATGACATTTAAAAGCTCTAGACCTGTACCACGTTTATTCAAGGTTGTCATATTCAGCAAAACATTTAAGCAGTTGTTCAGCTTGAAGCACGTAAGTAGTCCCACTGTCAACAAAAGGGCTCCTCAAATGCTGAGATTTATGCACATGTTGAAGCACCTTGCTGAATCTGGGCTTCACACCCTAACAGCCTGCTGAACCAGAGCGGTCGTTCTAGCCTTTACCCCCAGAGCCTTACAAACACCCCTGGCACGCAACGTACAAAATGAATCTTAGTTAATTGGCTAAAACTTTATCTGTACACTCCGTGTCCTCTGAGAGTTTTGAAAGCTAATTACTCCGGTGTCACCCTGCATACCTGTTCCTGTGATTAGTCACATCCACCTAGAGGAAACGTGGCACTGTCATCTGATATGCTCTGTGATCTGTCCTAAGGGCTGGCGCATCTCCAGCTCCGGGTGGTTTTCCTCCACCGTTGTCACACCGTGCGGGGTAGCTACCTGTGATAACTGATGAGCAGACAGACGTCTTTTGCGCTGCCATTTTTAATGTGTTTCACTACCTACCCCTTTCAAAGACTAATAATTTCCGCTGGGCAAAAATACTGTCAGCCTGGCATCAGATAGGTTCTCAGGCAGAGAACTGTACCCTGCACTGCCTATTTTATTGAATAAAGACTTTTCCATCTCTGGTTTACTGCTTATAATTTAGCCTTCATAAATTGACTTGCCAACACAGTTGGGCAGAAAAAAAGTAAGATGCTGATGTATCTTCAGACTCCTTTCAGCTGACATAAAACACCCATTGTCAAAATAGGGTAAATATAGAGGAAAACATTTTGGCAATTAGAAACTGAATTTCCATTTACCATCCTCCTGCCCTTCCAGCACTGCGACAAGAAGTAATGCTTTGGTCATTCACATGCTGACACAAGATAATATTTTCAGGCTGGAGCTGAAATGAAGTTTGAGATTAACCTTTTTTTTTTTCCCCCAGGTTGGGAGTATCTGCTCAACCTACCTAACTGAAAACTTTAAACAAAAACAGGGCTGTAAACAGCACAGGTAACATCAGAAGTATCATCATCTGTTTCCTCACATGTAAGAACAGCTTTTCAAAGGTGTGTGTTCCTCCTCCCCTTTGCTCCTTTCTTCGGCTGATGTTGGTGCCACATAACTTGGTCTCTACTCTTGACTGAGCCACCAGCACCTTCCCGGGCAAGCTGCAGCAGCCTCCATGCACGTTGTGTCCACAGAGGCCTCCCGCTGCACAGCTGGCAGGGTAAAAATGTCCCCAGATGTTTGAAGAGCACACAGAGAACATCCTCTGCAGATGATATTGACAGCAAATATCAGGAGGTAACTGGGCATTTCTGAAACCCCCAGGGGCCCAGGTCCCCTGTGGGCTGGGTGCAGGCAGGGACAGCAGGAGCACAGCTTTTATCTGCGCGTTTGGCGGCTTGGTGCCCACGTGCAATTTGCATTTTCCACATTGCCTTAGTTCAAATGAGCTTTAATATGTGTGTTGCTAACAAGACAAAGCGGCCAACTGCCTGCTGTGCCGGCTGAGGGAACGAGCACGGCTTTTACCACTCCATCTCTCCTAATGCTGACCGAAGGGGACATCTGCCTGAGCACACACAGCCCTGTGGAGAGGTTTGCTCCTCTTCTGCCCCTTGTCCTCACCTGCCGATGCACCTGAGGCAAGTGGTGCTTTCCCTCTGCCCGACCATTAGTTACCACAGCCCAAATTCTGCAGATACTTAGGCACACAAAAGAGACCCCACAGAGGAAAGCCAGCATGTTCCTGGGAATGAAGGTGTTCATGGACACATCTGCAGAGTCCTTGTAATCTGGGAAAAATAAGCACCGGCTCCTAGCTGTCCAATAAAAGTGCACTGTACCCTCACCCTGCTATATGCGTTAATCATGCTTTGATAATTGTCTCTAAAATTAAGTTTAATAACAACTAAAATGTTTCAAGAGTTTCCTTGGCAGCAGTTTATAAAAGGTGCTACCTAGGCATGCTGGAAAAGAAAATAAAATTATACCATCAAACCTCTGGGAGAAATAACAGCTTGGATTTGTTAATTTTGGACAAACTTTAAATTCTTCTGCTAGCACAGTTTTAAATTATAATCCTATAATGCATCTCCTCATACTTTCATGGCAGCTATAAGAAAATTGGCTAAAAAGCAGTAATGCCCTTTTTGGATCCTAATGAATCTTTTGAGTCTCACTTGTTTAGTTTAATAAAAAAATAAAATTAGCATATTGGGCCATACTACAGTCCCAGTAACAATATCCTGTGTTGGGATAATGAATGAATCACAGCAGGGCAGGCAGATTGCCTCCATGGCAGGGCAGAACCAGCAGCCCCTCAACAGCCCTCAGCATTGCCCAGCTCTTCTCAGCTTCTCCGCATTTCGGATAAAAACACCATGCAAACAAGGCAGAGCAGGGCCCTGAGGACCTCCCCAGGTGACCTGAGGGGTGCTGTGGGACATGGACCATTCAGGGACCACCAGGACAGGAGTGCAGGCTGGTGCCTTCAAGGCCAGCACACCCGCAGGTGGCTGTTCCCACCTGCTTAACTCCTGCCACGCTGGAAAGCCAAAGGCTGAATAAAGACCATTTTATAGAAGGTCATAGCCACTGGAAAACAGGTTTTAACCCTAACATTTGAGGGGTTAAACTGATAGCTGAGTTGGAATTTCCTCAGTGCATAACACAGGCAGCAGAGAAAGTAGAGGTGTTCAGATGAAAGTAAACAAATGCTTTTTATTTCTTAATCATAGCATGTTTGCCAGGTATTTGACAACTGAGTTGAGCCTTTAAAGTCATAACATGTTACCTGAAGATGTGGCTTGATTACAGCCTAGACACGAATGTATAATACCAGTTTTCAAGGGGCCAATTAGATTCAGTATTTCATGCAGCTGTTCCATGAAGAGCGAAATTATGCCAGTGTGTATTGTATATTGATCATTTTGGTTTTTAGAAGCTGTTTCTTAGTCTGATGACAGTAGTTTCCAGAGGTAAGAATGCTATCTGTAGGGACTGCCCCTCACCTTGGGGTATGGCTAAAATCCTGAAAGCTGTACTGATTTAATTACAACTGTTCAAGGAGAGTGAAAGATTTTATCAGAATTTCCTGAGGTGGAAAAGAAGGGGGTAATGGAAATTCTTTTATCATCCCAACTGCAGGGGTTGTGACAGCGTGCGCTCTTATTTACTGTCTATACAGCTGTAATTAAATCACTCCAGCTTCCAGAATTTTAGGCATACCCCAAATTGGGATAAAAATTTGCACTGAAGGAGATGAGGTGACACCACACGAAAGCAGTCAATACAAATAACTAGATGCGAGCGGCTCGCGAGTTTGCTTTCGTCTAGAGAATTAAAGCACGAAGCGGGACACAAGGCACGCAGTGCCGTGCTGGTGCTGTCGGCACGGATCCCGCCACACCGTACTGCCACCCACAGCAACGCTATCTAGAGGATCACGGCGCTACTGCCGTGTCCCACCGGCCACATCTGCTGGTTAATAAAATAGAAGCCAAATCCCATCCATGACCAAAACCTGAGAAAAAAGTTTGGAAAAGGTCCGTTCTCCCAAGGAATCTAGAAATCTTTCCTGCCGAGTGCCCCAAAGAACCTAAGCTCATTTTAATTGAAAAAAACCCCACCCCACAATGGCAGGAAATCAGCAAACTCAAACTGATCAGATACTGCTAGTTGTGGAAATTAAAAAAAAAAAAAAGAAGATAAACCTCAGAGGAGGACTTTGCTGTAAACGGCCGCACTGATCAAGCCCCATGCATGTTTGGAGACAGAATAATTGCAGCTGTTACCTGCTCTGCTCCTGGCCAAAAATGCAGCCGAGCTGCTGGGGAATTTAGTGAGGTTTTGGGCAGGATGGCAGTGACAGTGGCAGTGTTAGAGGTGGCTGTCTCCTGATTCAGCAGCGCTTGGTCAAGAAGGCTCTGTGCATCCTGAAGAGCAGTGCCCTGCTCACGAGACAGCAAGGGTAGCACTCTGTACCTGCTAATGCACCAGACCCTCTCGCTTCTACAGCCTGGCAGAGACAAATAGCTCCTTTGTCAAAGTGACAGCCAAATCCCCGTGACTGATTATGTAATTACTAATTCTGTTCTCAGGAGTTATGCACGATTTGGAAGTTTTCTTAATGCAAGGTAGTAAGATAACACTTCAGGCAAAAAAACCCCCAAACCCTCAAACTTCCAGTTCACTAAAGTTTCAGAGGTGAACAATAAAAGTTACAGCAAAGAGTTTCATGTCACTGCAAAGACCAAAGGATTCCTCACTGCAGGTGATATGATGGCCTGCTATACAGAGACCAAATACAAACCGACCCAGACAAAGACTAATTAAAAGGTGTGGTATCTGTTTGTATCCTCCATAACTAGTTTGCTTGCAATTGTTGGAGTTTAAACTGCATATAGTTTAATTTCTCTCCTCATACAAAAAGCTCCCGGTTTTTCAGACTTTCAGCTTTCTGGCTGAGATTACCCATGCTCAGAAGAGAAGTGATTTTAGGGAGTTCTCCGGAGAAATGTCACTCAGAAGACTTTCTCCTGGTTAACTATTCTCCAGCTGAACCAAAAAGAACGACACTTTTTTCTCACCGTTATGAAAGTGGTCTAATGACCCGTCTCCAACTTGGTTTCTGAAGGCTGGGTGAACTTTAGCAGAAACTTTTCACAAAGGCGTAGGACTACTCATATGTTGCTGTTTGGGAGGTGGTGAGAATTTAGAGATACGTGATCGGAAGAAATCCCCTGCTGAGCACATTCGCTGAGGATGACGTTCTACCCTTTCCATGGCAAAACCAGCAAAAGCGATCAGGGGAAGGAAAAAACCTGCAAACTGGCATGCGGACACTTTCACACGAGCCCTTACAAGGCCTGTGTTTTCCACCAACGGTCCGGTAAATGCGGTGGTATCACTTGTGCAAATGCCGGTGAAAAACCACTGTAGGCAAATCTTAGGGTTTTCTCTGAATGAATATTCACAAATAACGTTTTGGAGAGCTCTTGGATGGAACAAAATCTATCTAGTCAGAATTTCCAGCACAGCTAGGGATACTAGCCTAAAACGGCAGCTGAGTTGGAAAAAACACACCCTACTTACAGAAATGTCACGGGGACCTTCCAGGACTCTCCCAGTGATAATGTAGCAGAAATAACTGAGCGTATAAACCCGTAAACTTCCATACTGGGAATTCTCTCTCCCTGAGCTCTTCCTTAAAAGCGTGTGCGTAGGATACTCCTGTGAACTGGGCAGCGCTAACGCATTCCTGGATCAGACAGGACGCACCTACTTAGTGCTGCAGTGCGGGCTTTCCATTTGTGTAGCCTTTCCTGCGTTTCAGTGGCATTTTCATTTCAAGCAAATTTCGGCGTAATCGCCGTATTTGCTTAAACCCGCGCATGTGCGACACAGCCGTTGGTAGGCCATCTGCTCTGGCAGCCTCTGTCATGTAAAATGGACACTCATCCAAGGTGCTGGAAGCAGAAAGAGGGATCCCCCCGTCACATGTGCAGCCGAGGACAGAGGGGCAGAGGCACTGGGGAATTGTTATCACCAGACACTAAGAGGCACGTGATTCAGAGCCAAGGTTTCACACTCCTCACACATGCATATGTATTTTACCTCATTATTGGCTTCAGCTGTACTTATTGTTACCGATTTGTGTCCCGATGCTATTTTTCTAGGCAGCCTCGCTGGGAGAGACTTGTGTGCAGAGCAATATTTGCATTTCTGCAAGCCTTTACGGGTATACATATTGTTAATACGCACATAAACAGGATGCCATTCATATTTAAACAGTGCTTTCGGAGTCGGATGGCATCACAGCTGAGGGAATGGAAATGTTCTGATTTGTATCACTTATCGCAGTGGAGGTTGCTTCCTTCGCATATTCTGACTTCTGCAGAGCCACTGTAATAAGGTAGTTATATTCGCATAGGATGAGACACTAGGCATTTAATAACCCTTGCTTCCTCCCCCAAAAGCCTAATAAGCTTGCTTTGCCAGTTGATCTTTACAGTCACTCGCCTCTCCGTTTTTTCCAGACTACTGTGCTTCCTTTATACTTCAGCTCTTTTCTTCATTTTCATTTGCATATATTCAAGGCCCTAAAGAAAAACAGCTCTGCATTAAAAGCCTATTACAGAAATATATGCTATTTAAGTAACAATAGAACATGTTTTTCTTTGGGAGGAAAAAAAAAGAGAGGATATTTTAGTTCCAAATAAGATTTAAAAGGATGTCATATGATGTTCAGCATACTTTGGCTCACAGAATTTGTCCTGCAGTTTGTTGCAGCTTCTGCTTTAGCCAGTTCATCTCTTTGGCAGAAGAAGGGCTGTAACAAGACTCTGTGTGTTCAGACATGTCACCTCCCTCTTCATCTGAGGCTTTCCCCAAGTGCAGAGGACCCAACGCTTCCCTGCACTGCACCCTCTGCTGTGATTTGCTCTTGCCCTAAGGAGCTGCAAAGAAGCGCTGCTCGCACTGGGCAGCATCTCACATTGCCTTCTGCAGGCTGCAGGGAGCCCGGCCCAGCAGGGTTCATCCAAGCATCAGTTCCAAAAGTTTTTCATTCCTCGAAGTCATGGCTGTGTCAGCCGGGATGCTTCTCCACTGCCTTTATGAGCTAAAGTGCCAAAAGGGTATGCATTTGCAAAAACACACAGTGAAAACATTTTGGTTACACCCCCCTCCAACCATGTGGGCGCTTGTGTGCATCCCTGGGGGTCTGCCTCATCGCCTCCGAAAGGTTTAATGGCCAGGACTGAGGCAGTTCTTGTCCCAGCTGTCTGCCATGGGCTTCTGCCAGCAGTCACCATCACTCAGGGGAACTCACTGAGCGGGCTGCGTGTCCTCCCCACAGCTTTCTCCAGGCACAGGCCTGCAATCAGATTAAACTAACCTAAGATCACACTCCCACCCAAAGGGATGATCCAGCCTTCCTCCAGCCTGAATGAGTGTTCCCAGTGCCCACCGCCAACCCCCACAGTGCTGCTGACCCTGCAGCTGCGCAGGGAGTGGGAGCCGCGCGCTGATGGAGCTGAAAGCCCACCCAGCAAAAGGGGAAAAACATCCTTTTTCATCAGGTCAGCAAGGCGACACGTCCCACCCTGCGATGAGGTGGCAGGAGCACATGGCTGGGAGGACTGGGTACTCTCCCTTTCATTCATCCATTAGTCATCAGTTCAGCTAACCTGTCGGCAAAGCCGCGTTTTGAGTTTACAGCTCAAGCACTAATTTAAGCTGCCATCGATTTTTGGTTCGCCTTAGCACCCGGGGCTGGCAGTGCCGCAGCCGCGGAGACTTGCCAGTGCCTCTGCCAGGGGACAAGACGCTCCACCAGTGAGAGAGAAGGGCAGTGGCAGCAGCAGTGCCTGCACCTGCTGCAAATACATCTTCTTGCTTCTTTCTTTGGGAGGGCTATTTTTAACGGGATCTCTGCGGTGACCCAAGAAGTCAAAGCGCAGCTTCACAAGCTGTTGCACTGGTGCAAACAAGGCAGAAGCAAGCTGCGGGGATGTGGGGACAGGGAAGTCCCCTTAGGTCAGCCTCACCGCAGGAGCCACCACGCCGTGAGGGCCACAAACAACACAGGGGCTCTGGAGAGGTTCAGGAGGGAAGAGGCTTCCCTCTCGCCGTTGGGTGTACAAATGCGGTGTTGTCTGTTCCCTTCAAGACTCTGGCTGGCCTTCAGGCAGGAGTTTTGCTTTTGCCTAGGCTCTGTGAAGGACTGAGCAGGATACATGAAAAATCTTAATGTCTTCCCCAGCGACAGAAGAACTAGTGGTCTAGAAGGAAGGACAGCTGGGCTGCATTTTCAGCATACATTTTGTTTTGCCAGTGGCTGCTTTCTAGGTGTGAAAACAGCAGGCAAAGTACAACAAGCCCTTGCTTCAATTCCTGCATTTTAGAAAGCAGTAGACAAACCAGGTGGTTTTTGAACGCAGGACGAAAGGTCCTTAGAACAGAAATATGCAGCACATGACCCTTCACTTACATTCTCATCAGGGAACCAAGAGGTTTAAAAAAAGAAACCCTAAAACCCCAATGGCATATTTACTGAACTTGTATGTGAAACGGTAGCAGCAACTAATTTCTCCACCTTTATCCAAGGATTTCCATAGCCCATTTTTACCAAGTATCCAGGGCGGACTCATGGATAGCTGCACTTCATCATTCCACCAGGAAGCTCATTCACACTGAAAGTTGGACTATTGGTTTTTAATTTTAATGCAGTTTTTCATTTTGATAGCTCTTCCACCTGACAGGGAATTGCCACGGTGCAAATTGAATACAATAAAATTGCTAATCAGCCCATTAGAATATGTTGATGGTATAACATCTATTAGTTGTTGAATAATGTCTTCCTCCAATGTATTTTGAATTAAGTCTGCATGATAACACAATTAATCCAGATATGTGTACCTACCCATAAACACAGTGTGCACGTGCACATGCAGCCTTCTCTTGGAAATTCATACAACTTTTTAACATGCTCACAATCCCATACAAACACCAGTGAAAGAATATGTGTCTTCAGATAGTGGAATAAGCAATTCAAGGCAAAGAAATTATCCGTGCAGTAAGACAGGCTACAGCCATTTGCTCTGACCATGTGTCTTTCATGGGAACACAAAGCCTATTACAGGCTCCAGTCTGATGTCATAGTGGATTTTTCTGACTTCAAGTGCTTCTTATCCCAGGAATATCTCCCACATTTTACCTCCCCAACAGTTAAACCAAATCACTCTCCTGCTTTGACATCTTCTTACCCCTTTTTCTCCACTTTTTTCCAAGCTCTTGCCTGACAATTTCTTAGGTCTTTAATTCTGAGGCCACGTTTTTTCTCAGCACCCCGAGAAGAGGAGCCTTTAGCCTGTTTATTTTAAGATCTCACTTCATTTCTCTACCCCAGTGCAAGTCTTCCCTTTCCCTACTATTAGAAAGACCCACAACATGAACTTCTTTTCTTGGCTGCCTCTTCTTGGGGAAGGATAATTTCCTACACTGGCAATTTCCCCTGTCAGCACCCTCTGGTGCTACATCCCCATGGCTGAAAGCTGCCACGCCAAGAATGCACTTGTCTGAAGATGAAAATAGACAGAAAGTAACAGTGAATCCAAAATGTCTCTTGTGGTTTGGTTTTTTTTTTTTTAATACACTCTGTTAAAAGCTCCTAAATATTATAAAATCAGAAAATAAAGAAATTTGCCCCTGTCCACAAACAGAGGTCAGCAGGCTCAACCTTTATGGCAATCTTCTAAAAGAAACATAGTGGTCCTATTGTAAAGCCCTATGATTTGAGGGAGTTTATTATACGAGAGGAATCTTGGGATTTTAAATGGGTCAAAATCCAGAGTTCTCCAGTAATACGTAATAAGAATATAATATTGTAGAAACTTTCTCATAATATGGTACAGCCTGTTATAAGTGCAACTGTGGTCAGAATCTTACTGACAGTTTGATTTTCATATATTGGAAATGATAGTCCAGGAAGATTTGTAACCTTGGGTATTTGAGAAAAAAGTCACTAGGCATTTCTGCATTTTATGCGTCTAGATACCTTCAAGGATCAGGTTCTCAATGCACCTAAAGCTTCTACAAACCAGCATCTGTGTCACGTAAGGCACGGGTTTGAGAGCAATCTACTTGCAAGAAACGTTAGGACTTCACCATACGCAGATAAGAAAAGGAACAATACAGCTGAAATGGGCAAAGATGATTCAGTTCAAACTGAGGAGAGTTGCTTTGTATTCCCAGTCAGTTTAACAATCCTTTCATCTTTCAAGAAAATTATAACTGTGATTCACTGGGACAAAGTTAGCAACTTCTCTTTTTATCTAAGTCCTATTATTGGTGCTTGTCACAGCCATTCAAGGACCTCCCGGGAATCAAAACGGACAATCGCATCCACCTCTTTCTGCCAGCGAGAGGCTGGGTTTCATTAACAATGCTTAAATTAATAGCGAATTTTGGAGGGAGTAAATGTTCCTCTGCAGGAAACCATGGATGAAGAGACAGGAGATACATTTCAGTTCAAAGTCCTGCCTGTGAGTGGAGGTCCGTGACATTTTCCCGTTCAAAATCAGACATTTCGCAAGTTCACTGCAGCAAGGTGCACATTATTGTTTTGGTCTATGGAATCAATAGCTGTGAGGGAGGGGGTGGAAGGCGGCTTTTTGAAAAAGGGAGTGTTTTTCACAATGGAAAGAAATCTGTAATGTGTAATAAGTGGCCGTAGGTGGTTCCCTGCCCTTGCTCTTTTTGTGCAATACAGGTCTCAGGGCTCTGAAAGGAACTGGAACACAGGGTGAGGTCTTTTATCAAACTTTGTATTGCCATGTATAACATAGCATCCAAATTTTGCCAGATTAAGTGAGCAGAGGAGATGTGTAGAAGAAAAATGAGCTTGAGCTTAGTCTAGGTAAGGTCAAAGCAGGGCTGGTAAGAGGAGGGGAAGCCTGGCTTGTGGCCAGCTGTAGCCCAGCAAACCTTTGTGTGCAGCCAGGCAGCCGGATTTCGTACCTGCAGCCCAGAGCCAGCTGATCTTGGAGGCTGCAGTGATTCTGCCTGGCAGCAGAAGACGAGAGGCTACACTGGGATGAGTGTCCTGGCACACCAGGGTTGGAGCAATAAGCCGGTTCAAGCTGAAGGCAGCCTGCAACCCTGGAGTTACCAGAGCTCAGAGCATCCTGCAGAATTGTGTTCCTGATCCTCACTGCTCCTCCATCATCCTGGGCAGACTTTTAACTGACAGTGAGAAACCATTGCAGGGATTGCTTCAATGGCTGCCACACCACTGAGGATTAGAGGACTTTGTGCATTCATGGAGGATGGGAGGAGTGGGAGACGTACAGCCTGCCAGACCCTTCTCAGGGGCCCAGGGGATGGAACTGTCCCCACGGCTGGGGCATCTGGTGGTCAGAGCTTTTCCTGCTAGTTGCAGCTCATGTCAGACTGAGGTAGTGCTCACCTCCAGGCTGAACAGAATAAACACAGAAAGTCTCTGAAATTGTGCTGTTGCCACTGCATCAGACTGACATAGTGGGACTTGCTGCACTACAAATGACTTCTGTTACATGATCCCCCATTGTGGTGCTCCATCTACTAAAGAAACAAGACTCTGGGAACCCTTGGTCTTGGGACACATGCCAGGGTTATCCCTGCACCTCTTGAAAATGATGTACATCCAGTCTGGGGTATGATGGTGGCATCAAACCGAACCCACTACCACTACGAGACTGAAGGCAGCAGTAGCAGTATTTAATGACTTATCTCACTGAAAGCTGGCCAAAGTTGCTGTATTCATTCCTTTCGAAAGTTGACCAGACTGGTATAATGTACATCTTTGTAATCTGGAGGCTATGTAACTGTAATACAGTCTGTCTAGTTTCAAGATCATAAAACAAGATTAAAAAAAGCATTAGATACTCTGCTCCATCTTCCATCCCTTGCAGCATCTTTCCCTCTTTAAGTCCCGCTAGTGCTTTGTTGTATATATTTTAAGTGTCCAGAATGACAGAACTTCTACCCTTCATAGACCATCTCGAAACTTAACAGGACTCTCTAGAGGGATTTTTTTGTTGTTGTTGCTAATTAGTCTTACATTTTGCCTCCTTGGAATGAATTCCACAGTTCCTGTTTCACCCTAAGATATACTATAGTTTGACTTTGGTTCCTTTCACAACAAAATTCTTGTTAGCTTCTTCAGAATAAGCTGTGAGTGACCTCAACCACGATGAGTCTAAGAAGGGAGTGTAGGAATGTGGATTGCTATAAGTAACTGCCCCATCCATGCTTGCACCATCTAGCTTCTAGATGCTAGAAAGCATCTAGCACGGCTTGCTACTGCTGCAATCAAGCAAGCTGGCCGAACATTAACAACACTGGTGAAATCAGGTTCTCTTTTAAGTAAACTCACAATGAATGCTTTGAGCATGTACCTGAGTAACACCAATTGCCAGGCTTCCGAATCTGGAATGGCAATGATCCATCCAGTTTGTGACTACCTGAGCAGCAGCAAACCCCTTCCCACCCAGACCCACTCACTGGTCACCTCAGCGGCACCAGCAGGAAGCACCTGCTAGTAAACCAGTGCTTTTCTAGTTCGTCTCTGTTATCCTTCACTAAAGCATCTTGCACCATGCCAGATTCACCTCTTTCCAGTGTTATTTACATACTTCAGAAGCATGTTGTTGGTTATTTTGTCACCCTGCTAGCTGTCACTTTGTTGAAATTTACATTTTTCTATTGTCTCCTAAGTCAGTTCCTCCAGCCCTAGCTGAACCGAGCTCAATTTGAGTGACCTTCAGCAGATATCATTATAATTACAGCCTTCTCCTCCTGACACTTTTTATCACAGACTAACAACATTTACCCTTTCTCTAGCAGCTGAACAAGCTGATGAGCTCTAAGTGTAAAAACAGAGGGTCTCCTCGGTGTACCTCAGTGAGAGGGGGTCTTGGAGGTAATAACAAGGATGTAGTGTGTGGCTTTGCCCCCTCTCTGAAAAAAAAGCTAACTGAAAAACAGTTGTTTTCCCGCTGTCAAGAAATTCAATCAGTAACAGGCAAGAAATAATCCTCTTATGTAACAGGTCAAATAATAATATGTCATCAAGGTGCTTTTAACTTCATTAAAATTTGTCCCTTGATAAGTGACATTTTAATTACGTGATCAGATAATAAAATAATACATGCCTGAAAACTTATGTCCAACCCATGCATCATTAATGTCCTAAATTAACCCTGGATGATAGGGTAGAAGTTAATCTTAGATAGAAAATACCCTACTGCACATTTTTCACATGCTGGTTTTGGAGTTTTGAACTGATGGTTCAATTTGGCAAAATAACTGACATAGTGACATTAATCTAGCCCATAAAATCAACAATAAAGGTAACAAATGCTTTTTAATCCACACCGTAATGGTGCCATAACCCAATAAAATGTCAGGAATTTGAGGATTAGACTTTCATATTGCTTTAGCACAAGTATTCCCCCAAGGTTCGTGGACGTTCATCTAGATCTCTAGCTGGGATGTGGGTCCCAAAATGGCATGTGTCTCTCATGAACCAAACAAGACAGCCGCTCTCCTGAACTGAAGCACCTTTCTTTCAAGACCGGATGAATTTGTCTCTATGATTTTGGTTTCTGGTCCAAGGCTAGCTGGGTGGCTATTTCTCTCTTTTTATTCTTGAATAAAAGACGTCTTGTTTGCTGTTTTTTGAACCACAGTCTTGTGCTGCAGTATCTTCCTCACCAGCGCCCCGAGGACATCTGGTTCCCTGGAGCGCGCGGTGCAGCCCACACAGAGTGCCCTGCCTGCCTTTAGCAGTGGGCTCTGCACCGCGGTGAGCCCCCACGCCGCACTGCGTGTAGAGAGCAGCAATGCTCACCTGATAAATCTGCGTTGTTGGGGAAGACGCTATAAAGCCCGGGGAGCTGACCTCCTAGGGGAGAGTCTAATGCAAAAGGAAGACACTCCCTTCCCGGTTAAGATGGAGCTATGGCTGGGGTGGGGGCTGACCCAGAAACAAGGCCTTAAAACCCAAAGCCAAGAGCTATTAGCAGAGCTGATTTGCTCTATGAGAGAGCAAAGCCAGCCTGGGGTGTGTGAATGCTTCGCTTGGGGAAAACTACAGCTGCAACAGCTTCTCTCCTTGCAAGACCAGTGCTCATCTGGCTCTTCTTCCCTCTTCTGGTAGTCTGGCATAGGGGGATCTCAGACACCACAACTTTTATAAAAGAGTGAAGCCTGGGGTTGGTTGGAGAGGGCCTCGTTTCACCTCCGCCAATCCTGCTGCATCACTCACTGGCAGGCTTTTCAGCCCCGGGGGAGAAAAGGTACAAGATGTCCTCAGGGAGGTAGCAAACACCATTTTAATCCTGGGTACAGCTGGCTGAAAAGTTGGCCTGAAGAGAACGTTTCTAAGGTCTGGACTTCAGTATATGCTTGCTGCTAATCTGTGAAAAAACACATCTGGAGTGTTTTTTTCAAGCATTGCTATGAAACAGAAATGTAGATTAGACAGGTTTAGGCATGAAGAGACTGATCTAAAGACAGTGCTTCTGTACTTTAACTTGTGTATCAAATATTTGAATATGCCTGTCCGACAGGAAAGTGCTCTCAGCTGATTTGAATTTTTATTTAGTGACCTTCAGAAATAAAAAAGGAATTAAGAAATAAAAACAATCTGTGCAACAAGATTTTCATCTGTGAACTTTTAAGACTACTTGCATTTAGTGGTATTTGTTGGAGCAAAATCCCTTAAAAAAGAATAAACTGTGCTGGTCAGAAAACTCAGTGCAAGTCATAAACTCCAAAGGCATAGCTCCAGTATTCAGCCACTGGGCCCTAAACAACACGAGTCTAATCTAATGTATAAACGTCTCCAAAGCATTTATCACTGTAGTATCTGGGCCACGCACATCGATTTTGGAAAATAGTGGGATCTGTCCAGAAGAGATGATCAATTTCCCATTCATCTGCTGTGCTGTCCTTTGGCTTCACTTTCATTTAAAATAATAGAAGTTATTCTGTGATCACAAGCATGTAATTCACAAGTGTGTTGTCCTAATGTGATTTTGATGCCGGCATTCAGGTTAGATTCACCAGGGTTTAGATTTACTTTTCTGCAGCTCCACAGACGTTTCCCAAGAGTAGAACCTCTGGCTATGTTGCTCCATTCATGTCCTGCTGCTCCCAAACATCAGACTTGGGTATCAGCAACCCCAGGAGTAGAAGACAAAGATGTGCATCTGTCATCTCTTTATCCTGGAGAATGGGAAACTATTGGGGACCTTCAGTGTTCTGTGGGGAGACATAGACCAGACAGGGATGGGACTGGCCTGGCCTGGCCTGGGGGTTGTTCTATTTTATGCCTAAAGGGAGTATAAAAATCCTCATATCATCCAGGAACCAGCAGAGTCTGCATCTCCCAGCTTCCCCAACCCCTAGTATTTTCTCCAACGCCCTGTCTCTGATGCTGGGTGCAAGCAAATGCAATGTCCAAATGCTGAAAGATATGGAAGTTACCCCCAAAATGTACTGTGCACCCCCAACTGGCAACCTGCAGGTACAAGAAGATAAGGGTAAATTTATTCATTAGAAGGACTGGTGCCCAAATGCCCAGGTGCCACTCTTGTGGCAATGTTCCTTCAAAAATAAAGCAAGCAAGCAGTGAGAATCAGAGTGGTTCTGAAGTGCGAAGCATATAATAAAAATTATTATTCATTAATAGCGCTGCTGGAAACTCCCTTGGAACCGTATCTGCCAGCAGTGATATCTGCATGTCAATCTAACTCCCTCTTTTTATTCTGTAGCAAAAAACTGCATTATTGCTCTTGCCACCGTGATTCCCTCTCAGGCTGCTCTAACATGTCCCTCCTTTTGGGATAAATCCCCTCCCACGCCATCTGTCTTGCTCTCCAGTTCCTCCTCAGTCCCCTGCACTGCTTCCCACACACAGCCTGAGCCAGGGGGTCCTCAGCACCCTGCCCGAGCCCGCAGCGATAACTGTTGTGCTGAGGGACGTTTTGGAGGCCACCGACACCTCTGTTGGCCCAGAGGACCTAAGTCATGTGGCTGAGATAGTGAGGGACACTGGTGGAGCGTGTCTGCGCCATCCCTGCGGGCTCAGGCTCTGCCAAACGTACGAGTACACTGTGTGTTTCCTCCCCCCAGTGCAGAGCGTGCCTGTCCAGGACAGCACACTCGTGGGCACTGGCGTGGGACATATCAGAGGGGCGTCAGGTGACGACGGGACCCGGCGTTTACTTCACACTGTACCCTGTGTTTGGTCCCTGCTGTTTTGGAGGATGCTGCCCACCGGTGAGCTAATGAGACCACTCTGACCTCAGAGGACTGGCAGAAAAAGGTTTAATTACAGAGTGGCTGCAGAGCGGTGGCACATTTGGCAGAACGAGGGAATGTGGTACTGTCTCCAAACCATTTGGACGCCCACACAGCTGAAGCAACCGAGGGTATGGGGTAGCATCTTGTCAAAACCCTTAGAGGAGGACAGATAGATTTGCTGTATTTCTAATTAGCATCATCTAGCTGCTCTTAGGCCAAGTTTGTCTCCAGCTTAGTCCCTGCGCTTGAAGTTTTTTACTAGACAGCGTCTTCCAGGTGCTCTGATCCAGACACCAGCTCTGGGCGCGTTTCCCCAAATCAGGTTTCACACTCGTCTCTCCCCAGATATTAACTAGAAATCTCGTGTGCTCCCACGGCCAACGGGCAGCGCGGGGGAAAAGGAGCTTCCATCACAGCCTCCGTGGGGAGAGCTGGATGCTGTGGCAAAGGAGGAGGCCTCATGGAAAGCAGGCTCAGGGCACCTCCAGTGTACAAAAGCCAGCAGGTAGCTCCCAGTACGCTGGATGCAAGGAATGGAAAGGAGTAGGAAGTGTGAGCCTGGGCCAGCGTGATATGACACCGGAGAGCAGTGACTGCAAACGCTGCCCTGGTTCGGGTAGGAGGATCCCGTGGGCGAGGGGCGCAGGGCAAGCGAAAGCGTGTTTGATCTGGTTTCCTTTCAGACTGCAGCTCTTTGAAAAAGCCTGCCTACACTTGGGCTGCGTTTGGCAGGGTGGGTGTCCGGCAGGGAGCCAGCGCCACGCCACACACTCTGCCTTGGCAGGATGCAGCCAGGCAGACGGCGCAGTCACCAATTAATAGCAGACAGCAATATTTAAACTAATCATTACAGGGATCAGCATAAAACAAAACTCTTATTAAAATTAACAACATAGCCACTAAAACTGATGCTGTTTCCAGCTATTCATTATAGCTAACAAGTGAGTCGAGCCAACAGCACTTGACCTGGGCTGGTGTCGTTTTTAGTTTCATGTCTTCTGGAGACAAGGCTTACCCAGTTTCAGATGCTCTGTGGGCACACCGACGTAACCAACTGGAGTCGTGCTAAGCGGGAAAGACCCTAGTTCATTTTGCTGCCTCCCATTACGGCTCCAAAACCACACATCCACATCACAGCTTCACTAGCCGTGAAGTCTGTACCAGCGCAGTCTGTGGTGCAATGCACCACAGAAATTTGGAGCGCTAACAGCTGGTAGGCCTCCTGTCTACTCTGCAAACGGAGCACCCTGGGTGGCACAGCAGTGTGTGACTCCAGCCTCGGGTCCAACAGGAGGGAAATGGCCCTGAGCTGTGTCCAGATGGGTGCTTGAGTGCAACTGCAAGACTCCAAGTAAGGATGCAAAGGGAATTTACACCAAGAATCCCCCCAGCACACTAAATTGCCAAGGTAGACACCTGTTCCTAACAAGCTTGAAACACTTTGACAGGGCATGAAAGGCTTTAAAGCTAGTCAGCCTCCAAAATGTGTATGCAAAGGGGCAGACAGACAGAGCTCTATTAATGTCCCCACTGAAGGAAAGGCTGCAATATGAATTTGCACCTCGTGTGGAGAAGTGAATTCACTCATGACAGCACCCTCAAAACAAAGCTACCCTGAGTGACTGAATTAGCACAGTGTGATAAATATTTAACCCCTCAAAGAGGGTGTTCCTGCCCCTCACCTAATGTGATACGAACTTGTGATGCATCCTTTCCTGGTCCACTGCAAACACACAGTGAAACATTTGCCTCAAACGCTTTTATACTTTACCTTGCATTTGCAATAGTCTAGAAGAGCACGCACCATCATTTACCATGTCATTTACGGGGGAAAAATTTCCAAGAGGCGGAGTTAGTACAACAGCAGATGCTAAACTGTCAAAGAACACCGCCATCAGATTTTTTTTTAACCTTTGTATCCGTCTATCCGCATCCTTCATTTAACTTCCCACTCTCCCTCCTGTACTCCCTTGAACTCTCCACTTTTTAATCCCAACGAGGTCACACTTTTGCTTGGTGGCTTCAGATCCAGCAATCTCCCTGCCGACCTCCAGCCAGATAATGGTTCGACTCCTTAATGTTCCCAAGGTCGCTGGATGTGTCAGCTCCCCCCTGACCTCCAGGGTGCTTTCAGTCTCTTCTGAGTTGAAGCTAGCAGCCACCTTGGTCTAAAACCTCCTCGTCAGCTGCGCTGCAGTAGCACCAGGAGGGCCCAGCGAGGATCAAGGCCCCATTGTGCTCAGAGCTGCATAAACACCCGGTGAGAGACAGCTCCTGCCCTCCCGAGGTTATGGGCTGGAAGGGAAAGCAGGCAGGCTGCAGGCGAGTGGGAGACATGTAAGCGGAGTATTCATGGCGATGCTAGTCACATCGCTTGTTAGTGTCTCTCTCTTTTTTTTTTTAACTCCCCCCTGAAACGAAAATAAAATAAATTGTTGGCTTGTTTTTGGGAGTGTTGTAAATTACTGTTTGCAAAAACGATCATCTGTTTCCATCCACTTTGGTCCAGCGCCAGCACTGCTCCAGGCTGCGCTTGCTGAGGAGGTCCTGCGGCGCTGCAGGAATAGCGCAGCGCAGAAGCACCGGAAGACGAAGGAAAAACACTTGGTCGCCCACTTGCCCCGTCAGAGACAGCTGCAGTCTAGCAATGAGCCCACCAACAGCAAGCTGAATGCAAGGTAGCCCAACGTGTCCTGTCAGCCGCCAGCCTAGGGCTGGGGAGGAGGGAGGGACTACATCCCTTCACTCACCCTCATTACAACCCAAAAGGGAGGGAGCATCCCAGCCAGTTCACAGAACATACACCTGCCAGGGGAGAAGGAAAGTTTTGAGAACTGGAATAATCGCTCTGAAGTAGGGTACAATATCACTTCAGCCTAACCCTAAGAAGAATGACTTATTCTCCTCCTTCTTGGGCAGCAGAAGTGTACCACCGTCACAGCACTGCAAGGACGAAGGACAGCGTGTCCTGTCCTGATGCAAAAAAGTCCTACCCTTAAAGTGAGGCTTCAGAATGGTGTGTGAGAGTTTGATTTGCATCCAGAGTGGAAACATGCTTGCCAGCCATCAGGCTGATGTGATTTGAAGCAGCTGAGATATTAAATGCACTAAACCAGAATGTATAATAGGCATGCTGGCAGACCTTTAATTATTGTCGTGCTTGTGGGCACTGATATCATTCAAATTAAAAGCTTTCCCCACTACTTGCTTTTTTTTTAATACATTGATGTACTCTGCACTGATGGATCGTCCTCTCTTGTCCTTCTCTCACAAAATTCTTGGCACAATTTGCTTCAGTGCAGAAATAAAAATTATTGGCACTCGCCATATTTTTGGTGCTTTTTTTGTTTTGTTTTAAAGCGTGGACCCGGACCCCCTAACTGGAAGAAAGGTTCGACGAGTTTGGAGAGGCAGTGTTGATTCCTCAGTCACCAACCCTCCTTCTCAGAAAAAGCACATTATTAATAGCAAGACTGAAGCGCCGGTGCAAGCTTCCCTAGAGCAGCGCCCTTGATAGCACTGGCTGATGACATAGCGAAGTTTCCTTCTTGTGTGCTGCACAGATGCTCTAATTTTCCTCTCCCAGCTGGTCCAGAGACAGATATGTTGGGCCAGTCCAGTGCTCAGATACAGCAGCGAAAAGCTCGAGAAGCTCCTCTGAAGCAGCTTCTCTGTTTGCACCATTGTCACTGATATCAGAATCTGGCTCCTTGTCTAGTACCGTCATAAGGCTGCTCGCTCGCTCGCTCAGTGTAATTTTGGAACAAGTGGAACTGTTTTCAGCAGAATGAGCACAGTACCAGCACGAAATATTTATCAGAAAAGTTGCTCACACACTCTCCTGAGAAGGAAAAAACATAAGATAGGGAGAGGAATATTCTTCTTTATTCCCCTGGATGACAGGCATAGCACATCATACCTCCACTGCATGGAGACTCATTTGCAGGGGATGGCAGTGCTCATGTCTTCCACACGGCTTCCAAACTACAGGCCCTGATGTGTCACTGCTGCCACAAAACTCCTTTCCACTCTTGCTACTTTCTGCAGCTCCCCTTGCTGTACACGCTACGCAGCTCGTTTTAGCTTTGGGGCAGTGACGGAGCACAGTCAGAAAGGTACATGGGCTCAAACCAGGAATGAAAAAGGGTCTGCCTGGCAGTGCTTGCCCCTGCCTCACCTCTCCCTAGCTCCAAGCCTCAGCCTTGCTGCAGACACCAGAGCAACGCTGTTGTCTCAACGGGAATGTCACACATGCAGCCTATTTTATCCATTGGGGACTTGGTCTAGCTGCCTGCATGTAGAACCTGAAGCCAGAAAACTCCTGTGATTATGTACTCCATACTTGTCTGCAGCACTAAATCTTTCACTGGCCTTGGGCAATTCACTTCACCTTTCTGCATCAGTTTCCCCATGTGTAAAAGTGAGAGAATGCTTACTTTCCTTCCATGGATTTTGCAAGGATTAATTAGTCAACTGAGTTTGCTTGAAGGATAAAAAGCATTTTACACATGTTAAGTATTGTTGTTTCTTCAGGACAAAAATCCCTCCCTCCACTTTACAGAACTGATTTTAAAAGCTCAAAACCAAAGAAAAGAAAAGCTGAGGATACTGGCTAACTCAAAACCAGCAGGATGCGGGAGTGCTGAGGAAGGGAGATCATCATAACATGGAAAGGGTTGCAAACACAAAACCTTTCAGCCCTTTGGAAGCCAGATGAGGTGAAGATGAGCAGCATGTAGTGGACAAGTAGGATTTCTTCCTTGGTTCCTGGCTCAAGCCCAACGGAGTCAGCAGCCAGCTATCCTGACTGTCTGGTGGCCTCTGAATCTAGTCAGCAGGCAGCAGGCATAGCATGGACCTTACTGGAAAACACACTATCCCAGCTGGGCTTCTAGAAAGGCAAACAAGTTCAGTACTGCTTCAGGTGTCCTTCTGAGAGAGATCAAGGAAAGGCAAGGAAATTTGCACTTTGCCTGCCTAGGCTAGATTTAGCTTTTGGCATTAAAGGCAGTATCACACAGCTATTCCTCTTGCTTCTCACCAGCATTAAATTAAAAGAATTCAAAAGTAAATGCCCAGAACGCAAAAGGAGATGCTGTCACAGAGAAGATGAGAATCTGCTCAGGAGATTAGGATGAGCAGCAGCACTAGCTCCTGCCAAAAAAAAAGCAAAAAGGGGGAGGAAGAAAAAGAAAAGCAACAGCTCTCCTAAGGTGCCATTTAAAGAGGTAAACTTAGCAGAACAAGACCAATCACGCTAGTTACTCCTGAAAGTGCTGTTCTGCAACTTCTCAAGATGCTACAGCTGCTTGGGCACAAAGGCAGCATTGATGGCATGTCTACAGCGACAGCCAGACAGTCTCTTCTGCATGTAGTCATGTCTCTGGGGGGCATCCCTACCCTCCGGTCCGCCTTCCCACCAGAGTGTGGTCTTTCCAGATGTGCTGAAGGAAAAGCCCACGCGTACACTTTCTATCCCAGAGCAGGAAAGGTCGAGAATAAGTATGCTATACTGCCTACTCATTTCGCCCAAAGTAAAATGGAGGAAATTTGTGCAAGCTGTTTTCCTGCCAGACCTGTCAAGAAGGGATTTAAAGTCTATCAGCGACATGCTAAAGAGTACTTGCTCACTGACACAACTGGATCCAAAAGATGGTGTCTGCTTATAGCCCGAGCGACGTGAGAGCGAGCAAAGCTGAGGCTGTATCATCAACAACTGGCAAAAGAAGAGATGCAGGCGTTGCAGTGTTCTGCGTTTTCTAACCTGCATAGCCCCTCTCATAGCTGCCACTCAGCTTGCTCATGTCTGCCCCATCCCCCTTCTCTCCTTCCCTGTATTGGTACCCACTGTGCCGAGGTGTATTTACACCTGAATTGCTACACACATTCTGGCTCTAAATGCACTTAGTCATCCTGTATTTTCTTGGTTTTATATCAGTATAAGTCTAGAGTAGTCCTAAGGGAGATTCACCAGGGCAAAGTGAAAAATGAGTGCAGTTGAAAAGAGGTCCAATTTATAGAGGCTGAAAGCTGATTTGCTTTAGAAGGGAGGCTAAGCCAGTCAAAAGTAAGACGCTTCCAGATTTCAGGACTTCTAAGAAAGAAGTTTTTAGATATAAAGAACCGGCTGTCATAGGCAGTGTCGGTGACAAAAGCAATGGAAGTATTGACTGGCTCCAGCTGAGGACCTGGCTAGGTGGAATTAACGCTGTTCTAAAGAACAACCCTGCATGAGTTTACGGGCAGAGAACAGTGCACGTGACAGTTCTTGGTGTAGCCTTCCAGGGGAAGTGTGGGCCTGAGATGTGCCCTGTATTCACAGATAGGAAGGGCAGACGTGAACTGGCTGTGAGGCATCTGCACGATGTTCTCCCCATTCTGGTTTAGCCTAACAAACGTAAGTGTTTATGGACTGCTGTCTCACTGATATTAGCAAACAGTTCTTACTATTGCTCACCATGAAAGAAGGAGAGAAGTTAAGGCAAAAAAAAAAAAAAAAGAATATACATA
>Ga0065711_1003497_pt1 | contig 28421 bp, 15 predicted proteins | sample Hoacrofraction12_FD_59098 | JGI IMG/M metagenome (GOLD analysis project Ga0065711, IMG submission 59098) | Hoatzin crop microbial communities from Cojedes, Venezuela - Epithelial fraction 12 v2 (version 2) | ecosystem: Host-associated > Birds > Digestive system > Esophagus > Crop | place... | reverse complement strand
CCCCCCCCAAAGAAGCTGGATTTCTTTAGAGAACACAAGTTTTAAATGAAATGTAAAATATTAATTGTGCAGCCATCAAATGGGCATATTTACAAGGGGTATCAAATTCCCTAACAGTTATCTGCTGTATTTGTAAGCTAACAAACAGTGAAGATAATTTAGGGCTTTGAATACCAGCGCTGAGTATAATCAATGTGAATCAGATGCACATTACCAAATTGAAGACATTTTATCTATGCATTATGTCAGATCATGAATCAGATTTGTGTAAACTGAAATCCTGGAATACAAAACCATTTGCAAATTCAACTACAGACACACCAGTATATAATTATGTTACATATCAAACAGAGATACAATGGAGCAAACTATCATATTGAGAGACCTTTGCTGCTTTCAGGACATCTACAGAGCCAGGTTTATATGGCACATTACTGCCAATTCATCTATACCCATCTGAGTAAATCTGTTGGCAGAGAGGGGCAGATTACCACTAATGGCTCTATTATGGAAAGAAGCTGCAACCATTAGCTATTTTACATATGGACAAAAGAGAATTTAATTGATGGCCCATCGCCCAGCAGACAGAGAGAAATGATGATTTTCACCTTAATGCCAGGCATTAAAAATTTACAGGGCTGTGAAAGAAAGAGATGTTCATCCAGTCTCAGTCTGCTTATGGGTCATTTTAAGCATAACTTGAGAAAAGCAGCACAAGGGGAGCTGTTCTGCTTTGACAAAGCTCGAGTCCTCTGGGAAAAAAATTCACAAGTTGCAGTGTTATGACGTTAAAAAGCCAAGACCATGACCCTCTTATTTTCCTTAGCTACAATGTTATTGTTCCTAAATAGCATCCAAGCATTCAGCAAAACATATTTTTCATTGTTTCTATGTGCAAATGAGGGAAAAAATGAGCATTTTTGGAGACACAGTACATCATAGTATAGTAATAATACAATTTATTTTCATATATTTAAATATAAATATGCATTCATGTATTTGTACACAGCATTTACTTCACTGAGCATATATGAGAGTTTTGTGTGTGTGTGTCTTTGGTTTTCCAGTTGCATATATGCAAAGAGCCATTGCACTGTAGTGTTGTGCCCAGAATTTGTATTATTCTGGTAAGGCCAGTTTTACCTTCAATGTTCCGCTAAGAAGCTTTTTCTTATCCCTCTCCTCCTGGAAGATCCCTACAGACTTTGCTCTCTCCAGGATATCTGCAGTTCTCATTTCAGGACCTACGAAACGGTGAAGCATGAAGTTACAGGGGACTCCAAACAGGATCTCACAAGAGAGGCACTCATCCTGGGCTGCATCCTGGATTTTGGAGCTGGGGCTTCTCTCCCGGGTCCTGCCTCCTCTTACCCCTCTGGCAGAATGTTCCTGTAGCAGTGAGGGCTGCCAGGTCTGCAGCAATTTCTAAGACTTCTAAGATCACCTCCTCCCTCCAGTCTGAAAGAGTTGCAGGTTATTAATAAGCTTTGAGATTGTTATGGTAGTGACTAAAGACCTTGGTGAGATAGCAAACTACACGCTCTGCAGGGCAGAGACTGTCCAAATGAAAAACAGAGCTGCTGAGTTGGATAAAGGGACAAACATACAAGTCATGCATGGTGGCAGGAACTTTTTACATACCAGATTAAGTAACAAGTTAATGTTAACCTGTTGTGTCTGTATTTTCTATTTTATATGAGCAGAGAGGGAATTGTAAGAATATATGAGCCTTGTCTCTCTTTTATGCTCAGATACCTACAGTCAGGCTGAAAATCTCCAGCCAGGCTGGTCTGCATACAAAACCCAACTTGTCAGGCTAGTACAAAGAGCAACCAGCTTTTTAAACTGGAGACGTGAGAATAGAAATAAGATCTGAAATGATACTGGAAGACACTACTTATTGTTGTAAAAAATTTTACAAGAAAAACAAGGAAGAGAAAGTGTCTGCATGCAATGCTAGACAGAGTCCTGGACAGACTTTTTGAAACAGGCACAGCATGCATATAAGACATAAAAATATCCTTGGAAAGGAAGATTTGGAGGAAACAGAGGGGCAGTAAGCCATTCAAAGTAACTTCAGAAGGCATTGCTTGTGGACGTTGCAGAAAATAAAGTGGTGAGGCAGAGAAAAGAAGGTTATTTTCAGACTCTTACAATTTGTTTTTCTTTTCCAACATTTTGCCATGGCAGCAGGTTCTGGAAGCAGAAGTTACCTTCTTTACTCTGGACTGCATTGCTTTAATCCATAGCACTTGCAGACAAAAGCAGGCAATGGTGGCTGTCAGCCAGCTTAACTCCCAGCTCCTCCAAGAACCCAGAACAGCCTCTAGCACTGTGTAGGTTATGGCCATGATCCAGCATGGATCTGTGGTGAAAACGGTGCCTGGAGCCTCTGCAGTGCAACTTGAGGGGGATTCAGTGCCCTCCACACTGCACCCCTAACAACTGTTTGCAAACACGTCCTCTGGGGACAGTTTTAGAGCATGTTTTTTTGCAGAGTCTGTTGCTATGAACCTCTGGTTGCAGAAACCAGAGTTTACTCAGTTTCTTTTAGTCACTTTGGTCCTCTGCCAGTACTAAAGAATTTAGATCAAGGTGAAGATTTCATCCTAGAAGTGAGAAAAATTCTGTTTATTCCTTTTAGGTAGGCAGCTATTGCTAACCTCAATCAGCTGCAGTAGAGATTGAGATGGTGGGTGAGGGATCAAACATCTATCAATCATTTAGACTTTCTGGTAAGGAAGGCCATATCCTTGCTGAATCCGGCAAGAATTACATACAGATCAAAGTGGGGAGTTTCTTCCCTTCTAAAGTACCAAGGCACACATGAAAAGTGAATCTGTGTATTCATTTTAAAAACACTGACATCTTTGGAGATTTTTGACATGTCAGCATCGGAAACAGGAAGGCTGGAGAGAACAGCCAGCAGTAAGAAGGAGCGATAACCGTGTGGCGTTCTCCTTCCATTCTTCCTTTCTTCTAAACAAGGCATCTGATCAAAGGCTCTTGCAGAAATGCTAATGAAGCCTCATTTTGTTATTACCATGGAATCCAACACCCAGGGGAGGGATAGATGGGCAAGAAGGGTAAATCTGCACTTGCAAGATGATGTAGGAGCAGGAGTTTGCTCTGAGGGCAGAGCTAGGAAAGCATCTGTCACAAGTCAATATACCCTGATTTTTTCCAGCTGTTCAAGTTTTAAGCTTCGAGACTTGTCTTTTGCACATTTTCTCAAGGCAGAATTCCTTAAGAGCTAGTGGAGATAGCTAGGAGCTACCTGTAAAATAATTGTAAGGGACAGGAAACTGAAAAAGTTTCAAAGTTACCCTGGTCAAACGGAGAATATTCTCAAAGAAAAAAGTTAGCTAACATGTTACAGTCCTACTGTAAGACAGACAGATGCAGTTTCACTTGCATGATTTTACTTCTTTACCTTTGGCCTTGGATGCTGTAGTCAAGAAGACTGGAAATCACCTGTGTTCTGAATCAAAACCTAAAGGACAAGGATTTCTCTTATTACTCCCAAGGCCGTTGACCACAGCATGTACAAAAAATACTCCGAATTTTCTACATGTTTAAGCATAGGCTCGTAAGAAACCCTCCCAAAGTGGATAATACTATATAGATATACAAATAAGAGGTACTAAAATCAGACATTCTGCGTTCATGGTAAAAAAGAAACTTTTCAGGGAATGTGAAATTACAAAAGTGTTCTGTGTCCTTGTTCATTTGTCTTTTTAATAATAAGGGCAGAGAAGTGAAATTAACTGTTTCTGGCTTGATATCAAGGTTATATAGGTTAAATTGAAAAACATTAATGCATTCTTATAGGCAGTTAATGGACAGTTTGTGCAACTGTGGTTTTACATGAAACTATACTGTTTCTCTCTCTCCAGTATTTTATCTTGACTTTTAGTGGTATCAACTGGTTGCATGTATCTAGGTAGTGTAGTTCAGTTGCTTATTCCTCTGATTTAATTGTTTATTCTCTCCTATATACAATACATTCATACTATATTTCATCCAAAATCAAATTAATTTTTCACCCTGTCTTTTAAGTATTACCAGAGCTGCAATGAAAAGTACTTAAAAAGATATCAGCATGAAGTCTGTTTAAGTCAATATTGGTTTTAGATTAAAATTTCATAAGTGTGTCCAGCACTGAATTGTACAACATTGCATAATACGGTTTCAAACAGTCTATTACAGGTTTCTTTAGAGTATATAGAGATAGCTAGTGATTAAAGGCTTTTTGTTCAAGTCCCCTATCGGTTTAGAAAACTGTGAAAAAAGAAGCATTTTCAACAAACATTAGATGATTAGTCTGAGAAGGCAATGCTAATATTCCTGAAGCAAAATTCATATCAAAGTTTTGTAGGGCACACTCACAGATATTCTCATACTAGTTGTATGAGTTTTAGAAGGCTGCATACTCCACAGGGTCAACCAGCCTCTAGTCAGGGAGTTAGGGTTAAACTTTCTCACCCACGGGCTTGTTTCACACATTGCCCACCACAGCAATACTTTCCTTTCCTCTAGAAAGCTGCAAAGTGCTGGACAGACCAAAGCAGAGCCAGTTGCCTCAGAATGGAATGGTAAGGTGTAGTTCTGTTTCCTACATAATGCAAAAGACTAATTTCTGATTAACTTCTAGGATCTGCTTCACTGAAGAAAATTATATCAGTTCTATTTTTTTGTTCCATGAACGCATACAACCTAGGGTTTTCTGGAAAAACATATGCTGACTTTCAATGAGGTCTGTTCGAGAAAACCTGAGCGCAGAATAGGGTCAGACGTCCTGCAACAATGATCACATTTACAACTTCGGTGATATGCCAAAAGGCACCAGAGCTGAAGGAAAATTCAAGCCGCCACAATTATTTTTAAATGTTCCTGTTTAGGTAGGCCTCCTGCACAAAATAATGTGGTTCCTGAATCCTCAGGATCTCCCATCGCTGCAGGCCTCCTTTCCAAGGACACCAGGGAACAACGGACAGGGCATATTTGTCCCCTACATCCTGACAGCTGATAGCACCAGCCTTCACAGCCCTTCTAGCAGGTAGCGGCCCCTAAGTTTGCCTGGATCTCAAAAAATAAGTCTTTGTCTACAATGCCTTATACAAACCCCTTAACTCTGGGGAAATGAAAAAGCATGCCGATTGTCAGGTCTATTGAATTAATTTGTTAAAAATAAACATGGCTAAAAATGGAAGAAGCATGTTACTTCCAGCAAGGCAAGGGTAAGTTCCTGATTACAGCCTGCGAAAGACAGCTCACCAGAAGAGCGTGCAAGCAAGGGAGTACAATCCTGCAGCAATCCTAGCATCAGTCCCTTCTTCTCACTGTCTCTTGGGACTTGCTGCACACTATTTCTTGTCTCAGTGTCTCCAGAGCTGGGTTTTCTGGGTGTTCTTGAATGCAAAAGAAGTTTTTCATTGAGTTCCTTTCAAAATCTGCATTTCTCTAATGATCAGCATGTTTCACTGTGGTTTACCTTGAATTACCCACTTCGCATCTGCGCGAATGTGAAATAATTTACCCTTAAGCCTCTCTAATATTGTTCATTTTCATACAAAGAGCAGAGCTTGGAAGAGCCAATTTTCCTATTCATATTTACTTTTCCTTTTGAAAATAAAAAAAACCCTGTAGTTATCAACTCACGCTGTTGTTTTCCTTTTCAGTAAAGCTTTTTCATTTCCCTCAGTGTGAAGAAGATTCAGCAGAGTTTGCTGGTGTTTTATGTAGATCACACACAACATGTTAAAACGTATTGTTAGTTTGAGGTGGAGTCACACCTAACCAAACTGAATGCCACAATTCCTAATGCTAAAAAGTAGAGATTTTCTGCCTGCCTGTTTTTTAAAATGAAAAGACATGTGAAAAGCTGTTATGGTCTTTAAATATGGGTTATACAAATACTGAGTTTGAGCTTTTTTAACAAAACAGGCATTTGTCTTGCTTCTTTAAGATAAAAGCATCCAAAACAAATTGAGGAGAATTTAGAGATCTTGATACCCTCTCACAATATCTCAAGAACCTCTGACAATTTAGGCACATTTTTTGCAACTGAAATGCTGATTAAAAAGAAATTGCACAACATATGCTTACAGGAATGAAGTATCAGGTTTGGCAGTAGGAAGTAGGAAGTAGGAAGCATATTAGCTGCATACAAAAAAGATGTGTTTCAGAAGTTCACCACACCATTCTAATACTACCACTGTTAGGATTAACTCTCATTACATTTACGTGTGGTCCATAGCCAAAGGAAAAAGAAAAGTGAAATAATTCAGCTTAGCAAAGGCTTCCAGTCTGTTAGATAAAGACCAGCGTTGCCAGGTGAACACTATGCTGCACTAATCAGTTTTAAAGGTTCCAGATACTTTTTAAAATTATCATGTGGTACAAAATCATCCAGTACACCCGTCCACTAGGTTCTTAAACCTGAGGGAAAGGAAAACACCACCCCATGTATTTATCTGTAAAAGCTGGTTCTGCCTTTTCTTCCAAGCTTTTGTTTTCCTGTGAAATCCACAGCAGCTGTGCACACAGGGCCAGGGAAGTTGCCTTACTGATTCTGTGGATCATCTTTTCCTTACAGATGAAAAGATACTAACACTTCCTTATGTGTAGTATCTTTCTAAACTGTCATATATGCTTGATTAATCCTTGTTCAGTGAAAAAACTTTCATGCTCTGCTCCTCATTTCTGTGGAAGCTGGCTTTCTGCTTCAGCTCCTCTTTTATTAACCCTGATCTTACCATGCAAATGATACAAGTTTTTGCACTTCTGGAACTCAAATTATATTCTATATTTGCGTACTGTGAGAAAGCTTTCATGCGTGATTGAGCCTGTTTACATTTTCCCCATCTGATTCAAACAGTTCACATTTTACAGGTGCCTCTGACTCAGCTGAAAGAGATAGCTTGTCTCTGCACAATTAAGGCTTTCGGAGTAGCCAGAAGTACCAAGAGAATGAAAGGGAAAACAGAGGGACCTCCAAAGGGCAGAGTTCTGCTTAAACAATTGAGGTACCATACAAATGAAAACAAAATCAAGCTGTATCTGTATTTGCTTCTTTATTCCATATCTCATAAAGGTCCCTGAAAATTTGCTATTTTTTAATTCACATATTTTGGTTTGGGCCTTTACTTTTTGTTTCTAGATTTTAGAGTTGCAATTCACATATCTTGTAATAGTTGTTTTGGTTTGTTCTTGTTTTGTTACTAAGCAGATTTAAAACCAGGAGAAGAATCAATCTTGTTATGGCAGCAAAAATCAAACAGGTAAAGGAAACTGGTTGATTGAAACATTGTAACATACCTAAACATATCGTCCAAAATATTCAGTTTTATTGACGTTAAAGAAAAATAAAATATCTTTTCCACTGATAACTAGCACCTCATATAGAGAAAGCTCACTAAGGTATACCAAATAATTGAAAGTCTATTATGTTCACAACTCTAAAAACATTTATACAAAACATATTTTAATCATAAACAATGACACACTGAATGTTTCCCAGGTTAACCAACATCACGTGAGGCCAAGCCAAAACATTTTCTTCCCACACTGATGAAATAGCAAAGGAATTTTGTTTCCCCTTCTTAAATCAAACACACTGATTCAACAGCTCTACCTAAAAAACCTTGTGAGAAAACATTCCTTTGTTTAAGATTTAAAACCCACAGAGCTTTTAAGAGCAAATAAAGATTGTGCCAGATGCTGTGCAAATCACATATGCACAGTGCAGCACTGATCCCTGCTCCGCCATACCTCAGTACAAATAAATAACACGTGGAGATGAAGCCTCCAAAGTCTTCCCTAGAAAAACCAGGAAACGCTTGATTTTATATTCCTGATATTTCTAAGCACATCACTTAAATAAAATAAACTCAGACTCAAAAGGAGAAAGTTTTCTGGCCTTTCTTTCACATCATGAAGAAGCACAAAGAGCAAAATTCCAGTTTTCCAACCCACTGCAAGTCACCTTTAAAAGTGCATGCTTTTCCACAGCCTCAATTCCTGTTCGTTTAATTAAGAATGACAGATGCTCTACATCTGGAGAAAATAAGGTCTGATTTAGTGGCCACGTTGCACTGGTGGAAACTTCATACTGCAGGTTTGGAGTTACAGAAAGTTTGAGGTATATATTTAAGTCAGCTGAACTGCTGAAAGAAATCATATGAAGTGATGCCTAAAGGAATAACATGAGAAGAAGCCTTGATATCACTTAAATGGTATATTTCCATTTTTCATAGCCATATGCAACCAGCCAGTCTAGTCATTCCTCTGTATCTCGCCCGTCTTCTATGCCTACCCTATGTTGTACTTGTTAGAGTAGGGCAGCCACAATTAACTCATAACTGATCTTTTGCCGTTGCTCATTTGGTGCATCTCACCATCATATTTTCATGCACAGTTCAGTGGCAGATTAAAAAAAAAAAAAAACAGAAGAAAAACTCATACACTCCAAGAGAGTAAATTAATTAAAGAATCATCATGCTGACCAAAAGTGGGTTTACCGGTCTTTGGATGTGAATCCAGGAAATGTCAAGTCCTGTATCGTAGCCATCTTATGGTGTTGTGTGGCCCTCACACTGCCACTGTAGGCTTCCTTCCCTTGCATTCATGAGGATAACCTGCCTCCGGCTATCCTCACCAAGGTCTGCAATGCTGTCTTCTCTGGGGTTGGTCCCTAGTGCACATTGTGGGTTCACCTATAAATGAAGCAGTGACTAATTTGGTGTTCTAGTGAAATTCAGGAAAATCACGAACTCTGAATAGATCATAAATACTGCAACACTGCAAATGCTACAGCAGTGTTTAGGAACTCACCTCAGGACCTCGTGGCTAGAGTGCTGACTAAAAGTTATTTGCAGGTCAGTTTAAAGGCTAAAATATGGACTTAGCTGCTTACTATTCCACATTTGAAAATTGTCCCTGTGTTATTGGTGATGTCCTATACTTACTCACGTAACACTTCTCATTCTAATGTGATGGGAGCTCAAGCGTCTTATGTAAAGACTCGTCCAGTCTCTCTGCTAGGGGGACACTTTGTCAGTACATGTGTTTTGGATGCAGCTGGCCAGGTGTTGGCAGCAGGGAACAAAGGTGGGATGGGGGGCCTGCAGGGCTGCACCATGCCAGGTACAGTTCCCTGTTGCCAGCACTTGGCTGCCTACACCAAATACACATCTAACTGATACTTTCCGCAAGTCGAGTCTGGTTTGACCATGACAGTAATTGGTAAGTGATCTCCCTGTTTTTCTCTCAACCCAGGAGCTTTTCCATCATTTTGTCCCCTATCTTGTTGAGGAGACAGACTAAGAAAGAGGCTGGGTGGGTGTCTGGCAGATGGCCAAGGTCAGCCCACCGCAACATGTAAATAATGTCGTGTATCGTCTAATTGAAAGGTAGCCAAGGTTCCATGATGCCTCCAGTGGTTACTGTGTTTTAGTCTGCTTTGTCCACAGGAAAAAAAACCACAAAAAACCAAAAAGACCCAAGAACTTCCAACAAAAAAAAAACAACCACTAGCCATTTTAGCAAACTGGTTCACAAAAATGTGCTGTAGACACACGTTTAGCTTCCATATAGTAGAATATATTAAATAAATATTACAGAAGACATATAGCCACAGGTCATTACATAAAACAAGTTACTGGCAATAGATTTTGTGGGAGTGTCCAACATTTTGAAAACGAGAGAACTAACTTTACTCAGACAAAGTTTTTTACTATTGTATAAAACTAAGCCAGAAATAAAGCCTTTTATACAATATGCACAGAGTTCATTCTCTCCCCTAGACTCTTTTGCTTTACTGTAAAGTACTTCTTGTGTGCCTTTTTCCATCTTGGTCTAGAAACAAGATTGTGGAAGCAGCACTGGAAAAAAATAATCTTCTGGTATTTCCAGCCCAAGTACTAGACCAGGTCTCTGGATCAGTGATTGTCTGAACCAGTCCTCCTACTGTGAATATATAATTTTCGCTTTGAAGAGGGAGCCTGGGGCCATTGCAGGTGCCAGGAAAACTGTTTTGCATGCCCCTAAGCTCAACGAAAGCACAGGGGCTGTGGGGAGGAGGTATACATATATTGCTTTCAACATTACGTCCACAGACAAACCAGCATTCTCTATAAACTGAGGTGAACGTTATCAGTCCAGAGGAAAATGAAACATCTCACCCCTTTGGAACAGATCTTGCTGAAAAATCAAGAAAAGCATAATTAGCACGGATTTGTCTGCTGATAGTATTAAGGCCATGTATTTTAACTGAGATTTCCTTCCATTGCTGGTGATTTCTATTTAATCTGAGATTTGGGAGGCGGAGTCTTCTGGGTAGCAAACATAGTCCAGCAGCAGAATGAGTCCTGGCAATGCCATGGAGCAAATCTGAGATTCTACCCTTTCTTGGATTATGCATCTATAATACTTCCATTCAGATTTTAAATATTAACTGTTATTCCTATTAAGAAACGTCTAAGACTCAGTTTCTTTAAACTTCTCAGATTCAGTGAAGGCAAAGCACTTTGTTACCAAAATTTAAAATTCCTCCCCCCCTTGCCAAAAGAACAGTGACAATTTGTAAACAACTAAACTACAAAACTTATTTTCCTGGACCAATTCATAGCATAACTGTTCAACAAGAAAGAGCACAGCAGAAAAGAGAAATGACTCTTTGGGGAAAGCCTATAATATGATAGGTGTTTCAAAGAGCTTCAGAGCAAAAACTATTTATATAGGAAATCTATTTAACCCAAATTACAAGGCTTTGAAATGGTGAAATTAATGGAATCAGGAAGAAAAATAAAAGGTTGGACAATTTTGTATAGGTAAAATTTTTAACCTGAACAGTGAGGAAGTTGAGAGAATTTTTGAAGGAAAAAAACTTTAATGTCAATAATGTTTTTTTCCTTGAAGGCTAGTGTTTGAGCCTTATTCTCAAATTTCAGATTTCTTCTTAAAAGAAGACTAAGTGAATTCTCTCAGCATAGAGTCTTGCCTCCCACGCAAGATCAGCTGTACTTGAACTGTTCATGACGCTTTGTCTAACCTGTGCCTGGAAGCTACCTCAAGAGCGGAATCCCATATCTTCCTTAAGCAATCCATTCAAGGGACTATTGTCTTCACAAATACAATTTCCCCCCTACATTTTAATATTTTCATAATTTTTATCTTTTGTGGAACTTAAACTAATTTCCCGTTGTCCTACTCAGAGAGGATACAAAGCACTGCTTGTTCTTCCTCACTCCAGAGTCTTTTGCACATGTCAAGCTGACTGTCCCCAGGGAGACCCCTCTTTTCTGGATTATTTGAGCCCCTGCTTCAATTTTTTCCTAACGTCTTTTTTTTTTTCTTTGTAGTCTTTTAGATTTATTCTGCTTTCTCTCACTTTTTATTCCGAAGAATTGTGCCCTCCGTTCCTTCACAACTGTTCTCACACAAGCTGCCTCTCCGCAATGAACTGCGAAGTTCTTCGAAGGTAGGATAGGATCTGCTTGACAGGCTGTTTGTCACCATACCAGTTTTCCAAAAGGTGCTTGGGTATTTAAAGTCCTCCATTAACTCCAAGTCCTTTATCACACCCGATCTCCCAGGCTGTGTTCAATGGCAGACTTTAGCATCAGATCACTCCTTCCAACCTTCTGTCATTGCCCAGAGATTTCAACGGATCTGTCATCCCTTCCATTTTGGACTTCAGAGCATGTCTGCATGACCATGACACTGCTAGATTTGTAAAAACACACTAAATCAGTACCAGAAAGGACTAGCTTTTTTCAGGGCTATCTTCCTAGCATAGATGGATGTAACCGCAGTATTGATGCCAGCCAGGTTTGGGATTGTATCAATGTAAATCAAAATAGGATGCATCTGTCACAGACTCTTGTTTGCTGCTTTACTGCTATCCAGCTTCCAGCTCCCAGGTACCACACTGCCTGCCGTGTTTATGTGACTCTTTTACATACCAAAGGCTGTTACTTCGCTGTAATTTATAGATCATCTGTTTTATATCCTCACAAAGTGCCCCATTAGGTAGAAGTCATACTGCCTTGCACTTGGATCATTTTCTGACTCATGTGCATCTGTGTAATGTATTCCTTTCCAGCACCATTGAACTGTGCTTAGCCATCAGAATGGTGCTTCTTCCAGGTCATCTTATTGTACAATTCAGTTTTTTACAGTGACAAAGCTCAATCAGAAAAATATTTAAGCAGGAATAGTTTAGCCACACTTATTTCTTCTTTATAACCACATGGAAACAAGAGGTCTACCTTTCTTCCCTCCCGCTTAGCTCACTAAAAGCATATGTTTCAGTGCATTGAAAAACTGCAAAATTTCTTTATTCTCCTTAACGATAGCACACTAATGTCTGTTATCTGTAGGCGGGTTCATGTCCCTGCTGGTTTGTATGGCTGCACAGTACAGCATTGTTCTTCCTTCAAAGAGGTGGTGATTTACAGACTCTACCACATCCCCTTTTAAGGCCTTGTTCACACAGGACAGAACACAGACAGGGGTCATTCAAGTGTGGCAGGATTGTGTCCAAGCAAAGCGCTGGCAAAAGAGACCCCATCACACAAGTAGATTTTATTTAAAAACTGATCAATTCAAAATATTGTTCCTGCAACTTTGCAGTGCACAAAGACCTTTTGCCCATTAAAACAGAGTGTATGATATAAATTGGACATCTCCATTCCCACAATGAGGGTATTTCTTTTTTAAAAAACAAGATCATTTGTAAGAGAATCTTGTTCAGTCATTTATAAATAGTCACCTCTGTAAACCAAGAAATAACCTTGTTTAGAAAAGTACCAACATTGTTGTTCTGTTGTCACCCACTGGTAATTGAAAATGTGTTTCTGTCAGTTCCTCCTAAGACAGAATGTAATTCTTTCGAAGATCTTGATCTTAAATTGGCAAAGGAAAAAAAAAAGTCAGTGATAAAGCAGCCAGAAGTTGCTACTTGTTCTTTGCACTGGTGATATTGCTACTGCCCTTTCTTATAATCTAAGACATTATTCTTACTGGCTCCTGGAAGGCAGCAGTGTAGTCCTATTTTTTCATTGGTTTTTTCTCCTGAATTGGTATTGAACAATGCTTTGTACTGAAATATGAGGACCTACATTACAGAACAAACAAATAAACAAAACCCCAAAGCACCCCAAATTATACGGGCCCAAATCATTACGTTTGGCTTGGCTTTTAGCTTTGTCATTACTCATACTAATTCAGAAAGGATTTTACCTAAGTAGATCAGACAAAGAATTAAGAAAAGCTCTGTGATTAAGGCAGGTGTTTATAGTTAGAGTCATAACAAACCCGCTGTTTCTCTGCTTGTGCTTCACAGAATTAATCTGATTTTTCTTCGTCTGGTCTTGTGGAATGAAGTAATAAGAGTATTCCTCACACTGTCTGATTGATCGACTGTCCTGAGAAAACAGACAGGCCTGTAAAAGGAGAACTAAACATGAGTTGTAGCCCTGAGAAACACAGCTTTGTAGCTTCTGGACTTGAGGTGCTTCCTGCCTGACAAGCCAGAGGAAAGGTAGCTTCGCAGGCATGGCCACGTGCCCCTTGTGGATCACAGCTCAGGTCACAGTAATGAAGATGGTTTATTCCCAGAACAACCCCATAGATCCCAAAGAGCTATATAATGCCTTCTAAAAATTGCAGTCCCTCTCTCTGGTGTAAATATGGACTCTCTTCTCCAGGCACATTCCTATTGAGTTACAGAGAGTCTCTAATAGGCAACCACACAGTTCAGTCCAAAAGAAGTAAGGAAGAGAAGCCAAGGAAAGGATTCTAGTTAAACTGCATCAGTTAGAGAATCTGTGATTCATCACTAAAAACCCATTCTAAAAGGGCTGGTTTTGCTGGACAATGTGTTATGTGGTACATTGGCTAAATTGCGAATTCTTGGCCAATAATACAACGGTTCCAAGTTTTTTTTTGTTTCTGTATGACTGTCACCTCTGCCTTTGTATTCTCCCACTCCGCTCCTCTCACACACTTTCTAATTTTTTTCAAGATCCTCAAATGTTTGTTTAAAGTTTTTCTTGATTGGTAGTGCAGGTTAGAAAGTCACTCCCAAAACACTTCAGCTCTCTCGGAAAGTTTAGCATTCAAAAAATGTGAGACACCAGCTGACTAGGAGGCTTGGTTTGCTATCTCTGTGCAGAGTATCATGCAGGCAATAAAAGTTTCTCAATAAGTCTACCAGTATGTCTCACTCCTGTGAAAAGGCTACCTTTGGGTCATGGGGGTAATGCAATTCATTTACTATCGCCCATTCCACCCTGGTCCTCTCTCTGCTGGGAGTATAAAGAGGCTAACTACAATCTGAAGGAAGATTTTTGATGTGGACACACATCCTTTATGCTCTAGACTAGGACCAATTGTTCATATCCATTAGGCCAGCAAAAGAAAGCAATCAGATGGCAATGATTTTCAATCACTGCTGGTTCAGGGTTAGATTCAAACAAGTGACCTGGAGGTGAAATGTTCCACATCCCATTACTGATCCTTTAAATTATTCTTCCCCCACAGATGAGACTTCACACACATAAAAAAGTAGCTTGTGAGGAACTGCAACAGGAAAACTGAGACAGCAGTTCATAATAGATGTGGATTTTGTTAGCCCTTTATGCCTACGCGATATTGTTATGGTACAATGATAGGGCACAATTATTGATTGTATCTAGAGCCTCATAACCGAGTAACCACACACAGCATACGCAGTTTATGAACTAATTTAACTGCTTTACAGTGTATGGCAATTTATTTTTCTTTATATGATGAAACAGCTTACTAGAATTTCTATATTTTGAAACTATTTAAAAATAAGGAACACCTGACAAAATCTGCTTCCTCAAAGCAGAATTTATTCCTGATCTTATTCTATCCCTATCCACTTTCTCCAATAACTTACCAGTAGCTAGAAACATTTTTCAGAAAATTCGTCTCTAGAGTACAACCAAATCTGAGGAGGAAAAGTGCTGTATCTCATGGAGGATTTTGTAGGAGAAAAAGAATGGAAAAAAAAAAGAAACTCTAAAATAAAAACTGCTGTAACAGATACTTTGGGGGACAGGGTATAGTGAAAGTGTTAGGAAAAAACTCTACTTAGACAGTTTCCTTTGCTCGCTAGACAGTTGTCGGCCTCATTGGAGAGGGATATAAACATTCAATGGGAGGCAAAACAAACACTTCAAAGGACTTGTAGTATTCTCCCTCTTCCCTTTCTACCCTCCTTTCTGATGCTCCGAGACATTTAATAGCTCCCCCCAGGACTCCCCCCCGCCGACCCAGCAGCCTTGGCTCCTGCACACCTACACCTACACCAAAGGTACCACCAGTACGAGATCATGACAGACTGGTCCTGCTACACATAGGACTCCACAGCTTTGTGTTTGTTGAGGCTTGAAATAGTTTGAATCTCTGAGGGTCTGAGTGGAGTAACTTGTTGCAGATTTGTGGGGTTTTATGCTTGCCTAACAGCCAAACAGAACTTTTATTTGTTGCAGCTTTTTTGTTTTCAGGAAGTGGATGATCACGAGACAAAGAAGTGAAGATCTGGCAAAGGGCTTTTTCTCTACAATTCCCACGTCTGGCAAATAACTCAGTGTAGCAAAGAGAAGGCACACAATGGAGCTGGAGGAGAACAGTGCTCTGCTCTAAAAATGTGTGACAGTGAGTGATGCAAAAGGAGGTGGGCAGGGAAGTTAGTGCTAGTAACACTTTCGAGGATCAATCAAGTGCTCACCTTTTTGCTATCGCTTGAACTGTGGTGCCACTCTTACGGGACTTTAGACAACTGCTTGCTGAAGTGCTTGTAAAATCCAGCAGCTCCTCTTTGCAGGGATGAATGAAAAATAGCAAATAGGAGAAAAATAAATCGCTTGTTCCACATAAGAAAGGCTGGCTGAATCTGGCATTAAATAAAACTTCCTTAGCACGATGTAAAATTGCTCATGCACTGAGAAACCAGGTGGCCTGTCAGAATTTAGATCCAGACTGATATTGAGGTGTATTGGGACTTTGGTTATACAATTAAGTCAGAGGGAGCAGACTTCTTCACAGTATTAACCAGCCCATATATAACCTGCAGTTTGTCCTCTAATACTTATCTAGAAAGGGCTAAATCGTTTGTCTCTCCACTGACTACTGAAGGAATATGGACAGCTAACTTGGAATACACAATCAATTTTTCCATAGCTTACATTAGAGGACGTGGAACTGACCTGTAGTATCGTTCATATAACCAGTATCCTACTAAAACGTATTTTACAGAATTAAATTTAAAGAGCAGGGGAGGAGAATTTTGCCAGTAAGATTTGAAAATAGATGGATACTTAGCAAGACAGAAAGAAAAAAATGCTCTTCCAGACTGAAGGTGACCCAGGGGAGAAGGCTTGCATTCAACAGCAGCCAGATTGTGTTCTGGAAGGGAAAAACAGGCTTTCAAAAGTCTTGTTCCATATGTGATCGAATAGTAGAAAGTATATCAGGAAAAAAAACTCTACCATTTTGACTCTGTTACTTGCAGTGTCATTATTTAAGAGCCAGCATGGAGGCTGTGAGGGAGGGAAAGATGTTAACAGAGAACTTAAAGAGATGCAGCGTTGCGGTGGGTGGGAGATACTTTACACTATGTGGCTGTACTCTCCAGCTAAATCAGAGAGGGACTGGAAGTCTTTTTTAAGCGTAGGTTGCAAAGATTCAGCAAACCACATCTTGGATGGATTCACAGTAAGGAGTTTACATCTCTCATCTCTAAGCTATGCTTAAGTCCAGCATAAACATATCAGTGTTTGTCACTTAAGTACTGCCACCGGAAGTGCTTCTCCCAGCAGCATAGGATCTGTGGTGTTATTCAGCATCATTGTTTATCAAGAAAAAAATTAGAATGATTAAAGGATAGGAAAGGAAAGAAGTGGATGAAAAGCACTATTTAATATATTCAGTCACTCAGGGCATAAAAATACCTACAAGTCCAGAATGCAACTATATTGCACTGTTGGTTTTGTTGGTCTACATATCAGAAAATTGTCATTTACTTAGCAGGGCAGTGTTTATACACCAGAAGCAGCATATGTCTTAGGCTGACTATGTCGAGAAAGAAAGACGTAAGGAAGAGCCACAAGAAAGTAAACTGAGAATAAGAAAGCAGATTAATCTTTTGCAACCCAGAAACTGTCTGCCAGCTGCAAAACACCATTGCCTTGAAACAACACTACACAGTGATGGTCCTTATTTTCTGGAGACTCAGGCTTCACTCATGACTGCAGACAGGAGGGAAAATGCACCACAAGAATGTCACCTGTGGCATATTGGGCAGGAGACACTATTTAGCTGCTGTGCTCCTGACTCTATTCTTGCTGAAGCGTTGCAGAGTTGGACTGGGAGATATTGCTCACAAATTTTTAATAGCTCCAGTGTGTCCCTGCGTACTGCAGAGTCTGATAGTGATTTTGGCACTCCTGTGCCTGGCTGGATGGGTTTTGTGGAGGGGGAAGGAGACCAGTTTGACAACTTTCAGGCTTCTATCAGTTCAAGGATTAAACTATGAGCAAATCTACGGACACTGTGGCTGAACCCGGCCCTGCATGTGTATGGGCATTGCTGTTTGTAGTCAGTCAGTTTCAGAATAGTCTGTTCAAATTCCCTTGAGAAGTCTGCTCAAGAAACACCTCAGAACAATGGGAAAAAACCTAAATACTTGAAGGGAAATCTAAATTCCCTCTGTGCAGGGTGGCTATCTGCCCAGCAGTGTCCGTTTTTGGTCAGTCTTAGACATTGTCACACCATTGAAGTGCCTAAGAATGAATTGATGAAATATGCAGAAGCAAAGAGATTAAAGCATATGTTAAAGATATTATACATCATGTACTTGCCATTGACAGTGTTAATTTTCATGTCTGTGAATTTTGTGATCTTGTTCACCATAACCAGCATACAGATACATGAAGAGGAGCTAATGCATGTTTATTTCCAACTGATGTACTATAGCTGAATTAATACAAGCATCAAAAATCATCCTATTAGAACATCAAATCACACACAAGCCTGACATGGAGGGAGCAAGTGGAAGCACAGACCAGTTTTGTGTAATCCTATATAGGGATGCACTCTGTTGGCCCTATAGTTTGTCAGCAGAAAGTGGGAGGGTTCTGCTGAAATACAAATGATGTGAGCAACCGACGGGAATTTTTCAAGGACAGCAGCTGAGACATACTACACAATCATATCTTTGCTTAATTCTGGCTCACAGAGCTAACACAATGTTTGCCAAGATCATGAAGTGCCCAGAACTTCACAGCTTAGAAGTCCGTAAGTCCAGCCTCCCCTCTCCTCTGCCATGCTCCTTGCTGTGAAAAGAAAAATACTGGAAGGTTTTGAGAGGCTCCCCAGATTGACATCTGCTGTTCGATACCCACCTAATGAGCTGCTTAACAACTGTTACCAAAATTAATGAGTCAAGTCACAGTTGTAATTACCATATTGCAGATCACAGTATTGTATTAGATTACCACGGACTTCTATTTAGGAATATTTATACCATGACGACTGTTTAAAATGTGCACCAATGTTTCAGCAGATTGCATTGCTTTGTAGCCCATATTTATTAGGCTAGGCAGGAGTTATAGGAGTCTTATCAAGAATTCTTTGGTTCCAGCTTGCGGGGATCGATGAAGAGCTGATCTTAATGTAAGAATATCCAGGTACTGAAAAATACAAAAATGTTAAAAAAATCTTAATTATGTGTGTAGGCATGCACACCAAAAGAACAAGGATCTGATGATGAAACCATAATCTGGGGCCAGAAGCAAATTGTCACTTTCAGCATACATGAGTGTAAGTGGGCATAAATTACTCTGATTTAACTCCTACTTTCAGAGATAAGTGAAATGTCCAGAATACAATGCTCCAGGATTTTAGGATAACCGAGCATAGTTTCCTTATTTAGACCTATGCTTTCTTCTGTGTAGAAAAAGCTAAGAAACAGAGTTCAGCAGAACAGCTTCCTATACATTAACTTGAAAAGACTGTAATTTTACCTTCCTCCTATTCCACTTTCTGCTGATGAACAAATCTTCTCCGCTTCATGAAAACAGATGATGTGGAAATAGTCAGGGTCTTTCTGCATTTGGATTCAGCTCCAATTTGTTTATCACTAATGATGCTTCAGTAGGCAGTGACACATACAAACGTGTGTGTGTCTGTATATATATACATATCTCCACATACAAGGCACCTGAATACATGCAGCAAAGCCAGCTGTTCAACGGCTGCCACTGTCTCTCAGAGCCAAATACCACATCGGGGAGGCACTGCCTGAAGCCTCTTCTCCATCTGCCCACTCCCATTTGCCCTCCTGCAGCCCACAGCACCTCACCACGTTTGTGGCAGAGGGCTCACCCATGCAGGTCACCGGCAAGCTACCAAAACCAGGAGGTGCATGCATCGTGTGATGAACAACTTAGAGACGCCTGCAATGACTGAGCGTTTGGCATACTCATCTTCGGATCTTGCAAGGGCAGTTTCAGAATGGTTTGTCTCACTTCCCCCATTTCCTGCTCCAAAGAGAGCCTGTTAGCACAGACAAATGAGGCAAGTCAATAACATCCGCCCGGACAGGATATATTGAGCCAATTCAAAGGTAGGTGGATAGCAGCTGCGGTCCTGCCTGTGTAATACTATAGTTGTTGCCATTGTGCAGTGAGTCATCAAGCCCCTTTTATTTACACTTTCATATAAGTGCTGGCAAACACTGATTTATGTGCTGAAAGCTGTGAAATGGGGTATGGGCATGTTAAAGAAAGAAACACACACACATGCATGCACAGACCGGCAACCTATCTTCAGCTTGTTCAGGAGAATTTTAAGCCACACAGACCTGAAACAGATTGACCTTTTATTACTTTTGAATTGAGGACAGATTTCCCCTTTAAAGGCTCAATTATATTGCTGGGCTTGTTTGCTTTTTATTATTTCAGAAGATGCCATGGTAACTTGGGCAATGAATTCGAGCTTAGGCTGTCTCATGTGCTGAATTTCAAGCTCCGAATTGTAGTTTGCAATTTTAATCAATCTATCTGGTGCCTGAAAAATTACTCTATTATATTTACTCTCAAAGAACATTTATGGCAGACGAGTTATAAGGACTGATATTTGACAACATGGTTCATATTCATGCCTGGTTTTGCCCATTGGAGAACATGGAGTTATTTTGGGAAGTATGTGATTCCTGGCCTTTTTGGAGAGCTTAATAGATTAATACTATCTGAAGTTCAGCTATAAAGAGCTGCTCTTCTGTCAAACTCATTCTATCAAGCATTCTTGAGTGGAATATCATCTCTGATTTTTCTAGGAGAAAATTAATTATTCAGACAACTAGACAGAGACTTTTATTCATTTTCTGTCTACCTGTAGAACTGCTTGGTTTAGTTGCCTAGTGCTTTAATAATCTATTGAGCTGCTCAGGAAAGCGGCACCTTGGTGCTAAAGATCATTCATGGTGTGGTTATTGGAAGGTTCTGATGCAGATGCTTTATGTGAAGCAGTGTTAGCATGCAGAAATCATGTGCATTACAGAATCAGTGTTTACCACTTTCTGCGTATTCTGGAAATGTAGAAAAATGCGAGTAAACATTATACATCCAACTTTGTATTTGAAACCATGACTATCCAGGTAATAAGCTTTTCCTATCTGAGGAGCTTTCAGAGTACCAATTCACTTACAGACCCTTGGGCTGGTGGAATCAGAAATCAGATTTATTTCAAGGTATTATTTAGTAGATCCCTATGAAGGAGGAAGGGAAGACAGGAGGACGGGAGGGACGGGAGACGAGGGGAAGAGAGGGAGGGAGAGAGGGAGGAAGGGAGGAAGGAAGGGAGAATGGGAGGAAGAAAGAAAAGGAGGAAGGAACGAAGAAAGCAAAGGCGCACATAACCCTCCAGTCAGTGTGCGTTATATCCCCATTTTCATCAGTTTCTCCACCATCACGATGCAGAAGATGGGGGGGGGTTATCATTTTTGTATTATCTGAATCTATTGATTGAGTCAGAGAAATCTCTGGTGTTTTTCTGTGTGATAGCAAGTGCACTCTGAGATTTAAGAAACTGGAGTGGCAGGTGCTCTAAAATACATTGTCCATACAGACTCCGCAAGGCAGACTCTCCGGTTTAGGACTGTTGAAAAAAATCACCCCATTTTTTCTTATTTAGGGAGAAAAGGTTAACAATTATCTGACCAGTCATTCTGTGTCACTGAGTACAAGAAAATCTGGCATGTGAATCCTTATCCTTAATTTTATTTTTAGTCACCTAATTTGTTTTCCCATTTGATGATATCTTCAGCTGAATTTGTAAGCTGCTGATCTCTTGGTTTTTTGTCCTGCAGTGAATGTAATTGGAAACTCTTAACCATAGCACAACTGTTTTAAATGACACAGAAAGTAAACGAAGGCTGCTAGATTAGAAAGAATTCTCTCAATAGATTTGTGATTAATGTGCAACTATAACAAGAAATTACATGAAAACAGAAATGAGTAGGAAAGGTTAACCAGCTAAGACAGGAAATTATTTCAACAGCAGGGGTGAAAAAGAGAAAGAAAAGATAGTCTCTTTACAAATACACTTCTGACTTCAGCTGTTTCTCAAGAGCAATAGACTAGAGCTAAGAAGAGACCTGTAGGGCTAAAAGACATAGTTCAGATTAGAGATCAGCATTTGAGTCCTGGTTCTTATCACTAGCTTGCCTCCTAGCTCTGAGCAAGCCCAATGCCTCAATTTCTCTTCCTCTCTGTTTAGCCTAGAAACTCATTAAGAGTTTGCATAATGCTTAATGCCAGGTTGGCCAGCCTGGAAGCTATACGTGTATGTGGACACAGATAAAGTTTTCCATTGTCACACATCTCAGACTTGTACTCACTTTGACAGTGATTGCTCATTATGGTAAAATGTATCAAAGAGGAAGTCTATGTCCAGTTGTTACGAACACAAGGCTATCTGTGACTTTTTAAATTAAGAGCAGAACATATTCCCACAGACAGTAAAGAGTAATCTGATGTTTCAATAGGGAGCTCCCATGTGAAAAAAGAGGAGAGATGAGAAGTGAAACAAAACATTATTTGAGTAGGGGAACTGATGAACCAAATCTTTTTCTTGGGTAGATTATCTGTTATTGTAATAGAAGGTCAGATTATTGGTCTTTCCACTGCTAAAGGCAGTGAGAAGGGCAGAAAGGCCTGTCTCAATTTTCACAACATTTGTAGAATTACACCAACTTCTTCACCTCTGTTTATTTGTAAAATTTTCTTGAAAGTAGTCGATAGATTCAGAAGTTATAAGGAAACAACCTCCTTTGAGACAATATGCTCAGCTAAGTTATTTGTATAAGGCTGGTTTTCTTGGAAAATCTGGAAAATTGGGTTAACTCCCCCCCCTCACTCATTACTTCCATTAATTTAGCTTGCACAGTTTGTAGCATGCATTCCCAGATGAGCCAGCACAATACATGGCCAGTTCCTGCTCTATGCAGGCAACTGTTCCAAAATGAAGAAAAATTTATTTTAAAAATTTTGGGCTTTCCTCTTTTATAGCAAGGTGACCCATACAGGTCAAGTTTATATCTACTGTCCCTTCCAAGCCCAAACATTCTGTGATTCTGTGATTCTGTGGTCTTTGTCAGCTAGTCTATAAAGCTGTTATCAGAAACAGTGTCAAAAGCTTTACTAAAATTGCAGTAAACTGCATCCACTGCTTGCTGTTTACCCACTGAGCTAGTCAACTCTTTTTAGCAGACTATCAGCTTGATTAAATGTCACTTCCCCTTCATCATTCTGTCTGGTCTAGGATCACAGAATCACAGAATCACAGAATGTTAGGGGTTGGAAGGGACCTCTGTGGGTCATCTAGTCCAAGCCCCCTGCCGAAGAAGGGTCACCTACAGCAGGCTGCACAGGACCGCGTCCAGGCAGGTCTTGAATATCTCCAGAGAAGGAGACTCCACAACCTCCCTGGGCAGCCTGTTCCAGTGCTCCATCACCTTCAGAGTGAAGAAGTTCTTCCTCATGTTCGGACGGATCTTGAAGGCCGGTCTTACCAGTAAGGAGTGAGTTGAAGGTGCCATTGAGGCAGTCATCACTGGACTTCAAAGCAGGTGCTTTAAACAGCTTTCTCCAACCAGACAAATCCGTATCTCTGGATCACTGTTTATGACCATCTGTGGGATCAGGCAGATATTGCTTTATGTGTTAAACATTGATCACCTCGAGCTACCACTGCAGCCAGAAACATACAAGAAATGTGGTAAGAAAACCAAACAAAAGAAGCATCTGGAATACCTGAATGTGCCATCTATACTGTATGAATGTATCCTGACGTTTGCATTTGGCTTCAGACATTTCAACTCACCTGCTAAAGCAGCTTTCAGTCTCCAGAACTGTCTAGCAAATAACTTCTCTAAGGACAGTGGGTATGCAAGAGAGGTAATGCAAGTGCAGAGCAACTGAAATAAAGCCACGTTAACTTAAAGCAACAGGCAGGGATACAGTACACCTGTATCATGCTGGGAACGAACAATGTCCCCAGCAGGAACCAGTGTACTTCCACGGAACTCTTCATCTGCAGGACAGATCCCAGCTGAATGGAGGATTAGAAAAAATCAACTAAACATCAGGATTTGAAGACAGTAGAAGATGGACATTGTGTAAAAACAAAAGCAGATGGAAAACACTGGTTTTACTTCTACAAGCTGCATCACTCCCTTCTCAGGTCAGATTAGCACATTCATGCAGGGGGGAACGCAATCCTTTGAAACATCTCAAAGCTTCCAAAGTGTTTTGCGGTCCCTCAGTCATCTTCCTGCTGTTCACAGGCATCCTGTGCCTGTAGACTTCTCAAATGTTGCTCCTCAGAGACACTAGCCTGGCTCTTGGCGAGAGCATCTCTGCATTGCTAATGAGCAGACTTCCTTCCATACAAGGCACTGTGCTCTCATCTGATCCTATTTCCTACTATACGTCCATTCAATCATATCCTGCTTTGAACTTTTGCCCTTTTTAACACACTGTGCAGGCTTACCATCCTTAGACATAAAAATACACAGATATACTTAGGTTTATCTACCACAGCCAGAGCAGCCTCAGGGATAGTGATTTAACGGCTCTTGTTCTGAGGATAAAGTTGTTTATAAATATGGATGTAACTGGGCATACCTGTGGGAGGCAACTACACATTATCCCCAGGTGCCTCTCTAGGAGATCCAATTCATTTAGCAAAGCATCCTTCTAAATGCGCGTGCACACACGCGCGCACACTCACACACATACACACAGAGCAGCTGTTCAGATGGGCACAAAACAAGGATCTTTTCCACTGATATGCAAAGAAAAGCTGTTAGAATGGTGTAAAAGTCATAGATTCTGATTCATTTGGTCTGTGTTTCTATGTTCCTTCTATAGAAATATAAATAAACACAGAGAGGAACATTTTCTCCCAAAAGCTTGTTCCTTGTGAAACAAGCAGCCTGCATCTTTGAAGGAGACTACCTGGACAGAGCTGCTCCCTCCATTCAGTTCTTGGAGCTTGCTGCAGAACCTGGTGGAATGGGACATCCTGGAAGTTAAGCCAAGAAAACCACCCAGTCCAGTGTATGAAACCAACAACAATAAAAAAAAAAGCATTGTTTCCCAAATAGACTTTATTCTTTTTTCTCTGAGACTGCAGTTCATATCTTCTGCTAATACTACTGTGTTCCTCTAGGCTGCATGTCAGAGCTGGGAACACTGCTTTGCTCGTAATCCATGAGACAGCAGGCAAAGTTCATACTGGCTGCTCAAGAGGGTGTCTGGTGGGGTTGCAGGCAACAGGAGCAGCTATCACTGCAGAATGCACACCTTAGCCTGCAACTCTTGCTTAAGCAGGATACTCCGGGGCTGTGCCAAAGGGCTTTGCATCCCAGTGTATAATTGTGAATGCCACCGAGCAGCCAGATTAAACAACCACCTCTGTAAAAACTGTATCTTCAAAGATAACCAATGGATAAGACACCAGCTAGTGACATAACCTTTCAAATGATCTAATCAACCGATCAAGTATAGAGAGGAATAACCTTTTAAAATCATTAGATTTTGTAAGCAGATGGACAAATAATTAACTTCAAATTATGCAGCCAGGGAGTAATGTAGATTGCAGATTTCAAAGTCAAAACAACCATAGTTACAAAAGCTAGCGAATGTTGCTTATGGAAGGCAGGCCTCTTTGATTTTCACATGAGCCAGTCAGAGACAGACCAGCATGTTCTACTTCTTCTAACAATAATACACTGAAAAACAGCAGGACCAGTACTTTCCCTTTCCCCATTCGTTCTGGAAATGCTCCTCCTCTGAGCTTCTGAATCATTGGCTTTATTGCTATTTATATGATAGTAGTTCCCAAGATGATGCAAGGCAGTTTTCAGGCACTGGAAGTCAAGTCCCAAACATCCCAGCTTTTTATTTGTGTTTATAAAGGTCAATGTTAAAATGATCCTAAAGACAAAAGGGAAAACTGATGAGAAGTCATGTTTCCTTTTGTAAAGGGTGATAGACACATACAGACACAAGTGAAAGGTGGCAAACCGCAAAAGATTTCTGAAATCAAAAGAGAGTGCTAACACTTGTATATGAGGCAAAGGGAGTGGGAGGAACCACATCCTTTGTGCAAAACACTGCTACATGGACAAGCCACTGCTGAAGAAACCCTTTCTTTCTGGTAGGGGAATCCACAAGGGAGACAGTCAAAGACGGATGAGGAGAAAACGTGCATGAAAAAGGGCAAGGTAGAGAAGGTGAATGAGTGAAAAAACAGCAGTAGCACAGGGTTGACAGAAAACCAGCAGCTGGGAAAAGTAGAGCCCCTGAAAGTGTCCGTTACCAATAAAGAAGAGAACTGCAAAGTATTTTTCTCAGTTTCACTTATGGGTTGACACCGTGGGAATGTTCTCACTCCTGGCTTAGCTTGAGACAACCTCAGCCCAGTGACGAAAGGTTGCTCACTTCACTGTCTCATCTGGCTTGCACAGTGAGGAGGATGGAGACTCCGTATGAGATTTCAGATTCTTCCACACTACTAGAAAGCAATTTAAGACTTAAAAAAAAATGAAAAGAAAGGCAGAGGAGTTCTTCACCTCCCTCCTATCAGTTGCCCTGCTATCTAAACTATCTCCTAGGCTCTGTGCCTAAAAACTTTATGTGGCGCTATAGAAATGCAGAGTGATCTTTCTTTGCCTGAGAGCGAAAAGTGGTGTTAGTATAAAGAGAACAACCCCCCCAGGATTTACTGTACTCCAAGGACTCGGTCAGCTGGGCAATTTGTTCCATTATGACTAGTTTCCATATCACTGCAATACACTGATGGATACGTCTCTAAGATTAAAATCTGCTGTTACGTCAGTGCATAGCTAAATCAAGGGAGATACAAAGATTTAGTCTTTGTATCTATCTTGGTATCTAAAATGTTTCTGCATTCAAAACATCTCTTGCGGTATGTCAGTATCTATTTTAGGCTGTATTTACACGAAGGGCTTAACCTGCTCTCAAATTCCGGAAAAGGTCTTAAAAAGGCATGTAGCTATGTACAGGCTTTTTAGCTGACTTAAAGATTGGGTGCAATGCCTGAAACCTATCATTCCTTGACAGATGGGCTAGAACTCAGGTGTCAAGTCCCAGCTTTCTAAAGCATCCCATGTGGATGGGCTCGGACCTGAACTAAGGTGCAGTTTCTCCTTGTCATACTCCTACCACATGAAGGTGAGCTCTGAATACCAAACTTTCATGCACAAACTGCTCTACCTGTCCTTCTGCCCACCTTGCTCAACACTGTAAGTGATACAGACTGACAGAAGTTTTCTACAGCTTGTTCTCTTTGTCTGCAGCCTGTCTTTAAAAAAGTGGTCAAAGGCAATTCTTGTAAACTTTTGATACTCTCTGGATTCTTGGCCAGTACAGGCAATGAAAGGAAGATCTTCCAAATACTGTGTGTATAGCACCGTAATCCACACTCTATAATAATGCTGTCAATATTTTAAATTTTTTTTAATGATGGATTGTTTAATATATTTTTTTGTTTAAATCTTCGTTGTTTTTGAAAGACCGTTGCAAGGCTTGACTGCATTTTCTGTGGAGATTATAGGGAGGGGAAGGGTGGATGCTTATCACCCACCACCTGGAGAGGCTGAATGCACAAAAAGATGTAAAGTTTAGATGTGAATTTGCAAGGCTTGATTCCCTGTCAAAGCAGAGCTTGAGCTCAATTACCCAAAGTCATGTTGAAGTTGACTAGCCACCTGCTAGAGTATGAGCGAGAAACGGAAGGAACACCTGTAAGATAAGACCTGGCAGGAGGTAAGGAGGAAGTCATCCTTGAAAGGGAAGTAATAGAAAGAGGAAGCAAAAGACTATGCTGAGAACTAGTGTTTTCCAATACTTTAGTCTCAAAGCCATGTGTAAGTGTTTATGCCTCAGTTCAGTAAGCAAGAAGCTACTTACAAATAAACCAAGATGGAGAACCACACCACAACCCAGATGGTTGATGGTGGTTCTCCTCAGACTGATGGTTTGATGTTTGGATTTAATCAGGATTTCTGAAGATGGAGAACCAGAAGTAATGAATTCTTGCTGCCACGCTAATTTCCAGATGCTGTCATGTGAATATTTCCTCATTCACTAACAGTTCAGGTAAAACATAAAGTACTGTCCTGGTTTTGGTTAAAACAGAATCAATTCTCTTTTAGTGAATCTTCCTCACAGCTAAGTTCTTCTAAGCAACTGCATTTTTCTGAAGTTGGCTGCATATTTTACAGACAGTGCCCGCTCCAAAGCTGGTAACACCTAATGTTTATAGTTTTACTGAGTTAACAGTAGGAATGGAAGGCAGAAAAAGGCCCCAGTTTATAATTATTATTACAGCAGCCAAGGTCACCGATAGACACTTTAGGTTCCGCAAGTGAGGAGTCGTAAAGGGTCGTATTTGCAGAGAAGGGTGGACAGAACAGATGACCTGATATCGACCAACACGGTGTTCCATGCCATACACGTCATATTCAGTTTAAAGCTGGGAGATCACAAGGGTTTCGCTCTCTTCTTCCATGGCCAGCTGCTAAAGGGGACCCTGCTCCTTGTCCTGCCTGCGATCCTAATCTGGATTCCGATCTGTGCATTCCTGAGTCCAGTTCCCATCTACCGCTGAGCCCAGTCCTGGACTTCTTGGTGCCTGCCTGGCAGCCGCTGGCTCAGTATCAGTTTTGTATATTTTGTTTTATTTCTCTTATTTCTAATATTACTAATATTATTAGTGTTCTTAGTACAGCTGTTTTAATATTCAATTTGTAAGTCTCTCTCCCTTTTCCTCCTTTTTTGCCTTCCCACGGTGGGAGG
>Ga0065711_1003351_pt1:25000-28421 | contig 28421 bp, 11 predicted proteins | sample Hoacrofraction12_FD_59098 | JGI IMG/M metagenome (GOLD analysis project Ga0065711, IMG submission 59098) | Hoatzin crop microbial communities from Cojedes, Venezuela - Epithelial fraction 12 v2 (version 2) | ecosystem: Host-associated > Birds > Digestive system > Esophagus > Crop... | reverse complement strand
GGGGGGGGGGGAGTAAAAAGAATTTAAAGGGGAAAATTGCCAATTCCTTCTTTCAGAAAGAAGTTTGAATAAAACATCTTGGGGGAGATGTTTTATGCAGATGTTAGCTTGATAGATGTTTTATGCTTTCTGGGAGCATCTTGGGACTCCACAGGATTTGTTGGTACCCCACCAACCACGCTGGGTCCCGCACTCCTGAGGGACCTCCCCTCTCGTGCCGTGGGTACCAAAGTGCTGTTTCTTCTCTGACCTGGTGAGCATGTTGCTTCATGGATGCGATCCCAGCCAGCCACCCTTTCCATGGATGTGCGTGATCTCCGTTCTCCTACACACAAAATGAGAACAATGAAAGCAAACACAATTCATCAATTCTTAAACTAAATATGTTTCCATTTTGTTTGTATGTGCGTCTGTCTATATCATTCACCGTATATATTTAGAATATGTACTATGACATTACAGCCAGTGATAAATCCTACTCGCTTACTATATGTGTTATTTGCTGCAACATTAAGCTCAGTAAGAATTTTATATGTAACTTCTACAAAAACTAAATATATTGTGGAATTGATGCACAGTTGTAAAGAAGAGCATAACTTCCCGCTTCAACACAGTCGAAGGTGGCAGCTTGTGTGGCAATTCTTTTTGTAAACTATTGTAAGACTTTCCAAAGAATAAGCCAGTTAATTACATTTTTAATAATGTTTTTGGAAAATAGGATTCTTGGGGGGAAAAAAACCCCTATAACACCAACAAAAAAAAGTAGACCTAAAGCTTCTACTGTATAAAGAGCTTGGGGGAAAAAATGTATTGTGCTGGGCCCAGGTCTTTTGCTCCCCCCACCTTCTTTTTTTTCCTTCTACTGAACTTGCCTGTGTATTTTTTTACAGCTCTACTGTGAATTCAAAGAAAGATGACACTGGCACATTCTTTTCTTTTTTTTTTGTGGATTATCTTATTTCATTATTTTCAATAGTGCTAAGTACGTGCTACCCACTTAGAGCGCTGATGCAGTGCATAGCAAAGCTCAAGATGTCCTCTTAAATACGCAAAGCTTATGCAAGGCTGTGACACAAGTAGGTTTTAAATGCTAGCAGCGTTGGGAGCTTTGAAGGGCTGAGATGATACAGCCTTGCCGACACGTCACAGGTAACACAGAGAGATTCAGGGAGGAACTGAACTAGCTGGAGTAAGAGCAGTACACAACTTTTACTGATGAAGTTCAGGGGAAAGAGGCACTGGGGGCAGCTGTATTAATCCCATAATAACTTGAAATATAATCAGTACATTGCTGCAGGGATGGCTAGGAAGGGAGGGAGGTGGAGGTGTCAGGGTTTAAGTTCACAGGCTTTCCCAGTTCATTAAAAAGTGAATCAATCAGAGAAACAGGCTGGCTTTTCAAAGGGCTGGCAGCTGTGAATGGGCTTTGGACATTGGGGGGCACGCAGATGGTGCGCCCGTCCCTGCGCAGAGGTTGCTGGAGCTCAGCAGCCGTCCGTTTCAGAAGACGGCTGTGTTTTACGCTGCTCAAGCTAGTAAAATTTGTTATAATGTGCTAGGGGAGATTCTGGCTGGATTTTGAGAACTTAAAAGCTAGGCGGTGTTGGTGCTGTGGGCCATATAAAGGTGATGCTGATAGATGTTTATAAAGGGAAAAAAAGTTTTGTTTTGTAATTTCTAGAGTGGTGGTTTAACCAGCAGGCAAATGGGCAGAAGGAGTCTGCCTACAGGACCCCTCTTTGTAGGCAGCTGGTATAGTAATTAACTCATTACTATTAATTTTTGCAATCCTTGGACTAATCAGTGAAGTATTTAAAAAAAACCTCCACAACAAGTGGAATTCATATATCCGGATCTGGCACTTCCTACATCCTTTTGATGAAGCTGGTAGATGTACACAGACCAGGGAACATCCTTGGTGAGTGAGCTTACTCACACCCACAGGCACTCTGAGGTTTAGGACAGAATGCCCTATATTTAAATAGGACTCATGACTTTTTAATTACTGCATGGTACAACGGGGCTCAGTGAGAACACATGGCTGTCCAAACTGGTGTGCTGTGAGTGCTCACCAGCAGTATGGGAGTGCGTTTAATCAGTGGTCTGTAGTTCACATGAGAATGAGTACCCACCACAGGCACAGGTAGAACACTGACAGACAGACTATATTTCCACAGAAACCTCAGCCCTGTGTTGAGAAGATAGTGCGAAGGGAACTGTGTCGTATGGATGACTGATAAGGCTGAAAAACATCCGTGTTAGAAGGCATCGGTGTCAGTGTGACCTGACAGCTCCTCAGGTGGAAGCCTGTCCCTTCGTGGATGTCTTTTCTGCAATGCAAGTCCAAACCTTCATCAACCTCCGACCAGCTCGTCCCCTGCCCCTTGCATGGATCCTGCTGTGCTCGCAGCAGGCCAGGGACTGCCCTCAGGTTAATTAATAATTCCACTGATTGCTGGAGGAGCTGTGGAGAAGGGGAAAGACATACTTTGCCAGTATTAGAGTTAAGAGAGGTAGGCTCTTTTTTTGCCAACATTTGATTTTAAATAATTTTTGCTTTCTAAGATGTTTATAACGATATGAAAAAAACCCCAGTGTACCTATTATTCTGCCAGTCTTAAAGACAAATGTTTGGCAAGGACATATTTTAATCCCTCCTGCCCAACTTTGCTGCACATTACTTTGGGCTAGCAAAAGGCTTCTCTGAGTATGCTTAGCCACAGCCTGAACCCCTCCACCTCTCTGTGAGCGCAAACCAGGATGGCTCCACATCTCCTTTCTTGCATTCAGAAGCCTTTCCAAACACTGTTCCTGAGCTGCAGGCCAAGGCCAGTGAGTAGAAAGCATACTTTCCAGTTTAATTTTTAAATTTCTTGTTTAGTGTCAGTTTGAACCACCTCCCCAAAATTACGATTTTTCTGAATGTTAATTTTCTCTTCTGCGCTCCTTCATCCTGACCCCCAGCCCAGCCTTTCTTGTATGTCAGTCTGCTCCAAGGACTTGTGTTCAAATGGATTGAGCTGAAATGCTAACGTGGCTGGGAGCTGGCACTCACGCGGGGCTTGGGGCAGCTCGTAGTGGCCTGACCTGTTTTTACTGAATCAGTTACAGTTCAGCAGAATTGGGTCAGGCTACCTTCAGCCATGTCAATCCAGAGCTTCACAAGAGCTCACCACTTTGGCAAAGTGGAAATTAAATCAGATGGAGAATAACCTCAGACAAGCAGAGATGTCGCTGGCATCTCCTTCACACCACAAACAGCCCCTGCTGTAAACATCACAGATCCTCATGCCTTCAGCACAGCTTCCTTGGCGGGGAGAGGGTGGGAAGCAGTGCTGGAGGAAGAGCAGCGCAGCTCACCTGTACATCAAGAGTGAGCACATCCAGCACTGGGAGAGAGGACTCGCCCAGTGGTTTCCCT
>Ga0065711_1003351_pt1:0-20000 | contig 28421 bp, 11 predicted proteins | sample Hoacrofraction12_FD_59098 | JGI IMG/M metagenome (GOLD analysis project Ga0065711, IMG submission 59098) | Hoatzin crop microbial communities from Cojedes, Venezuela - Epithelial fraction 12 v2 (version 2) | ecosystem: Host-associated > Birds > Digestive system > Esophagus > Crop... | reverse complement strand
TGTGAGGAGAGGGAAGGAAATAGCCTGAAAATCATCTCCAGTTCAACACTGAGCTGATATTTGCAGAGATGAGAACTTACTCCCCAGCACTTTCACCTTGTGATTTGGATTCCATGGGGTAGCAATCAGCTTCAGAAATCTCATTGTGACACTGTGTTCAAAATAAAATAAAATAAGGAGCATCAGTGAGAACACACCACCCCCCAAGTGGCTCCTCTCCAGCTTCATAACCCTAATTTATTTTTGACATTGCACCATAAGACTGAAATGATTAATCTATAACAGATTATCTCACAAATCTGCTACAGAAGAACAGAGGATGTGATTTGTTCAGGATTTGGCATACTGGCAATGGCATGTCACAGCAAAGGGTTTAATGAATACTGCACAACAGAAAAACAAAATGGGGAGAAGCTTGGGCTACTGGAGAGGGACTTTCACACGATGTGAGGAAAGCCATCTTCCAACAGCAACCACTGATCACTTGACTTACCACTAATATTTGAGCACACAATTTCCATCAGCTTTCCAGAAAGACTTCTCCAGGCTTAGATGTTCAACACAACCTGCCTTGAGCTTGCATTTCAGAAGTGCTAAGTACCTATAAAATAGAAATAGAGGCATTTACCCCACCTTTGCGGTTGCCCTGTGGGGTCACAAGATGTGTGTTACAGAAGTGTAAAGTGTGGTCATTTGTGAAAACTGTTGAATGCCTGGGGGAAACACAAACAACTGGATGGCTACACCATGTACTTGTGCTGCTGAGTGCTCACCTTCACTTCAGAGTGTAAAGGATGTTTGTGCAGAACCTGCTGCATAATTTACTGTACTGTGAAACATTTACCATGGATAAATTTCAGCCTATGGGACCCAGTTAAAAAGGGCAAGCATATTTTCTTCTGGGACATGAGTACCTCTTGTACCAAACTTAGAAGCCAAATGCTACCAAAGCAAAATCAGTCTAATGTCTAAGTTGACAGGCAGCATTTTCTGGTGACACTGAAAACATGTTTGCCGGTTAAAAAAAGTTATTGCCCTTGTCTCTCATTTTAAAAAATGCTTAGGAACACTAGAAACTTGAGAAAAAAACTCTCTCTCAGTTGTCTGACCTTGGCCAAATGCTGAAGAGCAATCATCCACCTGAGAGCGGGACACTGCAAACAGAAGGAAGAGTAAAGCATGGTTGTACTTTTATTGCCATTCAGTGACACCTTCCTGCTGCTAAATCTCCAATTCTCTTTTTGCAGTATCTCACTATTTACTAAGTAGCCTCAGATAAATATGGTGCTCTAACCTCTATTTCCACTATCTTCAGGGAGATTTACCTGCCAGTCCAGGCTGTCCTTTCTGGCATCAGAAGTTGAACAAAGTTCTCCTTCTAGTAACGGAGTTTATTAGTCTGCAATGCCCTTTCCCTTGACATGTTGGGACTTCTCCTTTGCTAGTGCTTCTGTCAGCCCTTGACCTTCTGTGTGGGGCCAGCAAAGGTCTCAGTCTCCAGACACTTAGGCCAGAACCAAGACTAATAATTCATTTTGTGTGCACCATCAAGCAGCAGTTGTCTTTAAATTGTTGACCCAAGGCAAAGATGCAGGTCAATAGTGTCTCTCATGGAAGTACAGGAGGAGACTGTAAGACTGTCCATGGATGGGCAGCAGGCTAGGAGGTGTCTGAAACAGCTCTGGGGCCAGGGAACTGCCCTGTGAGCCAGCACTTTTCATGGACAGCTGTGACAGACAACATTAAGACACCTGGGTGCTGTTATCTCCACAGCCCATCAAAAGGAGATGCTAATAGTTTCATATTAGCTTTGTTTTTGTCCCAAAGGTGTGGGCTTTCTTTGGTATTGTGTCTGCATGTGTGTGTGATGCGTGGGTGAAGGCAACTTTTCCTCTTTTTTAACAGACTGAAGCTTGACTGGGTAGTGCTGACATGCTCCAGCTTCTGTAGCAATGTACAATGTAGCAATGCACAACACAGGAAAGTAAACAAACCCAGGAAAATAGGGATGCTGCTGCCACAAATCTTGGGGAGCTTGAATTTAAATCCCTCCCCCTCCCACTGTTCAGCCCATGCTTCTCCCTAGAGGTACCAGAGGGTCTGCCCCTCACGCTCACCCAGGTCCGTGTTCCACTTCTCTCTGCTGGGCCACCCCAGCCAGGAAGCAAGTTATATATTGAGAGTTATGTGGGACTTCTGACTTGGTTCACAGCAAAAGCAGCATTAACAGCTAAAATTTAGAGGGGAAAAGATTTGTCTGTCAAACAGTATTTGAAGCTTTTGGGGGATTGATGTAAGTGGTTCAGCTTGACGCAAATGTCTTTCCAGGTCATTTTATAAGCATTGCCAGATATATTGTCTCCACCTCCAGGCACTCCTCACCACAAGCTGAGGTCTCACCTGCAGACCAGGGATGGTGCGGTGCCCAGTGGCAGTGACTGTCATGGAGTTTAAATTTACTATTTAAGGTTTCACATCTCCAGTGGGAAGTATTGGGGGTCTTACCATCACAGAGGGCTGAAAGCATCTGCCTCAAAACAGGAGTCAGGGCAGGTCTAGGTCAGAAAGTGGAGGGCAGCGGGGTTTCACTCCTGGTGATGCAAAGCTCTGAAATCACTCCCTGGCTCGTGCCTCCCTTCCCATCTGTGGCACCACGGAAGAGATGGTGTGCTTACGAGAATCTGAACTTCTCTCATGCTTTGGGCTCCTACAAATGCCGGGAAAACCCAGACCCACGGAAGTGGACAGGAAAAGCCAGCATGCAGACCCTGGTCCCACTTGGCCTGAGACCCCACGTCCTGCTCTACCACTGCCGCTTCAGGTTCAGGAGTGAAGGCGAGCGGCAACACCGGTTGTCCTCTGCAACTGACTGCCCTGGGCCTGTGAGCCCACGGACTTCAGGGGTCTTGGCACTAAAGTGCAAAATGTAAAGAAGAATGGTCTATTTTCCAAACAGGGAGTCTGAGATCGTCTGGGTCTTTCCAGAGTCCATGTTTTGTCGTTTTGTTTTGGTGAAAGCCAGTAATCGTAAGAATAAAGTAGTTGGATGAACCATAATTTACTACGATGAACTCCTCTTGGCTGTGTATTTCTGAAGGTAACAACCATAGATGCTGAGATGGCTGCACTTTGGACAAAACAAACGTTGTAACAGCAACAACAGGATGTAACTGTAACAATCCCATCAAAGTTCATAAACAAACACTTATCCATTTCATCACTAATTATTAATCCAATTCTGATCTTCAGTTACTCAAAGTGAGCTGTTTAAAAAAAAGTGAGATTTGTTAGTCTTAAGCAATGTTAAAAACATGTGTCCAAAAGTAATGCATAGATTTACTGTGGAACAATCTATCTGTTATTACAAGAAAATTAGGACAGGAAAAATAAACCTTATCCCATGAAATCAGCCATATGAGAGAAAAATCCTTTGAAACTCCCCCCCAACCCCTGAAATTCCAGCCTGAGTGGTGAAGGAGGCAGACAAGCGTTAATGAGTAGTGCAGCCTTTACTGTATTCCTGCCCCTATAAAGCAGCAGAATTACAATATGGATGGGCATGAAAGAAATTACAGATTTGCTACAGATATCTAATGCTTAGTGCCTAAAAATTTAGTTTAAGGGGCCTCTCAATATGCGTATGGAAATGAGTCAACAGCAGAAGCACTTCTGACCTGGTTGAAGATTTTTAGAATCATCTCAACTCTCCCAGAAATTAAAAGCTTTCCAAGCTAATAATTTTGTACTCTGGGATTTTAGTTATTTTTTAATCAAAACTGTATATATTTCAAATTTGTCAAATGATTGGACAAAGCAGTGTTAAAAATTCAGCTGCACTAATTACTAGCTGAGCAGCATAAAAACCTCTGAATAAATGTCAGTCTAGGAGATAAGCTCTTATCTTAATCTAATGACTCCACAGACTTAATTTGTCAGGCCAGCCTAGTTGATGAAAAACAGGTTTCTATTCTCCAGTGCTAGCAGCCACATCTTTCCAAATCTTTGAAGCTGGATAGTAATACCATCAGTGTCATCGTGCAAAAATCTTGTGACCAAGCCAATTTCATTCCTATTGTCCTGTTACACTAATTAAAGTTGTTTTACCCCCATTGGTCTGCAATAGGTGAAAATGAAGCCAATTTATTTTTAGATTTGTTACATTCTGAGATACTAATTCTTGCTTTTTTCCCCCCACTCTCAACAATGTGTTAATATTTGCAGTGCTCTTTCAGTATCAGAAAACCAGACTTTCTAGCAGGGCTCCACAGATAGCACAGTGCTATCCCAGGACAATTCCTGCAGTGCAGACAAAGTACGCAAGTGTATGTGTTTATTTGTGTAGAGAAGAATAATTTTGAGCTCAGGCAATGAATTTGATCTTAAGAGATGATTTGAGGTTTTGGAAGCTCTTTCCTAAAGGAGCATTTGACATATTTAGAGCTAAATGTACCAAATGTTCATATTGTTTGGACAAAGTGGATTAACAAATAAAAAAAAGAAATTGGCTGCAGTCAGTGTTTCCAGTCCCCTAGTCTTCATCTAACCCTTCTGATGGGAAACTGGCAGGCCTTTTTAAGCTTAGTGCCCCATTTCAAAGGATACCACTTAAGCATGGTGTTCTTTATCCCAATCCCAATATTTAAACAAGGATATGCTTGGGTTTGAGGAGTTATTTGGGAGCTGAACTTTATTCTGATGATACCCAGGAAGATTACATGGTAAAAAAGCTTGAGGAAAATAATAGAGTTAAGGTGTGATCTACTGAGGCAAATCAGAGAGGCCAGGGGTCAGTCCTGCCTGCTGCTCTGGACCCTGTTGACATTAACAGTATTAACTTTATCAACATTAAATATATCGAGCCGGATACTTGCTCCATTGTATGGGGTTTTATGGCAGTGCAACTCCACTGACTTCAACAACGTTTCACTGACATACAACCAGTAAAACAGAGTGGAGAATCAGTCACCTTTCCTAGTATTACTTCAAAATCCCTGATGCCCAGAGCTGATGGCTCCGAAGCCCAGTGTCCTCCCCGGGCTGCCAAGAGTGCAGGGTCAGAGGCAGCACCATGTGCAGCACAGGTCATTCTGGGATTTGTTCTTTAGAAGCATTTCACTGTCTGGCTGTGAGCACCCTCCTGGATGATATAGAGTTAATTGGTGAGATCACAAATGTCCATCCTCTTGGGTGAGAACACTGCCTCCTCTCAAATGTAGCCTGAGTAAGACTGCAAGGGGACCACACAGGTCATGTGCTGGCACATCTACAAAAGTATTCAGGAGCTGGCCCACTTACATTTTCTGTTTCAAACGCTCATTTATGAGCACAGACACCCAGTTTAGCATCTGGGTCTTCCTGGGTGTAATGTGAGTTGGGTGCCAACGCTGTAGCAGTCAAAGCCTTTGAGCTCATGCATGCAGGCCATGTTGCCTAGCAGGGTGTTTTCACCTGCAGCAGTTCAGATCCTTGACAGTGGACACACGGAAGATGGGAAGAAGGGTGGGAAGCTTCGCATCTGCAAAACCTTTAAATGGGAAAATGTAATTTTGCCAGCTTGATTGGGTTGATAGAATGGCATCTTCTAACATTCTGGCTAGCACATCAGACCTTATGGCCTTTTGCTGTCAGCTGGGGTCCGTAATACATTTTTCTTCCTTTTTTACCCAGAGTCATGCAAAGGAGCAGAGTTTGCAGAACAGTGCCATGTAAATTGCTCATGGTTCCAAATGTGATGTGGAAGGACAGGGCTGCTGGATAAATTAGAGGCAGATTTCCACAGATATTTGAGCACCTCTGGATGCAGGTCAGTGCCTACTTCAGATTTTTAAAGCTTCCAGGCTCCTTGTTGCCGTTGGGAGTCAGGAACACATGGGCTTTTGAAAATCCCAGAGCCTGAAACATATTTAAGCACTGTTGCCTATTGCTTCCTCAAATTGAGACAACTAAACTCTTTGAAAGCACTGGGCTGGAGTCAGTACATATCTGACCTTCTAAACACTAATAAAAATTTGGTGCATGGTCTGCAAGCTGGAGGCCTCATTTGACCAAAACTTAAATTGTATCCATTGATTTCATTATGGAAGTGATGGTCCACTCCTGAACATGCCAAATTCATTTATGTTAGGGCTATGGCCTGGAATGGCATTTTTTTCATAAGAATTAATGGATCCTCATTTCTCCTGCTCTGATGCAGAGTTTAAATCTGCAGGCCATTCCCAACACAGCTGAAACAAAATGAACACATTGAAGTGAAATTTTCAAAGTGACATTTGAATCCCCTCTCTCTGATGAAATCCCACCTATCGATCCAGTCAAATGACTGTAGTCTCCATGGGTCCATCCTGCAAAGCCTCCTTGACTGGCTTATTACTGCAATTCTTCAGGTGCACTGTAACCGTCTTTCAATAGAGGACAGGTGCCAGCTAATCAAGTGAAGAAATGAAAACTTCCAGACATGAAACTCTAGTCCTGGTGAAAGCTAAGGAAAAATTGCCATGGAAATCTGTGGCTACATGTATCTTAGGACATTATCTCAAGTCTGAATTTCCATCTGAATACTAACTTCCTGATTTATGCAGTGGGTTTGACTTGGAATAAACTAATTTATTGCCCTTTCACCAGTAGCCTGAGCATTGAAGGGGCTGGCTCATATGGGAGCCATTCCCCTAGGGGTGGTGCAGTGGGATCCAGCTGGCTTGGGTCAGACTGTCCATGCTCTGGGAGACTTTGTGGTTTCGTGGCTCCCTTTGTTCCTTCCATAGCCTCCACCACTTTCTCCTATCATCCCACTACAAAAAATGTACCTGCAAAGGAGCCCTGCTATTTCTGGACTGCTGCTCACAAGAACAAATTGGGGTGCTGAGGAGAACTGAATCCTTGTGAAGGAATAAAACTGGGTCCTTTGTAGAAAAATGTTGTGACTCTTGATTGGAGGGCTGTGGATGTGGATCAGTTTTCCTAGCAAAGGGAAATAACTATAATCTAAATACAAAAAGGAGTCTGTTATGGTGAGATACAAAAGTATGGGGTTAGCTGTCAGGCTTTGAGATTGGTCTTGATGAAGTATAGTGCTGACAAGCAAATAATGAGCTAAGGCCCAGGGTGAGGCTACAACAAGCTGGGGACACTTGGCTAACTGAAGTCCAAATGCTGGCACCACTGCTGGAGGCAGGACAAGCATAGTCAAAAGGAGCAGGATTTCCTTCTTGATTTGCAAATAGAGTATCACAGTTCATACACCTTGTGTGTGGGTGCATGGCAGTGTGTGCTAATGCACGTGCCTTGTCTTGGCTTTAAATGGTCTCAGACTATAAAAGCTAATAGCTTTGATCCAGTGTTCCTAAAAGGAAGTGTTTGTCAATTTTGCTGTAAGTGTTTGAGCTCAACAGTCTTAATTCAATGTGTCAGATAAGAGAAAATCGCGTTGGCTTATATTTATGATTTATCGCTTCTATCTTAGCACTAGAGATGTTTGTAGAGCAAACTAACTCTTCGGTTTGTGTATTGCTTTACTTTGTTTTTTTAATCCATCTAAGCCTTGCCAGGCAAATCTGTAACACTTCTACACCAGTGTCAGATCTGCTGGGGAACAGTGGGGCAGACACATCTGCAATGCACTGAGGTGGTATTTTTGATAAGTCACAGCTTATGCGACTTAAGAGGAGGGCAGAGATTTGAAGACAGGCAAGAAGTGAAGACAAGTTCATGATGGATAGCTGAGGCCCATGCTACTGCAAGGTCAAGGAGAGCCACGCTGCCACACCCAGTGGAGCACTGATGCTTTCATGTGGCCCTTGGGCATATTCGGGATTCTTGAGCTAAGATTGGAAAAAGGACAAGTATGGACCCTCAAGGGACTAATAGAACCACAGAAAAACAAAGAAACTTGTAGTGAATAAAGAAAAGGACAGAATGCAAGCTATTTGTTTCAAGGTAAAAGGGACCAGATCATCTCAGTAATTTGGGTGCTTAAGTGTCTTTGTTTAGGATCCTGCCCAAAATGCCTTTGATGATCTGGGCGGAGGGGTGTCTTTTAAACCTACAGGTTGGTTACCAACTCTCCAGTAGCACCAAAGCAAACAAGAACTGGATGTACCATCTTGGTAATTCTACCATCTGGTCATGACTGCTTTTCAAGATTGTTACACACACGGGACCAAAGTGTGTAGAAAACTGGGTCAGTCTCAGTTGTTCCAAAATGTGCTACCTGGTTATTTAGAATGGCTGCCGAGATGTTTGTGTTAGGCTCTTGCTTTTATAGTGGTGCTGTGCAATACAAAGAATGAACAGATTTGCAGAGATAGCGTTGGCTTCCCCCATGTGCGATGTTCTCTCCCCTTTCATTTCAGCCTTGATACGCGCACACCAAAGATTTTCCACTTCTCCGGTTTCAAAGGGAACCTCCACCACCCACAAGTACCAATAACTATTTCCTCTGGTCTTCACAAGATGTTACTGGCTCAAACACCCTCCCTGTACTCTTTGGGAGAAGAGGCAGATAATACAGGGAGCTGTACAGCTACACTGATTCTTGGGACTAACAGTAAAGGTACCCAGTTAAAGGACTTAGCGAGGGGCCTCAGATTTGCTTGCAGAGTCCTGTGTGTCTTTTCTCGCGATCAAAGCGACTGTGAGAAATTGTGGTTTTCAATTCATTTTTTGCATATGGGAAAGAGGATGGCTTTGTGCAATGGCTGTTTAAAAATACTTCAAAAGAACTTGAATCAGTCTATGGCTGTACTATATACAAATTAAAATAATTGATTTTTGGCAGCCTTTTAGGAGATCTATAAATTAAAGGGATCACGTTTCTGATACATTTTGGGGGACTTTATTGTATGTTGACTTTCAGAGTGCCCTCCCTCCTAGAGCTGGAAGTCAGCCACCACACCAGCGAGAGATTCTCACTTTCATTTGCTCTGCCCTCCTGCCATAGGAGTCACTGGGTCTCCTCCAGGAGTGCCCATGATCAAAGTGGGTCCTGGACCCAAGCCAGCTCTGTACCCTTCCCTTTCATTTCTGCTTTGAGAACTTTACACCAAGAAATAGAAAATGCCCTAAACCCAACAAGAATCACCTCCTTGGGGAATTAGTTTCTCTCCCTTTTTCTCCATCAGTAGAAACTGATACCCTCACCCAGTTTGTGTTGCACCTGGGCTGTCCCCATTCTGTGTACTGATGGCAATGGGTTCAGCTCTATCTGTGATGACCTAAAAATAGCACTCAATTAACATTGCATTTCAAGAACTGGAAAATTTCCCAGAAGTCCATTCTTTTTTTCTTTTTCTGTTTCATTACATTTTACAGTAATAATACACAAGCCTGTAGAAAACATGACGGGTAATGAAAAAAATGTAATTAATATGAGCAGAGTAAAGCATTTTTTTTTCCCTCTGTTGTCCTTGCAGAAAATTACTGCTTTAAGATGAGCAGGATGTGAAAATGCATAAAGCAAACAGTAATATGCTGTGGTTTGTAAATATCTTATGCAAAATAGTTAAGTCAACTGCTGTTTATTTTTCTTACTTTGTGTCACAAGCTCTTACTTTCTTTTGTTCATACTTTTTCCATTTGTTCTCTTTTGGGTCTTGCGCTCTTTCATCTTAAGGAAGCCACTGGTTTAACTATATTTTTTTCTGCTACAGCTAATTCAATCAAACATATAGGACAGGCTATTCTGTCTCTTCTTACCTTCTCCTCCTGTTTGCTGGCTCTGAAATGAGACATGTACTGCAAAAGTGTAGTGAGCCAGGTCCTCACTATACTGAGAATCTGCTCTCATTATTTGGGCTTAAAAAAAAACGAAAGCACCCTTTTATCCTACAAACAAACAAGTAATTATCCCAAATCCTGCAATAGTTTTATGACAAACTGTAGCATTCCTGACTGTTACTGTAAGATTCTGCAGTGTTTTTACAACACTGCCTGGTCACGGTTCTGGAATGGGCAGTGAGCAATACACAATCACCATTAACTAGGATGGCATGGTATATGCCAGCTCTCCTTGGGATATTTCTCTCTGGCTATCTGTAGAACTTGTAATACCCAGCGATATCTGAAGGTCACAGCAGAGTTTCTGAGCTGAAATACAAAACAGCATTCCAAACACATCTTCTGTGGCCAGACAAGAAACTGCTTATGGTTTATTTTCCCTCCCCCCTCTCCACAGCTGACATCCAGCATTAGTTATTGTTTATTTTTGTCTTGTTCCTGGTTCTAAAGGTTTCCTTTATGGCCCTGGTTTATGTGAACTTTCAGATATCACTTGGGGCTTCTCTGCCTCATCCCCTCTGATGTAGCCAGTTCCCCTGTGAAGGTAGGTTTCCCCAGCTGAAGATCTGTGCCTCTCTCCTGTGGCATTCTGTGCAGCCATTTGGAGTCCCAGATGTAGGAAATGAAATAATCCACGCTCATACAGTCATGAAAGTGCCCATCTGGCACACAGGAACATCACGCATTGGAAGCACACAAGCGTGAGCTCACTTTTGTTATGGCATTTCATAAACAGAGATGCAGCAAGCCAACAAGTAGGGTCCTTTGGATCATAACAATCGTTCCCACCACACGTTGTGTTTAAAAAATAGGGAAAGAAAAAATCAAGACAAACTGGAAAGATTTGCTCTGAGGCTTCTGAGGAGAAATTTATACTTATAAATATTTTTTCCCAGTGGCCTGCTGTACTTACATCTCTGGCTCTCTCCTGCTCTCCATGTAGATGTAAGACATGGTGACAGTTGAAACGTAGCCAGTTAACTCTTGGTTAGCTCTGAAAGCTCTTCTTCTCACTGTTCAGTTAAAGAAAGGAAATATTAGATCAGACTTGCAAAAGTGAGTTCTATAAAAACAAATTGCATGTTACTGCTTTCTTATCACTACATAAAACTCACAGAAACAGTCTAATAAATGACCTCACCACTCAATTTTGAAGTATACAAATTAAAGACAGCAACAGATAAGCCAAGAGAGATTAATGTACAGTGTGTGTGCCTCTATGTGTGTGTTTGCATGCCTCTATGAGGATATACCCATATGCTGTTGACATTCAACCTCTGGAATTATAATTAGGGGAAAAGGCAGATGCGTAAATTCATCTTGCTGGGCAGCGTATATGTGTTGCACTAGTCCCTGATTAATTCAGGACTTGAACACTATTTGCTACAAGACACAAGGGTTCTGTTGAGATATGTTGGCTAATAAAGGGGTGGAATATGAGGAAACAATGAACAGCCCAAAATGGTGGACTTAGTTCAATATCAGTAAGTAAAGCAAGCTTATTTATATTATTTTAGCTTTATAAAGTAATTGAAAAAAGACACCCTGGGCACTTTGTTAGATGTCATTGCATGCTGTAAAGAAATCTTGGGATGTATTAAACTTCTCTAAAAAAACACCATTAGCCCTTCTGACAGCGCTGAATCTTCAGAGGAATTGCTGCTCAGAAGGGTGAGATTTTTAAGGTCAGGAAAGCGCAGAGAAAGGTGTCAGGTCTCTTGAACCTTTGTTGGAAGACCATACCTGTTCCAAAGTGGGGGGCCTGGGCCTGCCAGGGGCATGCCAATCCATGGTTTATGAACGTTATAAATTATGGATAATAGTAAAAGAAAATAGTCTGTGCATTTTACATGAGCCATTTTTGTATTGTATTTGGCAAACAATATCTGGTCCAGTATATTTTAAATACAAAGTGCTAAGTTGGGAAAACAAAGAGATGTTTGTAAATATGATAGACCATTACAATATACTGCTTCTCATTTGAAAAGTCATTTGTGCAAGAAATGATTATTGACCCGTGATATGTAAATGATTGAAATGCAGAAATTAATATTTGGGTCAACTCATGTATTTTTCAACCATGAAATGAAAAGCTCAGTATTCACATTCCAATTCATACATGAAAGCATTGCAGCACTGTTACTTGGGTATTGTATTAATTTATTACTGTCTTAGTTAATGATATACAGAGTTATATCTCTACTTTCAAACAAGGAAAAGGCGCTGCTGTGCCACAGTAATGTTTCAGCCCAGGAATGTCCCTTATTCTGGACTCTTCTTTTACGGGTGACAATAAGCCAAATTCACAGCTGATGGACGCAAATAAACAGCACTGCTTGTATTAAGCAGATTTTGGCCCTAATACACCTTAAATGTTGCACAAGGAGGACTCTTTCCTGCATTGCAGCTCCTGTGCTCCCACTGGACTTGATTCTCGTCTCCTGCACGTGAGTTTTACACCAGCATGATGCTCCTTATTTACTGCAATTAATCCAGAAATATAAATCAGTGCAGGATCCGTGCATTTAGTACTGTGAAGCAGTTGTCCTTTAGTCTCTGATTCTAAGGGACTTTGTTTCTGCTCCGCCCATCTCTTTCCCTGAGCCGCAGGGAAGTCAGTGGGATCGTGGAGTTCCTAACAGCACTGATGGGAGTGCACATTCGTACAGAGGGAGCCGCAACAGGCCCCTCAGCTCAAGGTGACTTTCATTACAGTGAATTTGGTGCTGATGAGACATGCCAGGTTGTTAGACCCAGAGATTCAGGTGCTCTCTTTCTCCCTAGAAGGAGTGTCCTAAGACCTGGAGCAGCAGTTCAACCGTAGTCCATGTTAAACTCTGTCCCCAAGGCAGTGAGAAGGCAGCCCCATGACTCTGCAATGAGGTACTTCGTCAGCCACTCTGTGAAAAGGTGCTCAGCTGAGGCTGTCAATAAGGGACAAGCTGTGCAAGCTAGACCTATAATGTGGTTGGCTCTTGGACTATTATCCGTTATGTTTCAATTCCATTGCCTACCAAGCTTAGCTGGATTGAGTCTGATTTAAGGTCAAACATCCAAATAATTCATTAGTATCCTATAAACTGTGTGCTCTATCTTCATGGCTTTTATGCAAAAGTAAATAATGCCTCATTCTTTGTGCCACAGGGTATTGCATCACTCGATGGGTCTATCTCCTTAAAAAGATGCATAATTTAAATACAAATAAATGTATGAGTGAAACCCATGTAGAATGATATTCGTGATAGACAAAATGAATGAAGAAGAGATGGGCAAAACAATTTAGATAATACTCAAAAGCAAAGCACCACAGCTAAATCAGGATTAACCCATGAAGCAGGATATGTTTCATGAAATGACTTTGGTATAGTCTAAAATCTACAATGACGTGAATTAAGCAGGGTAGTATAAGGTTCCTCCAGCGCTCATACTTGTTACATACATATTGGGTCATATCTATGAGAATGGACCTCATTTTTTTTTTCAGTTAAAATTATATATGATTATATTTGCATCTATTTTACAGAGAAAACATTTTAAAAATTATTGTGCAAAAGAATTTTATATTTTAGATACAAGTTATTTTAAGCAGCTTTAAACGGCATTAGACCCAGCTCTACATGACTTGCAAGATAAGGAAGTCCCAGTATAAGAGCATGTTTGGGTGATGAAGAACAAATGTGGCTACCCCAGCACTACATAAAATTGTGATGGAGATGAAGCAGAGGCAGTGGTGACATTCAGTGATGTAGCCATTGCGTTTATGGTGTGATTTAGAAACTGCCCACACTGGCAAGCTGTATGGGAGGGGTAGTATCCTCTTGGTCCTGCCCAATTAATCATCCTCTGGTTTTCTTAGCCTCTGGTGCAAAAGGCAGACCCAGATGACTAATTCTGGCAATAGAGGCCCTACTTGTCAATGAGACCTCCCCTTGATAGCGGCATGATTTGGTTTTAATTTTCTTGTGGCCTATTCATTTATTTGAGGCTAAGGGTTGACATGAATCATATCTTTAGGAGGGAGAAGCACGATTTGTACTAGCAGCCTAAAAAAGATGGCATGTCCAGCAGGGACAGCAGGAACAGAGGGTGCAGTTTCTTGATGCTTTGACCAGAGGAGAAGAGAAGGATTGGCAGCACCTTTCCTCAAAACACCGTGCCTTCCTCCTGCTCATTTGGAGGGCAGCATCAGCTGAGAGCATAGCCAAGGTGTAAGCGGAAGAACATGTGCTGTTTTGCAATGGATTCATGTGGGAGTCTCAAACCCACAAGGTGATGATTACTGTGGCCCCAACCAAGCACAGCCTTTGTTTAACTTTACTAGTATGAGTAAGCTAATTGGCATCACTGGGCCCGTATGTGTGCTTAAAAGTTATGGCTGCGTTAAAACGCTTTGGTGGGTCAGGGAATAATGGGTGTTTAGCACCTTGCAGGACACAGCCCTGGGAGCAAGCCTTGCTGTGACCTTCTGCAAAGTAGGGGGTGTGCTCCAAGGGCCTGATTTTGCTCAGCCTGTGGTTGCACTGCCCCACGCAGTCCACAGCCACATAATGCTGGGGATTGTCTAAATCATGAAACAACATGTTGTACCAGGGCAGCCAAAAACAACAATAAAATTAGCAGGAGCCAGTCCAGCCGACTCTCTGAGAAGCTTCAGGGTTTCAAAATTAATCTTAAATTTACCTCTAACCCTGAAAACAAAACTAATTGCAGAATGTAAGGCTCCCTCAATATGTTAGGGAACCTGATGGAAATACCTCAGAAAAAACACAAACACTTTAGATAAACCCCCATTTTAATTGTATCAATTCTGCCAATTAATGATAATGGAAGAGCAGTCCAATTAGCTAAATAGCTAATAGTTTTATCAAGCAGAGGCTGGCAATTTAAAGCAAACAAATTCTTTCTAATTTTATCCCCTCACACACCAAGATGTTTAAAGGATAATGGGGGATCCAATAAAGTATATTGCTCAAATAGAGCTACATTTAAATCGCCTAATGGCTTTAAGAGTTTTACCCCAATTAACAAAGAAGAAACATGAACATTCAGTGACTTCCAGCATAATATCTAAAAATCTTCATTCAAAAAGTAATTTATTCTCCAGCTAAGGCCAGAATGGAAAACATCACTGACTTTTCTCTTAAAAACACTGATTTCTCCCAAAACAAAGGCTCCTCTGTAACAGCAAAAGAATCAGAGAAAAAGGACTCTCCTGTCTAAGCCCCAGTATATAAATCATCTTCAAACTATGGTCATTAGTTTTAACATAACTGTGGATTTAAATAAAGGAGATTGAACTACCTAACATATTTAAGACCAAATCCTACTGTTACCTAAATCTGAAATAAGTTAAGGCTATTGAAGAGAATCAAAAGCCTTTTCAAAATCAATAGCCAGAACAAATTCCTCATGATCATAATTTTGAGGATAAAAAATCCATTAAAGTGATGTCTTTGATTGCCATTAATGAAGCAATCTGGAATAAATCCAGAGTGATCCATATGGATAATCGAATCTCTCTTTTTCTCACATTTTACAGGGCTCATATGTGGGGCCTGATTTATACGACAGTGATGGGCAAAAGACTCCTTCCCTTTTGACAACGGGCTGCACAGCCTGGACAGTTGATGGCACGGTCTCTAAAGGGAGCTAGAGAAGCAATGCCCTCGATGCTCAGAGAAATAAGAGCTCAGATAAATCAGCTTCTAGCCTCCACCACAGATCCCCAGATACCTCTCCTTCACTTCAGGTCTTGTGGAAGTTACTGTGGTCTGCAGAAACCACCAAAGTGCTGCTAATTAACTGGCACAAACCTCCCTCCCCGATGTCCCCACCATCGCTCAGAGGTGCTTGGCACTCTCACTGCCCTGCCAGGCTCAAGCAGAGACAGGGAAGGCACCTGTGTGGCAAAGGTGGCCTCCAGGAAATCTTCAAGTAAAACCTTTGACTTGAGCTTAGCCGATTTTTGGGGGGAGGTGGAAGGACATTACTTCACTGTTAAGCTCCTGTTTCCCCAGTTAAAGAGTAAGGGATTTAAGGCCCCTCTCTCATTTTTTTTATAATATGCCATGAAGCCAGAGGCACTGCTCAGCCTCAGTCCTGGAGCCGTGGCCAGGTAACCTCATTTTGGGGTAGGGTGGGTGCAGAAGGGTCCCTGCTCCTCCCTGTGCTCCCCTCCAGTGCCACCACAGGAGCTTCAGTGCTATCCTCCTCTGCCATATTCTTTGCAGACAGGAGACTCTAGCACCTCACCCCTCAGCACAAATTTTATGGCCTCTAGATATACCCTGACCAGCCTCCTCACCCACTAGCAGTCCCCCTCTTCTCTGCACACCCTGCTGCCTGCCACGCCACCTCCAAGAGCCCGCCTGCCTTCTTCCTGCCCCTTACCCCTGCATCTCTTCTTCTCCCATGTGGCTGTCATCTTCCCTGGTGCCTTGGTTTCTCCTTGCAGAGCTGAGCACCGCAATTCTGGTTCCCTTGGAGTAGCTGAAAAACTTGCCATTCATCTCAGCCACAGATTTTGAAAATTTCAGCAGAAAACCATTAGTGCTAGAAAGGAATACATAGTTTCCATACGTGACTTTGCTTTTTTGAGGGTCTGTAACATCTCTCTAGGGTAGGTGCCCACCTCCTTCACCATCCCCTAAAGGCAGAGTTGCCTGTGGTCTGGAAACTGTCACGTTGTGCAAAATGCTCCTGGCCCCATGCCACAAGGCCAGGACTTGGCCTACAGTCTCTGAGCAACATTGTTTCAGACAGAATTCAATAAAGTACTTGTATTATATGAACCTGGTAGGAATCGATTTTTATTTGAAACCAAATTTTAGGTTTCAAGCAAGAAACAAAGCAGGTCAATACGCTTTCTATGGGTATCAGACTAGGTCAGAAAGATTCTGAACTTTCACCTTTATTATCACCCTAAATGATCTTTGAGTCAAATTTAATTTCACAGGTGTAAACGCTCCTTCTCCTTCTAATCTACTGACTACACACTGAAGGCAAAAGCTTAGGGGTTTGGGTTTTTTTAATATATTTTTTATCCAAAGCAGATGCAAAAAGATGTTTAGAAGGCTGATCTATATGTAAGGAACAGTACGAACAGAAGCATCTGCCTCTCCAGCAGCTGAAATTATATAAAAAAGCTTTCACTCCAACTTCACAACCAAATCATAGTCTCCTGTTGCTCCCACCCCTCCAACTCTTTTCTGCCTTTAGTTGCCACTAAAACCTGTGCAACTCTGAGCTGGCTTCAGCTACAAGTGCTGCTTCTGTCATGTCAGCCAACTCAATGGATCCATGCCTCAGAGGTGTCTCTTTGTAAAAGGGTGCCCTTGGGTGACCAGGGTCAACATAAATTGTGCCTTTTCCACATGACAATACAATAAGGATAGAATCTGTCTGCTTTCTACCCTTACTAAAAATGATGTAAATGTAAAAACTTAAGCCCAAGCATGGTAAGTTGAACAAAAATCCAACTATTCCAATATTTTATGTCTGTTAATACCAGTAGTAGATGTTCAGAAGTGGAAGTGTAAGAACAGGTCAAAGGCTACAGATTCGCCGGTGTTATGTACCCTCCCAGCAATCTGTGGTTTAGGCAATCTTGTCCAGACCTGCTGGTAGCTGGTGGGTTACCAAAACCTTCAAGCTAGACTGGAGGCCAGTTGTTGACAATTCTTGAGAATATATAGAGACTGCTGTTATCATTTTAGAGTACAAATATTTTTTTTCCTACTTTTTAGAAGTCTGAAATGATACCTGCAATTCATCTAAATGCATCACATTTGTTCTTCATTGCCCACAGCTCTGAATAGTTTTCCTCAAATCCTGTAATGGGCTTGAAGCTGAGAGGTGAAAGCAGACACTTTACCACGAGATTTCTGGAACTTGTGCAGACACAGTAGCTCTGGAAACACCTGCGAAATGTTAAGAGGGTTGTTAGGTAAATTGGGAGAATTCAAGGAACCTGAACCAGCACTGGCAACATCAAGATTCTCTGCTGGGGATGAGAGCAAATAAGTATTCACCATGAACATTTGCCCTTGCAGATGGGTGTTTCTAAGAGCAAAAGTGCTAAGCTGTGGCATTTGCAGGGTGGTTTGGAGATTGTGGAGCAGGCTCCAGGAAGCTTGCCAGTCCCAACACAGCCTAGGCTGGTGACAATCTACAATGACCACAATGCAGTTCCTACATAAGATAGAGATCTAATTTCAGGGGTATCCTTAAACAAATATTTGACAGATTCAGCAGGGAAATTTGACCTGGAAAGTCAAGTGTCTTTCACCTGTATAGAGGCAGTGCCTAAGACAGAAGGAGCAGGGAATGGGGCAGGGGTATAGGAGTATCTCCGGTGGAGTGATTCAGGCTGCTAAGCCTGCTTGTCAAGCCCCTGACATAGAAGAGCTCTTCCACCATGAAGTAAAGCTATAAAAAGTAACAGGATTTCTTCACAGCCAGCCAGGGTAAAAGAAGAGATAGATGAAATTTTCTCCCCAGTATTATAAAGAGTCTCTACTGACAACACTAGTGGGCAACACAGCAAATCACAGTCACTGCATTTTCTTTAAACACCTCTGTCACTAGTAAGCTCAGGGACACAGACTGAAAAATATAAATGCAATTATGCATTCCATTAGCTTTTCTGAAACCAAAGGAACTTTACCACCAGAGGAGAACAACTGCTGCTCCTAGAGAGTAATGAAATTCCAGGAAAGCTGACAGAGTACTACTAACTCAGGTATGGGAAGAATCTGCTCTGAGCTCCTGGAATGCATGTTAGGCTACGCTGAACAGATATAACTATTGCACTACATTGAGTAAGAGGAAGAAAGAGACTTTTTATGATGTTCTACCCATTAAAAAGAAACCCGAACACACAGCTTATTTTTATAAATAAATGTGTTACCTGAAGAATAGTTGCACACGCTCATTTGCATAGGATTTGGTATACATCTGTGCTCTTCAACAGATTATTCCAAACTTTGGGCATTTGATATAATTAATGTCAGTATGTTTGGCTTATTTGTTAGAAAAGAAAAGCTTTTCTAATTAGCCTTTTTGATGTGTAAAACTTTGGTATTTCTCCCTAGTGTTTTCCAAATCAGGTTCCTTTTTTTACACTCCTGCACAGAGAGAGTGTGAGGCTTATGCACCACTTCAGTCTTATTCTGAAGATAGTTTAAATTGCATGTAAGTGATAACTAGGCCTTGAGCTGGCCCTCAACGTGGGATGAGGTTCACCTACTAAAAGCAATGTCAGAAGTCCACATAGTATAAACTGGCCTTGTGACAAGTCAAACATTCCAATTTCCTCTTAAATTCAATCACACTTTGCATATTTCCATTTAGTATAGTGACACATACGATCTACTTTTCAACCAAAGCAAACCCTACTTGCCTTCACTGAACCCCTGGAGAGTCTTTGGGAAGAAGAACAAAACCTTCACAGCAGTGACATTCAGAGGCTTATCACAGCAGGCCAGGGACACAAGTAAATCTCAAGCAGTAAAAGAGAGTGCAACTGTGGTGAGCTTCCCAGATGTAGCAATAAAGAAGGTCAAGGTGAGCACTTTTTCGTACTAGTCAACCCTGCAGAACAGCCAGAGAAATTCAGAAGTTTTTGGCAAGCCAAAGGCTTGGTCCTATCAGCAGCAAGTAACAGGAAGGTGGAAAGTTGAGCACTGAGACTCCCGTCTCTTACCAATTACCCTTCTTTTTCTTAGGAGAAACTCAGCGCTGAATTTACATTTACACAGTACAAGACTGACCAGATGCCTATTGGAAGCAATGGGAATGTTTTCCCTTTACTTTGGGTCTTGGATTAAGCTTTAAATGAGATTGGAACTAGACCTGATCTGTGGAGGCATACAGGAAAAAGAAATTGTGCTTCTCTGTTAAATTGGAAGAGCAAAGTTCTTTATAGAGTGCTGAAAGAAGATGTGAGATTCCATATGAAGTTCTAGTTGTTTTTCTTTCCCGTGTAACTCTCATTTAACACAAAGCAGCTTATTTTCCATATCATGGGGCCCTTGAACCTGAGCAATAAACATAGTATCTTCCCTAGAATCATGAAGAAGAAAGATGAGGAGCTACTGGAGAGAGTCCAGTGACTACAAGGATGACGAGGGGACTGGAACATCTCCCCTACGAGGAGAGGCTGAGGGAGCTGGGCTTGTTCAGCCTGAAGAAGAGAAGGCTGTGAGGGGACCTAATAAATGCTTATAAAT
>Ga0065711_1031920_pt1 | contig 28422 bp, 23 predicted proteins | sample Hoacrofraction12_FD_59098 | JGI IMG/M metagenome (GOLD analysis project Ga0065711, IMG submission 59098) | Hoatzin crop microbial communities from Cojedes, Venezuela - Epithelial fraction 12 v2 (version 2) | ecosystem: Host-associated > Birds > Digestive system > Esophagus > Crop | place... | reverse complement strand
CAAGACCCGCCTGGACAAGGTCCTCTGCAGCCTGCTGTAGGTGACCCTGCTTCGGCAGGAGGGTTGGACTAGATGACCCACAAGGTCCCTTTCCAACCCCTACCATTCTGTGATTCTGCGATTCTGTCTTTCCTCCCTATGCATACAGATTATGGGGTGAGCAAAGAGCTTCTTGTATTCAGAACCTTGCTACAACACATAGTCAAGAAGCAGTAGAGACATGCTTCCAGTCCAAAGAGCTGAAATCACTCTCAGATCCTGTCATTTTGACACTGTCATTGTCACTCCCACTCCTATTTTTTTTTGTGTTTGATCCATTCCAAATTGATATTACAGCTTCTGGAAGAACAAATGTGTCTTTTTTTCTAGGTTGCTCACTTGCTGTGGACCAGAGGTGCAGTCAGGTACAGATAATAACAGGTTAAGCTCTCTCCCTGAGTTGTTGGCTCCTAGACTGCCCAGAAGTATGCCACAGCATGTGCTGGGAGCAGAGACACTAATTGCAGAGCAGTGACCAGCTCCATGGTGAAACAGAAAGGGATCTCCAAGCAAGAGCAAGCAGTGATACTAAATCACGCAGGTCCTGGCTAGTCTAAAAGCAAAAGAGTTGTGATTGGCACCTGAAATACAAAGATATGCTGTTCAGCTCTGTGTGGTACAGAGCATCTGGAAACTTTTCTAAAAGAGGAATTAAGACTCCTGAAATTTACTGAGCTGCAATTATGAACAACTAAATAGCCACATAAATGATCCCCTAAATGAGAGTACTAACCACTACTCCAGTGTTAGATTTTCATTCAGTAGAAAGCTACTGAAGATAACATAAAAGCTCAGGTTGGGGTTCTTAGGAAGTACCTTTTTTCACACTACTTCTCTTTGGCACAGTGTCTTTCAATACGATTTGCAATTTTTCCAGGCCTGTGTTTTTCAGAGAAAGTATAAATATTAGATTTAGCTGTGCTATCTTTTTTTTCTTTCATGAAGCTTGAAGTACCTGTGTTTCATCTGCGAATAAACAAAATTTTCTCTGAGACGTCAAGGGAAACAGAACATAAAATACAAGATTTACTTTCACATGCTTTAGAAAGCTGCAGCCCTCAATTATTTTGTACATCCTGGACTTAGTACAGATTTCAAGAAGCACGTTTTGGAACTCTATCATGTATTTTAAGAACCTGACAAAAGTTCAACACATTAAACCCATTCTGCTCCTATTTTTGTAATAGGTATTTCAAATAGTTTTCTGATTTAACCTGACTGCTGGAAGATGCAAAAATAATAAATCATGGATACCATTGATTTTCCATTATAATAAAAACCTAAAAAGTACACTTCTGGCACAGCTATTAATACATTAATCCTGTTAAAATTTAAAGAAGTATATAATAGCCAATGTCATCTGTTAACACTGAAATGCAAACAAAGCAGCTTAAAATACTGTCATTACAAGAATATAAATGTAAGCTGCTCATGCTTTTGTAGAGCTTTGGTATGCACTACAAACGTGTTCAGTCTTTTCATCATCACACATGGTAAGGAATGGAAAGAGAAGTACACTATATGGCAAAGGGGACGAAGGAAAGCAATAGGGAAGGGCTGGCCCATCTATGTGTACCCAAAGTGACAGAGCAATGGGCCAGCTATGTCTTTTTTTCCCTCCTCCCCTATTCTTGCTCTACCTTAACCACAACTTCACTACATGAGTCATCTTTAAAAACTACACTTATCTGAAGGCTTTCTTTGATGGCAGCCTGTGAATGAAGCTATGAAGTATAAAGGATGTCACATCCCACAGACAAACAACGGTACACAGATGACGCATGGTATGCATATGTTGGAGCATACACACACCCTGTCTGTCTGTCCAGCAATTACAGTCGATGGGATTTGTACAGGAAGTCTGAGCTGACTACATCTAGGATGCCGTGGAATAATCCAGGTTTTGAGGCAGGTAGAGAGACACAAAAGTAAACATTCTAGTAATCAAGTAAACCATGCACTCTGCTTTTTTCACATTATTGCTGGAGAGATTTTAAGGGAACAGAAGATATGAGGCTGCTACATCTCCAGAGGAGATCAACAGAGATTTGACACTTGGCTTTTGGGCAATCTTCTGTGAAATCTTTATCAGTTCAGTGTTTTTAAGCTCATTATAGCACGCGTTTCTCTCATATGTCACAAATCTTAAATCCAAAGTGTTTTTTTGAAGTGAACAATTTTCAGGTGACAAGAAAGGAAAGCCCATTTTTTCTACACTTCGAAATCACACTTCAGCGAAGTTACAACATTTCTTGCATGCTACTGAAAAATTGTTTTCATTTTGTTTGGTTTTACAGTACAGCATCATGCTGTTCTGCAGTTAGGAAAGCACAAAAATTGACTTAAACACTGCTGCTCTATCCCACTCTCAGTTGACGAAGGATAATGTCTTAGAGATAAGCTGTGTATGAGCCCTAGCTCTGTACATAATGTACAATTAGCAATAATCAGTATCTACCATCCATCAGAGAACTTCAGAGAACAAATATCCTGCAAATCTGAAGACCACACTTTCTGTTGGTACAAATAAGGTAAGTCTTTTTACTTAACACACACAGTTTGAATTGGTGGGGTCTGTCATGTCTCTTGTACTCCATACTTACGTTACATATGAAAACCTCTGTTCAAAACTTCTCTTCGAATTTCAAATGAAATTTCAGATTTATGAATGCCTCTGCAATCCCAGCTTACCTGCCTTCTCACTCCTTTTTTATGAAATTGAACAGTCAAAGATGCTATGTGAAAATTATTGCTCTATCAGGTAACTGAATAATACATTAACTGAGAGAGAACAAGAACAACAATGCCAAAACTGCTGAGCAGTGGAAAGCTCTATAGAATACAAATAACAAGGAAGAAAGTTTTCAGACACTTCTCCACAAATAACTGGGAGATTACACAGTACAACCTATATCTCCAGATCTCAATCTAACCTGTTGACTAGACCATAGTTCTGTCTGGTGCCTGATACAATTTGGCATAAAATTCTTACCTGCAAAAACTCTCTGACATTTGAGCCCAAGACACGCAAAATTGTATCATAACCAGATTCTTGACAAAACACAAAAAACATCTTCCCAAACATTTGAAGAATTTCCCCGGCATTCAGATCTAGATAAAACAGGAAAATATGAGTCAGTCCAAACGCTGTATTTCATGTACTTTGCTTCCTACTTTAGCCTCGTATTCATAAAATAGACAGACAGTACCTAAACTCTACCCAGATCCAGTGTGAAGAATATGAGAAAAACAAGATTCAGGGTCCACATGGCAAATAACGAGTATTCAATACAGGAATCTCATTAGGATTTACCAGTTACCATTATGACTTTGCTGCACTGTGCATTTCACACATGCATAGCATTTTAGATTTTGATACAGACAAGAAATCACTACTTGAAAGGAAAGCAACTTAGGTGTTAGTAGCACTTGCCTCAGGGGAGTTACTTGTGGTTTACAATAGCATGAAACCACATCAGCTGCTCCAGTTCAGCATAACTACTACAGTAATCGTAGCTTTATGGGTTCTTGGCTGATTACTGATTCAGAACAAATTCATACCGCACGTGGATCTGCAGATGAAATAATGCTGATTGATAGGCATAATTCTACCTTTTAAATTCCAGACCAGCGCTGCAATGATTGGAAATCAATGTGACCCAAATCAACGGCAGATATGAAATGAGATGTGCCCATGCCACAAACATTGTAATTCAGCAAGCTTGTTCAGCAGAGAGATCAAGGATTCAGTCATGGCCTGCTCTTGCAGCAGCAGTTAAAAACTGGGTCTACTGGCAAGGTAGTATACTGCTATACAGTGGTATATTGCTATTTCATGACTGCTTGTAACACTGACCATGCTCTGTGGATGAGGTATATTACTGCAGTTTAAGGTGTACCTGTGACTGAATACTCTGGAAGTAACAAAAATCATTTAAAGGAATAAAAGTAACAAAAGTATCTTAAATAAATAAATAAAAATACTTTCTTCTGAAATTTTTGTTTAAATGGTCTCTTTGACCAATACTCTGTTTTCACTTCCTCTGTGCTAAATCCTGTTTCTTTCTGCTACATGGGGTGGGGGACGGTGGTGTCATCTTTTATGTGAGGAACGGGCAAAGAAGATAGCCATATTACTTACTAAGGACCTTGCTTGCAGCTGCAACCAGATCATAGGTTTTGGAATCATCGTAAATTATCCTGACAAGAAACTGTCCTTCTTCATCTAGCTGTGCCTCCTTCCTAGAAAGCAAAAAGAATAAAATCTTTTTGGTTGAGGGAGAAGCATCATATCGATAAATCAATTGTATATGGTATGGTATCAAAGCTTTTAAATAAGGTACAGTACAAGTATTTCAGACCACATGTGTTCTGAAAATAACAATCAGCTGTGAGAAAATAAACATGATTTTTCAGTACAGAGCCTCACAAAAAAGCTGCTGAACTAGTAAAGACCGAATTTGCATTTTAAAATAGGGGAATATCCAATAATGGGCTCTTTAAAGACTTTCTCCGCAAGCGTTTTCACTCCTTCCAATTTTGATTACACTTTATTTACAAAAGGCATGGGATGTTTAGAACAACCATTTGCACCTATCTTCAAAGATGAATCTAAGATCCAGATGTAAGTACCTAATCATATACCTTTTTTCAGAATTCTCCACATGCCTAGTAGATAGAAAAAAAAAAAAGGATGCTAGGATTTTATAAGCCCTTGTTCTCACACTGCATGTCAGTTTTTCATGAGTAAAGTGTCACTACTTTGCTAAAGCATGATAAAAATATACATTTCTTCACTAAAGGAAAAAATTCTCAACCTCAGGTTTAAGACAACACTCATACATGTGTCACATGCATACTTACTACTGCTGCTAAGCAAAAAAACAAAACACGACGACTCCTTTGTTTCTCAGGTTCATTTATTATTCTCTTCAGTTTGAACACTGAGTCAGTAGCTTGTCCAAAGGGCGGCACAACTCTGTAGGCTATTTTTTTTCCTGAGGAAAACAAGCTGATATCCCTAGGCAATGAACTGTTGTGCCTCCCAAGCCTTGCGCTTGACACAAGTGGGTTATTTACTGAGGAGGGCCCACAAGCGCCTTCCTCCCTGTTTGACCACATGTGCTTGCCATAGGAGCCAGGCCCTGGAGATGCACCGGTGGCTGAGCCCCAGCTCCCGGAGGAGGCCACGGAGCTACCTGATGGGCAGGCAGACCCCCGGGCCTGAAGGGCCACGCACAGAGCAGGCCAGGGGATGCGGCCATGACCCTGCCCTGTTGCGAGGGCAAGTCACGTTCTGTGTTTGCTCCTCATCCCCAGGCACGTTCTCCTTCAGCAGAGAGAGGCGGATGTGCAGGGAGCACACCACGGTCTCTGATGAAGCCATGCTCTGTTTGTTGAAGTCCTCATCCGCCAAAGGAGCACAGCCTCCTTTCTCAGTATATTTTCTATGACAGCTGTTCACCTTCTGTGATCTCTTGCAAAAATAGTGACAAAAGAGGAGACATTTGTAGGTACTCATGCTCTAATTTAGGAGCTTAGAATGGATTTCAGCTCAGCAAAACTAATGTGATCATGGCACTGACAGCATCTTTGCAAGTGGAGGGTCACAGCTACCTCACGAAAAAAAAAGATAGCCTTTCATCTAAACACAGCTCTACACCGCAGACAAAAGAAAGGCAAAGAGGCAGGAAAGCCTAGAAGAGAATGACTGAATCACATCTTCTTAAGTTACACCAAAACCCAAATTAGTACAGGCAGTTGTTCTTTAGAAAAAGCCTTACAACTACAAAAAATACCAAAAAGGTAGCTGATGAGGTAGTTTTTTTATAAAAAACTAAGCATATGTCACACAAATCAAGACATTCATCAACCTAGGACTGCAATAATTATTTTTCTAAAGCACAAATGAAAAACTCAGTTAAAAACTATTTACTAGCACCATGGTAGTGAAGGATTTTTACCAAAGTAGGACAAAATTCTCCTTGAGATAAGGCTGAAACATACGGTTTAAGAGTAAATATTTCTAACTGCTCTAAATTTCTAATGGTCATCAGAGGAATTATAAACACATAAAAAGTAGATTCTAAATCTACTATGTGAAATCCTACATCCCTTTTCACATCAAAATCATTGCCTCCATCCTTACAACAGGATCAACCATCAATCAAAACACAAGTCTTTGACTGAAACTTAGATTCTCATTTTCTAGAGCTGGCATAATTTATTTTAAAAATGACATAACAGAAAATAGTAATGCCTGCATAACCATTCAAATATTTACAGTTGTAATGGAATTATTCAGCCACACAAACCAAAACATTTTCTGTGTTATTCAAATGCGAGAAAGGTCTGAGAATTAAGTACTCTTGTTCATCTTAAAACTGCTAGATGGCCAATGGGACTGCTGACACTGCCTGATTCCAATCTCCTATAATAGTACTGTATTGACTTCAACGAAATTCCTTGTCATTTAACCCTGCTATTGATATCATCAGTCTTTGATATCTGTTCACTTATCAATGGAAGTCTGGAACCCATTATTTTCTTTTTCCTCTTCATCTTCCTTTAATCTCGCTCATCACATTCTTACTCCTGACCAAAAATTATACCACACTGTTCCTGTATCTCAAAAATGTGTCTACTTTTTTGATTTGATCTTCTTTGATTCTCATAACATTATATGGAACTGGAAGTCAGACAGTTTGGAGGGAAGTTTGCACAGGGTGAACAAACTTTCCCACATCTCTGGTACACACTATGCTTCCTTTTAGTCTCTCTGATCTCAGCTAAACCACAGAGGATAACACACACATCTGGAAAAGCAATGAACATCCTCAAAAATACTGCATACTTGCACAATCCAGTAGACAGAGGTTTTGTGCTTGAGAATTTTCTCTGTTAAAAACTGACCCAGTTTGATCCTGCTGCTATCTATTTCAAAACTTCTTACATGTCTTTACCATTACATCAACTGGAACTTTTCCTGTTTCCTTCTCTGCGCCAACTCATGATTTCTTTTTTCTTATTTTAATTGTCTTCAAATTACCTTGCCAAAGTTTTTCTTCAACGCCTGCAGTTTCTCTGAACCACTACTTTTAAAAATCACCACTGGTTATTTCAATGCCTATTCCATTTAGATTATTTTAGCTATTTTGTTTTTCTCCAGTTTCCTCTAGATGCTTTGGATCACTCAGCAGCCATCTTCTCTGCAGCCTTAATAATGTATTTCCCATTAAAATAACTTTACTGATGAAGTCAAACAAAAAATAGTTCAATGAGCAATCACGTCTGCATTCCTTGGATATAGTTTTCTGAGGTGAAACTCACTGCTCTAAGGCTTCACCCTCCCTCAGCATTAGCAGTTTTGCTGGGCGTTCCAGCAGTACAGGAAAAGGACCCAGTGCTTGTACTGCAAGCTAATATTCCAAAACAAAACAAAAAAAGTCCTGCCTTTTAGTCATTTTTATTTTAAAAAGACATAGAAAAATACACTTAAAACAAATTTGGGGATTTTTTATCTAGAAAATTTGTCAAATTAAGTATTTACTCCTGCATGGGATTACATGCCTCATTCAAAACCATGTGGGCAAAAATCTCTTTGCTTGTCCTACAAAAATGGTAAATCCCATGACAACGTCTGATCTAAACCCCTGTCAAAAGATAAACTGCCTTTTTAAAGCCTGTGCTTGAAAATTACTAAATTCCAGGACTTTTTTTTTTTCCTTTACAGGACAATTCCTTCTCCGTATCTCTATGCCCTGTTGTGCCAGAACATCCCAATCATTCATCATAGAATCACAGCACAGTTTGTGTTGGAAGGGACCTTTAAAAGTCGTCTAGTACCACCCCCCTGCAGTGAGCAGGGACATCTGTCACTACATCAGGTTGCTCGTAGCCCCATCCAACCTGATCGTGAATGTTTCCAGGGACGGGGCATCTACCACCTCTCTGGGAAACCTGTTCCAGGGTTTCACCACCCGCATTGTAAAAAATGTCTTATGTTGCTGAGCTGAAATATAATTCAGTTAGACATTTGATTTCTGGGTTATTTTTCTGCTGCATGTATTCCCTTGTCTGCTTCACCACTTGGTCACAGAAGTTGCTGTGCACACAGAACAATGTGTAGCCAGAGTGAGTGGCTGAGGACAAGATCGGAGGTTCAGTGCAGTCAGCTGAAGCCGTTTCCCTGTCTCCAGTGAGCTGGGTCTGCAGCTTCTGAAGCCCTTCTACCTTCCTCAAGTAATCTGACAGCAGTGACAACTTCCAAAGTCTTTCTCTCTGAAATGTTTGATTAGCCTTAAGACTACATGTGATGGGGAAATGCTGCTGTAAGCTTATCCAAAATGGTCAATGCAACATGAAAACACTCCTATTTTTACAGAGGCACTTGTAGGTCCTCTATCAATTTGTTTCAGAGAGCATAGCATCACAGCTATCAGCACCAGAGGCTCACCATGATGTGACCACCAGCAGTCTGGAAACAGGACAAAGTCATTGAAATATTCAATCCGGTGAACGGGCAATCCCTAAATTGTTTCCTCATGGCTGCAGTTTTCTCACCTAATTACCTGACCCCTACCTGATCGATCAAACCCGCCTGCATTTGCACTAAGGAACTGGTTCCACTACAAGGGTGACAGGAAGAAATATATGATAGTGTTATGAAAACTGTTATAACTAATACTAAAAGTGAGGCTGCTTTGTCAGCTTTGCAGAGCTGCTGTGGTTGGCTGCCCATCAACTGTAATTCCTCCACGGTGACACAGCTGTTTTTAACTCCATAATCTTCGAGTAACACGTATGAAAACGAACCTGCCTGTGTGGAACAAGGTACGGCTACAAACACGAGTATGTGAACTTTAAAAGACCAGAAGGCTGCAACTGTTTTCATCTGCACAACCTCCCTCTCCTGGCTGACAGATGGTTCATGAGCTGGGACTAGAACTGCAATGTAACATGGCATCATTAGATGCAAAGAATTTACATTTGGCTGACCTTATTTCATAGAAAACTTCATAATCCACAGCTTTACGAAAAACTGTGGCACTTCCCTTGAAATGTTTTGCTGCAATCTTTATTCCCAGCTTTTGACCAGATAAAATTATGGGAGTAAATTAGCACAGCTCTAATGTTTTCTGCAGACCATGGTGTTTGATCACAAAGGCATTAACAGCAATAACATGTTGGTGGCTTTCTTAAAGACTTGACTGGAAATGAGCCAAAAGCAACAAGCTCTGGCAAATTCCCAAGCCCTGGTTAATTCCTTAGTGAAGCAGCAGCACTACAGTAGCAAACTTAACTTTTATATGGCCTTTCTTTCAAAATAAATTCTAAGTCAAATAGAACAGAATTTACAATTAATGTCTCATCTACATTTCTAGAGGCAAAATAAGGGTGCGCTTTGCTCCCCTGTAAGTTTATGTTCAAAACTTTGAAAAAATCCAGGATCTTAATGCTCTTGCCCAAACTGACTCATCCGCACACGGGTTGTGGTATTTCATGGTTCAAAACCTACATCCTATGTTATGCCTGTCCTAACTGCTACGGTCTGGTGGCCCTTTTTATTTACTCTAGACTAATTCTGAATGATTACACAGAGCTACTCGAATTGCGGGAAACAAAGATTCCAGCCCAGGCTTTTCTAAAATGCCTTTGTTTTCCTCCAGAATGTTTATATTACCCAGGTTAATGTGAGGAAGTTTACTTGGGAAAAAAGAACCTTAACCACTGCACCATGGAAAATAACACAGCTATATGGAGGCCATTTTTTTACATACAGGTTTGACCTTGCAATCAATGGAAAAAATCCTATTGAGCAGATCAAAGCAAGATCAAGTCTTAAAGCAGCCTTCCCTCCATCAGTCATGCTAACAGCCCCCAAACTGCTGTTGGTCTAGCAGCACAGAACAGCGTTACAGGTGGTACCACATGTGTACAATGCGCCCTTTGAAAATCTTTCCCATTGTGAACCTAGTTTAGTATTTGAAAACACACTACTAATGTTCACAGGTAATGTTAATGATTCACAGAGATGGATGAAATATTAAGTGTGGATAAACGTTCACACAAAAGCCATTCTTAAAATCAGAACAGATCTTGCACTGCAGATCTTTATACCACAGATTGCACACATTTTTATTTCACATACAGGAAATATTTTCTCTATCTTGATGTAGTAAGGATTTCTTTTGCCATCTTTAGAGACTCTACAGAAAACACGGTTGGACAAGATGCCATGTCAGGTAGGTCTTATTTATATAGCCCATTCTGCACAAAGTCGATTGTAAAGTAGTTCTGCAGTCAAATGGTATCATTTAAAGGAAATTTGAATAAATCAGAATCAAGAAGAAGGTTGCTGCTGTCAGAACTTTTTTATTCCTGTGAAGTAGCACTTGCTATCCTGTCTCTGTAGTCAGTCATGAAGCTGGAATTGAAAAAAAAAAGCAATCTTACAGAAAAAGCATCCTTCCCGTTACAGAACTTTGCATGCAGTAAATACTGAGAAAAGACAATGGATACACACAGGAAAAAAAGATGGTACAAGACTGCATGGAACAATTACTTTGAATCCTGAAGATGCACAGGCTTCTCTGTGATACAACATCATTACTATTTAACAGTTGTTCGTGCCACTTTAACAGATCATCTGGTGTCCCAAAAGCACAACTGGATCTCTTCCTATCAAAACTCCAGTCCAAAGTGCATGCCCTGGGTGTGTCACCTTGAACACACCACAACAACAGCTAGTTCCAAGACCACCTCTAGGACTTCTTCCATGATAGGTATTGTTTCTGTTGGGACTTTTGCCACCATTGTGGAAAAAGGACTTGTTAAATTGAAGAGACCAGTCAAAACAATCTTAATGACAAAATAACACTACTGCACTTAGAAACCCAGCACGGTTCTGATCTCACTGATAGGAGCACATCAAGTCTAATTCTGTTCCAAGAGTAACACTATTAAACAGAATTACATGTGTCAGAACTAAAGATGGTATCAGTGAATCCAGAATCATCTTTGCATCTCTTTTACATTAAAATGGCTAACTCACTGCTCATTATATTACTTCACAGATGGTTTGTGTTTTCAAAATGCTTCTCATCTTTCATGTATTTATTTCACAAAGATGCTTTGCTAAAAATTATTAAAAATATTTAACCACTTTTCTCACTCCTACCAAAAAGAAAAAAATAAAATAGACTTGTACGTGCTGTGGATGGTCCAGAGTTATTTTAAAACACCCAGCTGGGAAAAACACAAATTATATTAAGTTACAAGATTAAACAAAAATGGGAATGTGTCCAGGAAAATGACGTTCTGGGTAAAGTAAATAGGTGTATTTATAGACTTCAGAGTTCTGAGCTATTTCCCAGTTTCACAGGCTCAATATGAGAATGTTTAATGTAGGTTTTAAAAAAAAGATAATCCTAGAAGATATAGTTAACAAATGTGCAAGTTCTCCACTACTACTCCAAATACTAAAAATATTATTAAAAATATGAAGCTAGCATTATTTTGCTTCCTTTTACATAAGTGGACTAAAAGGAATGGTACTTACAAAATACTTCTTTTAAGCATTTCATTTATAAGAGTGAGTGATACAACACCTGGTATCCCAACAGGTCTAAAAGCACTTCCCGGTTCTGGGAAAACTACAAAGTACCTGAGAGAGAACTGCAAGAACATTCACATCATGTTTCACAACATGCCACTATTTCCTTTTGGCAAAGTCTTTCCCAGATGTATTAAAGAATTTGGCATCCACATAGTTTAAACTCCTGACCTCCAAGCAGGTCCTTCTGCTGTGAGGAACTAAAGGGGCAGGAAGTGTAGTGTCCTGACCCTATAAATCTTGTGAATATTAAACTTTGGACCCATCAAGAAACATCTAGTCCGCACCAGTTTTAAGAAAACTTAAAAAATACTGCTTAGAACTTTGTAATACAATAAATGGTCTTACTTAAGGCTACTTTCTGGATAATTATTCATAAATATTACACAGTGTGTGGATTAAAAATATTAATCTATTGTCCTTTCACCAGTAATGGCTTTCCAAAGTCTCTTTCTGACACCTATAAGTAATCTGTATTTTTTTCAAAATTGTTATAAGATTTACTGAACAGAACACTCTGTCTTCAGCACTGGGTAAACCCACATGGCACTAAGGTGGCAGTGAAAAATCAATTTTCATGTTTTTTCACAGACCACTGCAATCAATTATAACTGAGTCCTACATGACCCAACATAAGTACGGACTTCCAATCTAAAACTGTAGTGAGCAGTCTATTTTTCACCAGTGTTCATGGTGAGAAGACAATTAAGATAATTAACTCTGTATGTCTGCAACAAATCAGTAACTTTAGGTAAACTGTAAAGCAAGCATTCTTTGTAATAAATCAGTTGTGGGTTGGGAAAGAGAAATATCAAGCAAGTTCACACCAGTTCAACAAAGCAGGAGAGATGATTCACATGAGACTGATTACCACCACTGCAATACACAGCTATATGTGTCTACATGGTAAAATCTGTAACCCACTTGATAGCCACCTGGATTTTTTCTACAGTTCCTGGGAAGAGAAGTACATAAGAAAAGAATAGGAAAGGTAGCAATTTGATGGGAGAAATCCCAAAGGCATTAAGAGGATAAAAAAATTTAAGTCCTAGGCACATCGAAACCTACACTTAGATGTAAAAGCCTTGCAGTTTATTTCACTCCCCCAATTTCTACAGCGCTTTCTACCACTTGAACCTGATTTGAAACTGAGGAGAGAAGCTTTCCACTTACATTGCACCAGGACAATTTCTCAGCCCTCGGTGTATCACCATTTTAACCATAACAGGACAGTTACAGAACACAAATTCTGAAGAGTCAACTAGCCTGGAGCCTTGGTAGGTGACAATGTGTGAAGTCTAGGGGAAAACAACAAAAATTTCCTTCCTCATAGGACAATCGATTGACTTTTGCTTCCTTCGTGTGCACTTCCAGACCATTTGATCCATGTAAAATTTGTGCTACCCAGCAGGCTCCCGGAATCTGGCATCTTCGCTTTTAAGAGCATGTGTGGACAGCACATGCCAGTCTAACCCACAAACGGAGGACAGAAAAGGGCAAAGGCAGGATGATGCCTTAATTCTACATTAAGCACTGAGCACCAGGAAAATAAGACTCTTACTTGCTTTCTGCATCCCACGCTAAGGTACAGCCAGCAAACAATACACGACTCTTGGGGCACAAAATGCTTGGTTTGCTACTGTGAAAGTTTCGACATAGATACTATTTTTTAGAAGCAATTAAAAAGTGGTTTCACCTCTAGGTAGTTGCTTTTTGCAAATACGAGTTTACAACTTCTGTTCTAGTTTTTCCATCATCGGGCTACAGGTTTTTGTGGGGAGTGGCAGGGGGGCTGGATTAGATGATTCCCAGAGGTCCCTTACAACCCCTACCATTCTGTGATTCTGTGACTTCTACCACAGAAACAGAAGGAATATGAAGACTACAGCTGACTGATTATCCCATTTCATTTCCCAAAACCAGATCTTTCATGTACCCCTGTGGGAAAAATACCAATTTTAATGCATTCCTTAAAAAGATATTTGAGTTCTCCTTCCTTTTCTTGGCAATATATTTCAAAGTGTCACAGCCTGAGCATCTAACCTGGCCTAAATTCAGATTTAGGAGCCCGTGGGAAAACCCTGTATTCATTTAATAAAACACAGAGGGATACTGTTGGGAAACACAGGATAAATGACTATGTACATATTCCCTGCTGACAACATTGCTCTAACTTCCCACATACTGTCTTGGAGCTGTTTCAAGAAGACATCCCTGTTACACAATTAAACCTTTAGAGCTGTCGAATGGAGTGCTCAGAATTTCCAATATATTGGCTGTTCAGCTCAGCAAGACATGACACCTGTTGCAGAAGAGTGCAAATTTCATCATGATAGAAGTCCCTTTCAAGTATATCTAAGCACACACCTATTTAAATATGTCCACCACAAAAACATACCAGGGAAGACAGAACTTTTTTTTTTTTTTTAATGTGAGCAATCTCTCTGTTCTGTTTAGGACAGGTACATTAGACGGTAATTCCACACACACTACTTACTATCACCCAGCAGTATAAATCTGGCCTTGATCAGACACGAGCACACAATTACATGTATGTGAGAACAGTCAGGCCTGACAATTTTTAGTTTACGTTAACCAGCATTTATGTTGGCTGCAAAGGAATTGAAGATATCTCATGCCAAAAGAATCTTGATAACCATCTTTTCAAGCCATTGCAATTGTGGCCACACAATCTGAAATAACCCTCCGGATGTAACAACAAAATACGGGATTTGAGAGAGGTTTTCTCTTACGCAGAGAAGGGTGAAATTAAGAGCCTTCTCAGCAAAAATGTGGTTAACAGCTCTAAGTAGTAGTTTATTTCCTAATAACTTCTTGCAGAGCTAGTGGAGTGCCGATCAGAGAAGCGTATCTCCATGTATTCCAGGTCCTAAGCCTCCCCTTCTGATGACTGAAGGAGTGAACTACAATGAAAAGCGTATAAGCAACTTACAACTGCCAGTAAACAAAATAAATTATTATGCTGAATCATCTTCACTTTCCATTAAGAAAAATCTGCTACTGCAGAATTCAGCAGCTGCAGAAGGACTCTCCCAAGTGGCTCTCACTCCTCCTCTCACCCAGCTTCACTAAATCCCTTTAATGCTGCTCAGCCTTCATCATGAAAAAACTGTCCACAAGCCCAAATTCTCAATTCTACGAGTGGTAGCCAGAGAAAAACAAAGGAGAAACAAGTTTTTGAGTCTTCGTGGTTGAGAAAATGAATAAAGGCTCCATAAATCAGTATTACCTTTCACTGCTCCTATGCCAGCTTTCTTCATCTCATTTTGAATTCAGCCTATTTGGGATCAACAGTGTTGGTTCAGAAACACATGGCTTTGAATTGTTTTGGGTTTTAAGCATTTTAATTCTAGTGCTTTAGCAAAACCACAGTATATTTCCATTGAGGTGACAAAATTGATATTCAGTAAAATTTCAGACTATATACTGCAATTTTTCCATAAGCTTAGTGCCTCATTGTAAAGGTTGCCTGATGTGTAAAAATAATTCTGTTGTTTAGTTATGCTCTGTTTGAAAAGTGAAAAAAACATGGAGTCTAACTATCCTAAGAAATTCACTCTGGGACATTTGAAAAACAAAATCAGTATGGATCTTTTTCAGATAGATGGTGGTTTCACAAGAATGTTGAAAAATCAATGAAACAGCAGAAAAGGAGAGTTGAAATCATCATTCTGACTTGGTTAACAACAAGTGATGGCAACAAAAACACCACTCTCATAAGAACAACAGATTCAACTACTCGGTCTCCCAGATTCTATGTTTAAGAACTTCAATGTCACTTTTGACTGAAGAAGCTACAGAAGACAACAGTTTTCATGCTTCAGATAGAGCATACCCTTTCAGTTTAGTATTGAACTTTTCTGAATCTACTTTTTTAAAGAATGACCTGTTTTCATTACTTCAGTTTATTCAGTTTTGTGTTTTCTTTTCACTTCTATCAATATTAAGTACAAATTCACCCACAGGCATTTGAGAATCACTCAGCAATCACAACCCACCACTCTGCAACGCTGATTCACAGCTTCTGTAGTGACTTTAGGGAGAACAAAATAGCAACATGTGATCAGCTCAACATAAAAAAAAAAAAGCTTAGATACCAAATTTTTTACTGAACTACCCAGAGGCCTTTCTGCTTCACAGAAATCATAGAACCATAGAATGGTTTGTGTTGGAAGGGATCTTACGTATCACCTAGTTCCAAGCCCCCTGCCATGGGCAGGGGGACACCTTCCACCAGACCAGGTTGCTCAAAGCCGGGTCCAACCTGGCCTTGGACACTTCCAGGGAGGGGGCATCCACAGTATCTCTGGGCAACCTGTTCGTGTCTCGCCACCCTCATAGAAATGCTTAAGTTGTTACAAATTCAACCACATGAACAGTGCAAAGTTCCTCTCATGTTTTTTAAACACTCAAAGACTGTTGATTTCAACAATCACTCCTCCAATTCAATCATCAGTAATTCAACTGATTCAACCCAGCATGCCACAGCACTGGTCTGTATCTTTCCATTGCTTCCTAAATGATTAACAGTTCTAACAACACCTTTGCAAGAAGTCTGTATGTGCTTACATACGGTAAAACATCTAATCTCTTCCACAACATCTCTATCTATCAGTTGGCCCTGTACCATCCCCTAAACCAGCACCACTATAAATTGTTCCAGTGAGATATATAGGGGGTTTGTTTCTAAACTCTAGGGTACACTACTTCTCAAGATCAACCCTGCTGAATAAATACCCTGTTGCAAACGCCTTTTGCATAAGGAGCTATGGCAGCTGTTCCATATACGTTGGCTTGTTCTTGCAGATCATGTTCCATTCTTCTGTTTGGGTGGTGGTGTGGTACAGTTTCCTTCCACAAAGCCATCTTCTCTATGAATCAGTAGCAGAGGCTAGCTGTTGGGCTGCTACAAGACAGAGATGTTTCTCAGCTGAGACACAGAAACATCATGTAGCAGCTCCCTGAATTTTCACAGCTGACCTTAGCGAAGTATTTCGTATCTTTCTATTAAGTATCACCAAAAAGTTAAATGAGTAATACTCCTCATAGGCTTTGGTTATATTCAGTATTCTATTAGATGTGTGTAAAATCTTAGAGATAGGATGCATCAGGAATTATGATGGGGTTCTGACAGTCTGCAGCATGATCTTGTACTAGAAGACAAAACTTTGTGTCTGCTCAAATGGATTAATCTTACATACAAATTCTGTTCAGTGGGTAATCTGGACAAATGCAGGCCATACTACTCAAAGGCATCTTTGTAAGGGATGGCATGTCAGGAAAGAGTGAACATTCTTTATTATATTTTACACATCTCTTATTATTATTTTCATGGAAAATTATGTGTGTATTATTATTTCTTAATTAAGTCCCTTAACATACATGTGTCATACAAAACCAGTATCAAACCATAAGAATTCAAAACAGATCAGTGTGTTTAGATAAGGTATGCAAGAAAAATAAACTTACATAGCTCACTTAACTTACAAAACAAAACTGTGTGGCATTCACTGAGTCTTCATCTACACAATCCACAGAAGTGCATTTGCAAAGAGTAATTTACAGACTGTCAGGGATCACTGGAACAGTGAATGTCTGCTGAACCAGAACTGTGGACTCTTCAACTTTAGTGATTTTAACAACTCAACTAGACAAAAGCCATAGCTGAGCCCTCATCTAGTGCTGCTAACAGTCCTGGCTGGAACCGAGGCTGGACTAGCTGACCTCCGGAGGGTCCCTTCCAACCAACATTCCCATGATTCTCTGATTTCAAAGACTACCACATTCCTAATGAATGGATTAATGAAAACAGTGTCATGGTCACAAAAATTTCAGTCAACAGCAGTCCTTTAACGCCAAAATTTGTATTAGGACAACCGCAAGACAGATACACTGATGCATTAAAATTGGCCCAAAATAAGTGGGAGAGTATAGCAGAAGGTGTCCAGCTGAAAGAATACCACTTCCACCAGGCTGGGTAATCTACTTCTCCCTTAAAACATATGATATCAAGAGATCATATTAAACCCTTTCTTGTAACTACATAGTTGCCTGAAGCCTTACAAAGTAAGCTTACAACTATGTAAGCATTCACGTCTTTTTAAAAATTAGGCGGTTTTGCCCAAGTACCAATACTACCATATTTATGGTAAAGAGAATTTTGTTTGCACTACCCATTTCAAACATTTTGTGCAATCCCACAGCTCACCAAAAGTTTAAAGTGAAGACAGCAACTCCTTGGAAAAATGCTATACTGCCAGACAAGCCAGGGTTGGACACAAGAAATCGGGTTCAAGCGAAGAAAGCAAAAAGTCATTCTTACACGTACACGAAGCTACACTTCTCTACAGCAGGGGCTTTTAAGTTTCAAGCTGAGCACATTACCAAAATCTCACACTGGTTTTAGACAGGGTTTACTCTAGCTAAAAGCGGTATTCCAGCTGCTTCGGGAATGCGAAGCGATGTAACCGTTGCGTGGTTCACCCGGTGGTCTGCCTCAAGGAAGCGCTTCTGTGGCTTCCGGGACGTTCTGCCTGCCCGTTCCTCCTGCCACAGACTCTCTGCAACCGACAGACCCGCAGGGAGCGGTGCCCCCTCCGCCTCGGCCCCTGGAGACTGGGGAAGCTGGAATACGGCGGGTCTCCGCGGCGTTAAGAGAGGCCCCGAGCGGACCAAAACCCGGCAAGGACAGCGCGGGTCTCGTCACGGCCGAAAGCCGCCTCCCGGCAACAGACGCCGACACAGCCCCGCCGGCACCGGGAAGCCGCGCCCGCCCTGACCGGTCCCACGGGGCGGAGGGACACGAACGGCCCCGCGCACTTACTTGATGTCCTCCCAGACGGCCGGGCCGTAGTTGCGGATGACGAGCAGCTCCAGGGCGTGATTGACGAAGCCGTACTGCGAGACAGGGCGAGGCGGCGGCGCGGTCAGGCACCGGGCGGGGGAGCCCCTTCCACCACCCCGCAGAATCCCATCCCACCCCAGCCCAGCTCAGCCGGTGCCGGCCACCCCGGTGCCGGCCACTCCGGTGCCGGCCACCCCGGCTGGACGCTGCCCCCCCAAAACACACCCCACCCCCAGTACCCCCCCGAAACAAAGGACTGGGGCCCGGCTCTCCTCCCGGTTCCCGCTTCCCAAGCGTATTCAGCCTCTTCCCTCCCACCATGGGCCCGGCCAGACCGGACCGGACCAGAAGTCCTCCACCAGCCCCGGTCTCTCGGGCAGGGACGGCGGCCCAGCGGAGCTCACCATCGCGCCGCCGCCACCGCTGAGAAGATCGGTCCCGAACGCCTTACCACCTCCCCCGGCCGCCACAGCCGCGAGTGGCATCCACCGACAGCCAATGGCGAGCGCGGCCGCTGCTGTGGTATCCAATGGCGGGCGCGGCCGCCGTGCTCTCCTGCAATCAAAGGCGGAGGCGGGACCGCGGGTGGCTGAGGGATGCGGTGGCGCGGCGGGGGTTGGGCATGTGGGGGTTGAGCGCGGCCCGGGGTGCCGCTGCCTTCACCCGGCGGGGAGCTGGAGGGCGCGGGGTGGGCCGGCTGCCCAGGTAGGGACACCCCCCTGGCCGGTTCTCTACGCGCACTGCCGGGGTGCTGCGGCTCGCCCCGCTCGCCTCAGGTGCTGAGGCGGCGGCGGTCGGCGGGACAGCATCGCCTCAGGCCGGCGCGCTTGGGAGAGGGAAGGAGGGACGGGCCTAGGAGATGCCTGCGTCTCTCTTGAGCTCCTTTCCCCCGACTCTCGCCTCAGCGGGGAACCCTTGGAGCCTCTGTCTTACAGTTTCCTACGCGTCGAAAATGATTTTCCAGATGCTTCTCTCCAGCTGGAGTGGCTGGGAGCCGCCTGACGCTGAGCCGGAAGACGGATCGAGGTGCCTGGCAGGGCCCTAGGGTCAGGTCGGTGCCCGCAGGGCAGTGGGCGCTCGGCTGTCGGTGCCCTTTCCCTCCGCGGGAGCAGAGGTGCTTCCTCAGGTGTTCCGTATCCCAGGGCAAGCACTTAGCTTTTAGGAAGATTAAGGCCCCCTAAAAAGTGAAGAGCCCCCTGAAAAGATTCTCAAAGGGTTCTCCAAGTGAGGTGGGACCCTTACAACAGGATTTTTTGAGCAGAGAATTGCTGACAACGTGCCAAGGACAGTTCAGGAATAACATGCTGGCATCATGTTATGTACGTGGAACAGAATGATAGTGCAGCACTTGAAAAACCCGTTTAATGTAAAGCCTTTTGTGCCATCTAAAATCCTGGCCTCACTGTATGAAAGAAAAATCCTGAGGAGATTACTGATTTATTTTGCTTGTTTAAAAAGAATTAAAATACATTCAAGAGATGATGATGAGAATTATAGGACAAATACTTGATGGTCTACTACTGTCGTAGCTCTTGGGCAGAGACCTTGCTACATGTAGTTACTAGAGCCATAGATGCCAATCAGTCCAGAAGGGTTCTAGATGTAAGTAAAATTGTAAAAGTTCAGACCTTACTAAGGTCTGAAATAAGGCAAAATAAGTTTAAAATTTGAACTGTTCACATACTTTATGGGGAAAAAAAAAGAAAACAAAGATGGAAAATGTGTTTTGGAACTTCTCTGTAAGTTAAAAACTGACAACATTTAAAATCTTTTGAAATCTATCACCTGGTGAACTTTTCAATCTGTGTTAAGATCCGTTAAAATTGCTAGAAAGTGAGGAGACAAATTACGGGTAGATAGTCATAAGAAATTTGGCAAACCTCATCTCAATAGGCATTCCAAGAACAGTAGAGGGAAACCCTGCTTTTAGGTCACGTAGGCATAATAATAAATTCTACTTAGTGTAACACATTCCAAATCTACTGGGAAAACCAATTCTCAGTTTTCTAAAGGATGACTAAGAAGAAAAGTTTCAATATAACCAGTTAAAACCATACAAATAATATGCTAATTTTGAAGAAAGGGAAGAAAATTTTTAGAAAAAAATAACCAAACTATTGGTTGAAGATACTTGTATAGAAAACCAAACAAAAACAGAAGAGATGCAAGTGTCTAGGAATCTTCAATCTCCAGGAAACTGGCAACAGAGCTGAAGTAATAAATCATGCTGTTGTTACCAGACAAAAGGCTGTTTCTCTACAGCTGAGTTAACTTGTGACTAGTCAACTAGGATTTGAGTACATCGGGTCACCATCTACTTTTCCGATTTGGTAGAAAGGAGGTTTTTGGAAAATGGGAAAACATGTCCTGCAATACAAACGTTGTAGCTACATGCCCTTGGTAATCTCTGTGTGCCTACTGGTGGTAGTGAATCTACACTACTGGAAGACCTAAGACAACACCTGGGACTTTTGCCCTCTGATGTTGTGTAGTCTTCCTCTTCACACACCTATAAAATAGTTTTGAGAATACAAAATGTTAAGGAAGTCCTGACAGCCCATCCCAGGCAGGGTGTGCTGGCACAGGGACAGGAAACGAACGACAAGGCTGGATTGAGAATCAGTGTTGACAAGTTCCCCATTCTTCCTTGGTCTGTATATGGGGTAAACCCTCATGCTCATAACATGATACTAGAGAGTTTACATACAATTATTTTTGGATGTGGTTTTCAGAAAGTAGTTTATTCTGGCAATTTTGTGTACAGGAGTGACACTTTTTCAAAAGTGCTGATATGTGCAAGGTCAAACTTTCTTTAGACAATTGTGAAATTGCCTTTTTTCTTCTGATTTGGTTCAGGCTTGGCAAGTTGCATTTGCAGGCTGTTCTTGCGATTAAACCATTATAATATAAGTGGAAGTTCTAGCATCCGAGGTGAAATTTGTAAAATGTGAACTGAAAACAGCATGGGCAGAATTAAAGCAGACAATGATTGATTTAATTTTCTAAAACAGGGATCCCCTTTTAAAAGTTTGGAAGATGCTGAGTTAAAGAATTCAACAAAGCAATTTGCTCAGAGGGACCAGCCTCCATTCCAGATGCCTGCCGAATCAAGACAATCTGGTAGGTCTTAGGCAAGATCTGGTTTCAGCTGAAGGAAAGGTGCTATGTGACCAAGACAAAGTACATGTCAGACTAATCTGTTAATACTGGGCTGTGTTTTCAAGGACCAACCCTATCAGTATCAGGACTGTTAGGTCACATCCATTATGCACATCATGCAAGCGTTTGGACTGTATCTGATGCAATTCCATAAAGCTTGCAGCTTATTCACTATAGTATGCAATCTCATTCCCAGCTGCGGACACTCATGCACTAGGTACAGCTCATGACCTGCTGCCCAGCTGCTTTTTGGTCTTCAGGAGTGGGAGAGTAGCTGAGGCACTAGTCACAACTGGGACGTGCATGGGATGGAATGCTGGCGTGAAAGGAGCCTTTTAGAAAGTGTTTTCTGCAGCTGAAATCCTACAAGGATTTCCTTCTCCACTTTGTGTCCCCCTGAACATGTTTCTCAGGAGGAGTTTCCTGTGCTGGCCTTCAGAAAGCCAAAAGAGTTGCAGTCAGTGATTACAGGAGAAAAACAACTGCTGTACTTTTTAAGTGGTGGTGTACATGTGTTTTCCTGATTTGAGCGGCTAACTTCATCTGGACATTCTTGTTGAGATCCGTGAAAGCAAAAAGTAACACAGGATCCGTTTATGCTGTATGAAAGGGCAGCTGCCGAGACAATAACTTTGGGAAAACCGCTAGCTGGCCAACATCTACATTCAGTTCAATATGGTTTGTGTTAATACACAAGCACTATAAAACAAAGAAAATATCTTACTAAATTGCATTTTTTACTTTGGACTTTGCTCTTACGGTTTATATTGTTACTGTAATCCTGAATAAAAATGCTGCCTTATATGGTATTGCTGGATTTCACTTACTGAAGATGGAGTTACTTTACTGACATCACACTGAATTATGGGTATTTTCTAGTTATCTGTTTCAAATCATAATGGTTTGAGATTTGACATTTGGGATTGTTATAATACTACTTCTCAGGTGCAGAAATGTGCTCTTAAAATCACTTCAGCAAGATTCATTATTTCTACTGGACCACTATACACTCTTTCGCTATACCATTACATTCATTTTCCAGTATTGGTATTGACAAGCTATGACTGAAACAGCCCTCAATATGTCAATGCTGTTCGGTAATGCAATAACCTGTGTAGATTAGAGAAGCTCTGTGAGCTCTGTTGCATCCTCCTGTAAAAGGAATGTAATCTTAGCCATGCAGAGCAAACTAAGCATATGTTCTAATCATCCCTATGCCATCAGTGGAAAGACTCCTGTTGATTTCATAGGCTCGTAATCCAAAACTCCTGGGAATGCTGTTGTCCTTGATGTTTCGTTTGGGCTGAAAAAATTAGAAGAGTGCAAGTGTGACTCTATGACTTAATCTGAACCTTTTCGCATCCTTGGGATGTTACTGCATGTATCCTCTAGGTTATTCCCCATTACATGCTGTGTGTGCAGAATACTCACATAAACATGAAATTTGTTGGTGTAGTGGCACAAGAATTTGTAACTTTGTACTGCTCAGAAGATGGGAAAGAATTTCAGCACAGATCGTCACAGGAGGCTTTATAACGGGCTGCAAAGCAATGTGCTTATTTCCATTTATATTAGGAAACCACTGGTTCAACTTGACCTACTGTCAGCATTAAAAATCTGCTGAAGCAGATGAGACACACAACTTTGTAAGGTTGTTTACTTTGCTTTAAATTTTTTTCACAGTTTATTATTTCTTTGGTTGGGTCTCCAGCTTCATGTTCCAGCCTAACTGCATATTTAACATTCAGATCCTACTGTTTGTGCTCAGGAGAGTACTGTTGCATCTGGATGTAGCAGAGGTTCCAGAACCATTGGTTATCTTTTGTCTTTTATTTGTGCTTTAGTATCAAAGCAATGCTGAATAACATAAGACAGTGAGTTTTACTCTCTCCCTTTGCTCTGCAGAAAAGGACTGCCAGTAAACTCATGCAAGTTGGATTGGGAAATTAAAAAAAAAAAGAAAACTTCTATCTGCTTCTATCTGCTTATTTCCTTCCTATACAGTTGTGAGCAGCCATACCATCAGAGACGGTTTTAGAGGTCTCTAAAGACTGTTGTGGCACACATCTTGCAGACTTCAGAGGTAGAAAAGAAAGTCTTAGCTTTAATTTCAGAAACAGCCTCAAAGTTAAATTTGGTTCCTGCCAAGCTGACGTCTGACAAACTGGAGCAGGGCTTTGAAAGCAACACAGTCCCTTGTATGCTATATGGCAAATAGCCACAAAAATTATTGCTGTTGCAGGAAACAAAACCTCCCCTTCCACTGCTTTTACAGAACAATGCACAGGCATAAAACATGGTAGTAGCTAGAGTGGCCTGCTAGGTTATAGGATGGGTGGGGTTTGAAAAAGCATCCCCTTGCCAAGATTCAAGAGAAATTCCCCTTAATTCTGATGGCTTCCAGCTGGAAATACTGGTTTTGCCTCCTGTACTATCCGTTGCAGGTGTTCCTGCAGAGAATGCAAAAGAAAATGATGGAAGAAATAAACTAGGTTTGGGGGAGGTCTGAATTCTTGCTTTGTAAGATTTCACAGGAAAAAGTAGATCTGTCCTGGGGCTGTGCATTTCACTGTTCCGTTAGTTTCTGTGAGTTCGTTTGCTTTGGTTTTGCACAGTAGTTCAGAAAGAAAGAAAACATCATCTCCACACTAATTGCACTTCCTCTGACACCAGCAACGAGAATTTTTTTCCAGCATCTCCCTGACATCTTATCAGGTCTTGCCTCAGTGAAATAAAATTAGTTTAATTCTTTTGCTATACCTTTTGCTTTAGCTATATCACTGTTAAGATTCAAAAGGACCCACTTTATTTATTTCCAGGGCCATTTACATTTCTTTAGCAAAGAAACTGCAGTGTGATAAAAATGTATCTTCCATCACATAGTGTAAATGTGAACAAGAATCAGCCCCACAGAATATTCATGAACTAATAAAATAAAAATTCACACAATAACAAAAGTATTTCTGGACATAACATGATGATATTTGTATATTTATACAAATAGCATTGCATAGTCTCTGAAGACTTTCACAATATCATACAACACAATACTATACAAGGCATCAACTTAAAAACAACTGTTTTATTTCCTTGCAAAATCTCCCGGTATTTTATCAGTTAAATTGCCTTCATTTATCTCAACAGTTTGCTTATTGGCTTTCTGATTCCTTTTTTCTATTTGCTTTAAGTGAAAAGATTAGTTAAAAATAATTGTCCCTTATTAAATATATATTCATTCAGCAAAAAACTTAAAACAGAGGACAGCTTCAGTGAGACGTAAATTCTTAAGTTATGCTGAAAGCTAAACATTGACTTGTGGGTTTTTTTGCAGAACAGGTCTGAACACAAATACATTTTAAAGCACTTTCTTGAATCATTGTCTTAATCCTATTTTCTTCACTGAGACAACAAGCATATTGCTTTATGTGTACACTTAACAACCTTATCAGGATTCTTCTCTGAACTAAGGCTGTAGTAGACATGAGAAAATGTTTTGAACTTTTCAGAAAAAAGTTAGTGAAATAAAAAGGAATTCTACAGCAATTCTATCCTCGCTAGTAGTGTAGCCTAGGGTCTAGGCTAAAAAGAGAGTTATAAAAAGTAATGTTGGAAGATGAATTTGATCTGTAATAAGAATTTTGTCCAGGACACATTTTATTTTACAGAGATACACTTAGGAAGGTGTCAGGAACTGCCATGATGAACATCCTACCAAATGACAGATTTATATGAAATCTGGCTTTGAGAATGGCCATCATCCAGTCCAGCAACTGTTCTTTCTAGGGACAAAAGGAAATTCACTCATGAGAGTCTGTCCCATTCGGTAGATATGGAGAAATAAATCCTTTTTATTTAAAAGCCTATTTGCTTTTTAACACTCAACAGATGACAGGGATGGACAGATTCCTAGTGACTTCAGTCATTACTGGCTCAGTATCATGAGCCTACTGAAGAGTCAGTAGTTGAATACTCCCACATTTTTAAATCCAGGAGCATCTACATGGGACTGGTACCGGCCTCTGGATATTTATGTCAATAGAACAGAATTTTCCAACCAAAACAAATTGCAAAGATCAGTCACCAAGATTTGCACAGTTCTTGTTTCCTGGAAACACTGCTGTTAAAAATGTTACAAATACATATGCTTCTATATGTGTGTGTATACATGGTATGTGCAAGAGAGAGATGTGTACGTATAATATAGAGAGACTCTCAGGTTCCATTTTTGTGTCACAGAATTACTTCTCAGCATCTTGGATGGACATACGAGACCAGGATTCAATGTTTCAAGTTTCATTCAAACGGCGCTTACAGCAAATCTGAATTAAAATATGCTTTTAAAATGTTCTTCATGCTAGTCCCTTATAGGGATTTTTCTCAAGGCTCTGATGGTACATGTTCTATATGAGTTTCTACTGCAAAATAGTAGGATAAAACAGTCTATCGATCTTCAGAATGAACCAGTCAAGTTCAGAAATGAACAGAATGGCACCTTAGTCTAATGTAATTGCTCCCTGTAAATATTCAGAGAACAAAACGTGATTCAGTGGCAAGTAGCTTGAAAAAAGACTTTTATGGCTTGATAAACCCAAGAGTTTAAGAGGTTAGGATAATAACTAATAATATTTGATGCTACTGGAAGTCTTTGTATGTGTGTAAGCAGTGCATTTCTCCATTTCTGCATTTCTGCAGCTGGGATCAAACTGTGTGGCACAGAGAAATTTCTGTGCAGGTGGATCTGCTAGTTAGAGACAGAATCCTAAACTCTGCTGGTTCTAGAGGCAGACCCGTGAGAGTTCTCCACTCATGTTCCACCATCCACAACAGAAAATCTTGTACTGTACTAATATTAATATTTCATATATGTGTTCATCTGTTTTAAAGAATTTCTGTTGACCTGTAGGTTTTCCTGGCAGCTTTAAAGAGAGTATACCATAGACATTTCCATAACCTGTCATACCCACATTGCTGTCCTTGAATAAGGATCATAGCTTTAAACTGGTGCTTCTGTTCCATTTTATACAGTCTGACTGGAATTTCCTTTCTAAGCAAATACTCTAAAGCATGTTTTATTACACTTCCTCTAAAACATTTCAAATTTAAATGACAACAAAAAGAAAACATTTATTGCTTTAATACATAATAGCAAGTGGATATTATTATTTATTTTAAGTATTTTAAAACCCCCAGAACTAAAATATTGTTTGATGATTACAGAGACTTTAGTATGTGATTATACAGTGTTTTAATCTATATTCATTTTACACACAAAATAAAGTTCATGAAACAGTAAGTAGCAAACTCTGCTATGTATATGTGTACTACAATTAGCAGGCTGATCCAGAAGATGATGAGCACCCTCAACACACTGACTCCAGTCAGTATTAGAAGATGGTTAGCAGCTTCTAGGATGGGGCCCCGATGATGCATTGGAAGGAGTATGTTAAAAACAATGACAATATTTTAATACATATTTTCTTACGGAATCACTAAGAAAATATATTTTTAATAGTCATTGGTAAGCACCAGCTCACAACACTGCATGTGGCTGCATCACTTGCACATTACATTTCTTGACAGACTGCATGTACAATACATCTAGAATTCTCAGCACAGAGCGAACTGAGAGTTGTTACACAGCACTTACAAATTACCACAGGGAAAATGTAGTTTTTAGTAGCATTTTCAACAATGAAGTTGCAATATTATTTTAGTGACTATGTTTCTTATGCAAAGGAAAAATAAAAAGTAGTCAGTGACATACTTCCTGAAATTTTAATACTGGCTTTCAGGTGTTAACAATCTAAAGTGCTTTCATGTTTCATAAATTTTTAAAAATTTTCAATTTATACAAAAAAATTCAAAATATTTATAAATTTATTCTGTACACTTGTGACTGTACATTTTAGTCTATTCCTGTTTCCTCACCCAAAAAATTGGCATTACCATCTCCCAAATCTCTCTTTTGAAACCAAGTCTGTGAGTTTGTTCCTTGAATATAAGCATCCAGAAAATAGCAAATTCCAGGGATATCACTGGGAAAATTTGGTGGAAGTTCTTCTCTTGAGCGAGGTGTGAACACAAAACCTGGGTATTCCTTTAACAACCTAGAACAAAAATGAATCATCTTGATTAAAAATTAATCAGTCATTAATTGTTACTACAAGTGCATACATTCAATAATTCTTCATGTATGGCAGGACAGAATGTAGCAGGGCAGAATCTAATTTAATATTTATATGTTAGTTACTGAAGATATAAAAAAAATACTGTTTATTTGGTAACCTTGATAACCTCTTAACTTGTGCACCAGTACAAACAGGATTATTGCCTTTCTTATTTTGTCTTGTCAATGGTTTGTATGTAGGTGCTATGTTTATTGTAATATTTTAAAACATGATTCAGTTCTGAAAGCTAGCCTAGATTTGCACATGAAACTGGCACCATAATTAATGTTTCAACAAAGGAAATACTGAAAAGCTTATTAACTAAACTATTCAGATCCTCTTCCTAATTCTAATATTTTTTTTTTCACAGGAAGCCCAGTGGTCTTCTATATCTGAAACATAGATTGCCAATCGGTAGTGATAAATGCTGATGACTGGTATCTAAGCTTCCAAACAATTATTGCAATATACAGGAGATGTGCAAGGTGCCATAACGTTATCAATGTGTGTTTAGAATTGGTGTACGAATCAAAAAGAAAAAAAAAAAAAAAAAATGGAGGTTAACACATCATTCACTT
>Ga0065711_1031918_pt1 | contig 28422 bp, 17 predicted proteins | sample Hoacrofraction12_FD_59098 | JGI IMG/M metagenome (GOLD analysis project Ga0065711, IMG submission 59098) | Hoatzin crop microbial communities from Cojedes, Venezuela - Epithelial fraction 12 v2 (version 2) | ecosystem: Host-associated > Birds > Digestive system > Esophagus > Crop | place... | reverse complement strand
ACTGGTAGATCTTGACCAGTATCGATTTCTTAGATTTCTGTGCCAGCATTTAGAATACAATCAACGTGACATGATTTTTTTTTTTTAAGTGTGTAAACAGTTCCTAATCTAGCTGATATGTAGTGTTTGGTTTACCCAAATGGAAAAAAAAAAAGAAAGAAAAAACCTCCAAGTAGTCTCAACTAGACTCCTTTTGCACTCCAGTGGCTGTTCCCTCCTTTTAGTGTTGCCTGCTAGCTGAGCAAGCAGTGAAAGCAAAAGTGGAAGTCTGCCCGCATCCAGCTCCTACAGATCATAAAGCTACAAACCACCACATTTCTAAAAACTGGGAAGGGAAACTGAAAGAGGAAAGTCTGCCAGCAGGAACTGACTATATCATTTGAATTTCTCATGACAGCAAAATAAATAAAGCTATAAAATCTGTACTCTCAAGCCTTCTGAACAAGGAACACATCGGATTTTAAGCCGCCACGGATCTCTTCACTTTTCTCTCCTCACACTGTCACCCTGTGCAAGAGGGCACGGGAAGGGGCTGTAGGTTAGAGAACTGCCCTAGTCCTGGGGAGAGACACAATGAAACCAAGCAATGGAGAACAGGGCTCTGTGAGGCTGTGCAAGGCAGACCAGAACAGGGTGCAGACTAATTCTCTACATAATAATATTGTCACGCTAGCTTTGGTAGTACGTTTAGACTTACAACACTCATGCGGTGCTGGGTTATTGTCCACGACCACTCAGTTCTGGCACCAGTAGATACAGACACTTCAGTACCACACTAATAGTTTCTCCTAACCATGCCTGAGCTACTACTTCTTGTGGATATAGGTGGACATCAGTGAATTGTTCAGCTGCCATCTCACTTCAGGGATTAGCAGTTAGCAGAAAGAAGACACCCCTGAAGAGCACAGAAGCGGGAATACATACTCTGATGTAGGCAGAGGGTCCTCTTGAAAGTAGGGGTCCTGCAAAGCCTGCTCTGAGGTAATTCTCTTTGTAGGGTCCATAGTAAGAAGCTTCTGAAGCTGCAAAGCATAACAGTAAAAATAGCAAAAAGCTTATCAAACTATCGTTTTTCAAACTATGACTTATATGTCTTGGATTGCGGACTGTTAAATTATTAGTGGCTTGTCCAGACAAGCCTAAGTTAGCATTGCTTGTTCAGTAAAGTTCCCAAGAACTAGAATGCACATCCATCAAAGTACTACAGCTGTGAAACACTTATCACACAAGAAATAGTTCAGTGTATCAGGCAATATTAATTGCTAAGGCTGCACCACCATGCTAAAGTGACACTAAATTCAGCTATTACCAGTTCATAAAGTATCATAAACCAAAGAAATGTTTCTTTATCACCATTTCTAAATAATGATGTTTTCTGTTTTGGCACATGTATAGTTTTTATACTGTTCTGTACTGCTGACACAACAGGAAAAAAAGAGTCAGAGGAGACTGAACATGACCAGGACTCTCCGTATCACTTTAGGGACAGAAACCATAAATCTTCATCTCTCGCATTGGCGACTCTGTCACTCATGCAGCTCCCAATCCCATTCTAATTCGTACTGAAATGAGAAAGAGGAGGAGCAGATCCTTCCTAGTAACCTTTCTTACTTGCTAGGAGGAAAGCAATAATAAATTTATTAGCTAGAATGCTGTTGACTACAGCAGGCTATAAAAGAGGATTACAATATATTAGTAGTATAAAACAGGAATTACAGGCATAACATATCATTTATAGTTAGAGTTTATCAGAATGTGATAAACAAATCAGTAGGAAATCTGGGTGCTCAAATGACATCATACAGTATCCTGCTCTCACACGATACTCCTACTTCAAGTCAACAGTGAAAATAAAATTCTTTGTGCAAAGGGCATCTTAGCTCAGAGTCAATTTTCCAGGCCTCCAACAAAAATTGCCTGGATATTCAGCAAAAGAATGTGATTTTGGCATATGTGTTTGGGGCTTTTTGTTCCAATAGATCAAAAATCTGATATACACTTCTATATTCTATGTATGTGGCACAGTGAACAGCCGAAGTAAAAACATTCATCAAGAAAGATGATTCCTTCTATCTCCTTTCTCAATAGTTATAGTTAACCCAACTTTGTAGATGAGGTCTTATAAAATTTTCTGTACTTTTGCCACTTCCTTCCCATCCCTCCTTCTTCCCATACTTTATGGGCCACGGACCCCAACAGGCTGACAGCACAACAAAGAGCCATTTGGGTTGTCTCTCCACCAATCCGTTCACTTGAAACCAGCTCCTGAGTTGATTCCTGCTGCTTGTCCAGAAATACACCTCACGAGTTCTGCACTGCACACACCTGGAGACTTTGCATGGCACACTTACTGTGGTTTGTGTTGTCAGATAACCCTTAATGCTGTTTCCCACGTACCTTAACAAACCCAACCTCTAACATGCTGTTGGCTCTCTACACAGTGACCTCACACGATACAACGAATACAATTTTGGCATTCAGCATCTTTATTTCCAATCACCACCTCTCCCTATGTGTAAAATTTTTGTTAGTTTTAGTGGCTTGTGACACCATCACAGATGGTGCACATTTCTTCTCCCCAGTTCCTCCACAGTGACCACGGCGGCAAACACTGATGTTCTGTATGAGGTGACTCCCAGTCTTCAGCAACAGATGTGGTCATTGACAGAAACATACAGGACATCAGTCTCTGCCCCCTGGACTCCCTCCTCAGGACTGGCTGCTGCAGTACTACTCAAGAGAAAGCTCCTCCAGTTTTCTACCATATAGCACCCTCATCACAAGCTGCCTCCAAACATGATCTGTATTCTTTGTCATTCAAAGATAAGGCTATTGTACCACAGCAGAAGATCTAAAGATATCTTGGACCTTTTAATGTTCTCCTTATTCCCTTAGTAATCCCCCTCCATCCCCGAGGATATAATCAGTTCGTCCATTCTAGGTGACACCACACATAACATCACTCAAAGTGAGATATCCTGCCTGTCAGTTATGCTACTGTGAACCAACCTTCTTTTTGGTTTTCTGTAGCTTCTGTTGCTCCTAGGACAGTGAACAAAAAAATGCCTGGCCACAATTTGTTTTCAGGGTAGCAGCTGCTAACACAGTATAGAAAGCCTGCGAGACTGGACTTCAACAGGGTCATACTTCTCAGCAGCTCTCAAGATTCCTTGCTGTCAGGCTTTACTGGCCTGACACGACAGCTATAAATACTATGCTTGTAACTCTTCCAGGACAACAAGAGCAGATGCCTATTCCTGGATGAAAAACATTCCACCCTTCATGTAGATATTAACATTCAACGTCAGTCATCAGAGCGGCACAATATCCTCCTCTGTCAAGAGTTACTTGCTATCCTGCACTGGTCTACCTGATGCTGTATTTTCTCCATGCGCCACACTATGTATTCCTTAGGACAAAGTCTTGACCAATGAAGGTTACAAAGTAGACGTCTTCAGAGGTGACCTTGAAAGACGCAGGTTACCTCAAAAAAAACCCCCAACATAACTACTTTGGATATGAACAAGGAGTTTTAGGGAGTCAGAATACATGTACCTCCAAGCTCATTAGCAGACAAATATCTAACCTTTTGATTTGGGAGAGTATTGCACACCTTTCCTTCAAGATCTGCTGGTTTTTAGAATCTTTCACAAGATAAGGCAGGTACTGAGCCTCTTTGCTGTAGCATGACTGTGGCAATTTAGTTATACGGACCCCCTCAGTGCAGCACAGTATCAAGGAGGTTGCCCATGTTCCTGGGCATTCTTACGCAGAGCTCTGGGAGACTGACCTGTTTGAGACCAGGCTCCACCTCTGTGGTTGATCACTAAACCACCCTTATTCATCCCTGATTACGAACAGTGAGAAAAAAATGACTAGAAGAAACTACCCTGCTAAGCGAACTATCTTCCTCACGATGTTCAGAAATAGCCCTTAGACTTTTGGAAATCTCAGTTCTCATTCTCACACTTATGTAGAGGAACACATAGGTAGACACGTATCTACTTGTTCAGTCACTCTGTAGGAAAACTGGGAAATTCAGGGGCTAACTAACAATGTCTCTTACAATTGTCGTCTTTTCAGTCAGGCTCTTCCTCCAGATCATTCCAATGTATGCCCAGTAAGTTGAGTTTAAGAAATTGTATTTATTTTTAATTTAAGTCTCACACTTCTTACGTGAATGCTTCCCTTCCACTCACTTAGGACCAACCTATTCTGTTTCCACAGCTATGTGTGTCACCATCCAGCAGCCACTAACAAGTCAAAGAGCAAATCTTTGCCAGGATCTAGATGCTATGCTGAATCTGTAATTAGTGATGAAAACAGACCACTAGAACTCAAGCTGCACTAACAGCCTCATTACAGAGGCTCCCTGCTCACAGCACTAGCAAAGTCACTTTGAACTTCATTCCTAAATTTAGACAGCACTAAGCTATCACAGAGGCATCCAGAAATGATGCTGTATTAGGCAGAGCAACCCTGTAGTCACCTACAAAGAACGACTCAACTAGGTAACGAACAAACAGATGTTTAGGGATATCGTTTGGAATCACCCACAGAACAGAGGTGGACTATTCTCAGAGGGAAGAAAAAAAAAAAAGAAAATTACTACAGGAAAAAAAAAATCAAATTTCTCCTTTCCTCTTCCCTTTCTTAACAAAACTCTTTAGCTCTTGGGAGCTCTTCAGCTCTCTGAAACAAAACAGAATCAAGGGATATATAATACACACTATCCTTTTCATTATCATTATCCAAAGGGTAAGGCTGAGTATATGAGTGCCTTGCAGACCTTAATTAGATAAGACCTTCAGATCTTCAGTACCAGCAGTTTAAGCACACCCTCAGCATGAACGTATATGAAGAAAACACATCTCAAAAATGGCCAGTTAGTGATAAATAGCTTTCTTTAACGTCAGTGTTTGTTAGCAATGAGATAGAAGAACAGACACAGATACCACCATTAGAAATGTATTTCACTCCTGTCATCACAGTGACCTTCAAGTTGTACCTACCAAAAGAAAAACTTTGCTGTCAGGCTTGACTTTGTGTTTCTCCATGTATTTTATGAGGCTACTATTGGCATATCTGAAAAATACAAAGACATTTCTGAAATAATACAACATTAAGAATATGGAACTGCACCAAGTGATCACAAAACCATTTACACCCCTTAATAAGTAAACTATAAAAAGAATTGCTATCAGAAAACATGTCAGATATTTATCTACCAGTTGACACTCTAAGTGTGCTTTTCACTAACAGTAATAGTATCAACTGTGTACAGATTATTTCCATGGAACATGCAACTTATATATAGTATATTGATAAGCTGTTGAGATGGGCATACAGAGAAACTCAGCTTGAGCTTTATAGTCTAGTTCACTAAAGCAACTCTGCCACAGAAAGTGTACAGCAGTTCATAACAGTGCAACATTTAAGCTATTGTTTCCAGATGCTAGTTGGCAGAGCAATTAGTTTATCATTCTGTCTCCCTGACTCCAACCTGCAGCAAACCACACAGTCCGTATAGTTCGCAAAGCTCAAAAATGCCCCAAATATGTATGACCTGTGCCTTGCCTTTAAACTACAAATCCAGAGGTTATTTTCAAAAGAAAGAAGCTTCATGCACAGATAAGCTTCATTAATGAATCCACGGCAGAGCTGGAAACAGAATCCAAAACTCCTGAATCCATGTTCTCTGCCTTACAACAGTTTGTGTTACTCCTTACACGCTCTGATCTATCACTTGACTAATTTGATGAAACCATCAGGAAACTCTAAAAGTGGAAAATTCTCAGCTCCCAGATAGGCTTTGCATCACAACCTACTGAACACATTACCTTCCATAGAAGTTTCTGTCCACTGCTTTACTGTCTCCACATATCTGCTGGTAAAAAGGACCAGGGAAGTGCTTCCCTATTCTTTCTCACACAAAATTCATGAAGTTATCTTGAACAGCTAATACAAATGGTTTAAGCAACCTCATTTGTCTGTGCCTGCCATAGATCAGACAGCACTTACGACAACCTCTTCTAAAGAAATGAGGAGGCCACTCAGTTGATGCTTTTAACAAGCAGCTGAGGGAGAAAACACCATTCAAGCAAAACAGCTAATTCAAAACAGGACAGCTGTCACCGTGCTAGAACCCGAATGCTCCAAAATCCCCTCCCCAAAAAGTCAGAGGATAGGAGCCAATTTCTGCCTCTCTGCTACATTCACTGAACTGTTGTTGTGTTATCATTACTTACGTTGTTCTCCTAAAATCTTTCTGAAGAGTTGGATATTCTGGCATCTTCCTTATGTCTTCCCAATCTTTATCTTTGGTGGTGGGGGGGAAAGGAGAAGCATTTACAATTCTGAAAGTGTAGGTTAAGTAACACACAAGAAGAAACAACTACAGCAGTTGCTTGACTTTCTGTTTGTTGGCCAGTGCTATTGTTCCATAATTGTCAGCGTTTACAAATCCATCAAACTGACAGCTGCTTCGTACCTATGCAAACAACTAGTCATTTCCTTCAGAAAACCATCAACTCGGTAGCATTACATCTGACACTTTAATGAAAATAAATTACCTGCAGGGAATCCCATTACACTGAAAATGCGATCTAGCTGATCGTGATGAAAAGGATTACTTGTTTTGATGTCCTCCTGACGACAGTGAAATATGGGTTCCGAAGTCAATAGTTCAGCAAATATGCAGCCAATTGCCCAAATATCTAAGGAAGAAGGAGGATAATTCATGCAAGTTTACGATACTTCATCACTGTGTTTTTTGTTTCTGCAAAGTTTCTCAACAACCTGTATAACCACAGTAAGATAAAATGCCTCACAGTATGATTGCTTACAGTGCTTTAAAAATAATGCATTAATATAATACATAAAAAAGGGTAAGATCTGGACATACAGGTTTTTTTCAATCAAAATTAGAGTCTCCAAATTCTGTTTCAAGTTGTACACTGGCACTCCAGCACTTAACGTATTCACAGTTATGGCAGAAACCTAAACAATATTTGCAGATGACATAGCTTAAAGGGCATTCAACTGACCATCAAAACCAGAACATTAATCTCCCCCTAACGATACACTGAAATAAAAGTTCTGTCACATATTTCAGAACAATTCCAAACAGAATAACCAAATAAATACTAAGAAGGAAATAAATACTAAGAAGGAAAAGACTAATGACTCGTATGTTTAGACAAACAGTGCAAGCTAGTTAAAATGGAGAAGCAAGATGCTAATTTTAATCAAAAGTAGAAGAGTGATTACCAAACTGTAAAAAAAAATAAAAATCTTACTTGACAACTGACTCTCACTGGCACAACACTGGAACCGTCTGATCTACATCTCATGTACATACAGAAAACAGCAGCATGATATACTGATGTCTTAATGAAATATCAACCTCTATTTCATAAATTTCTCATTAACACACTTCTCAAAATTAAATCTATTGTGGACAAGAACATTAGTTTCATTTACAGGAGAAGAAATTTCTAGATTACTTGTATTCATTCTAGTCACTACTATCACTGCCAACCTTAAGCGTTCTGTATGACCCGAATGCTTTATTATCCATCTTAAACTGAAAGCGTGAATTAGTCAGGGAGAAGGTGGTTACTAGCAGAAAAGAAATGGATTTGCTACATTGACAAATACGTGTTTGGGGTATAAATCTGGAAAAAGATGTTGAGATCAGATGAATAACGAACTTAGATTCCTGAATACAAGGGTGTGGACACTTGCTCGGTAGCTGAGGTTAAAACAAATGACCCTGGAAAAACTTTTCGATTTTATCAAATTTAGTAACATAAACATACAAAGCAACCAACCCTTATTTTAAAGGTCTAAGAGACAAAAAAAAAAAAATTACCTAACTGGAGTTTAGTTTATTAGATTCAGACTGAACAGAACATCAAGAGAAGTCTCTTGTTTGTCACCTGCGTACAACTAACCCGAGACTCAAAATCCCACCTGCTGTCAAATGGCGGTGTTCAGCCCATGCTGCCCATGAGACACGTGGTCTCCTGGAGAAAGGAAGAAAAATTGCTCACTATGTAGCCAAGGAAAAAGGAGCCGTCACACTCTCTTTTCCAAAACAGGTCAGTTCCATTTCCATCATGTTACAAATTTTGGAGCTTGGGGTGTCTCAATTTATAAGCATTTCTCCCTACTTCCCTTATGAGAAAGTCTGATAGCATTTTATTCAGACTTTACAGTTCTGACAGGGTATAACTTGCTCTGCGCATTACATCACCTTCTCAGGGTTTTACCTTCCTTTGATTTTCTTATTAGCCTTATCTGCATGAAAATAAGATCTTTAGCTCCTGAGATTTTATCTGCTCAAGCACCTAATGCAGCATATTAATCACAATTCCTGCCTGGGTAGTAGGCATAAATTATCTACTTCAGAATGGAAATTACTCACTATTTGAAGAATACCATCTTCATTTACCAGTATCTATTCACTCATTTTCACACTAGACAGCGAGTCCTTTTGGAGATGGTTTATCTAGAGGCCAAAGGAGTTGCAGCCTTCTTGGTTTTCATGGCTTTCTGTAGTGCTCACTGTCCTTCACATACTGAGGGAGAGGCCGGGCCACTGCTTTTTCTTCTATTCATTACTGCTCTATCCAGACTGACCTCTTCGTTTTAAAGAAAAACAATCTAGTATTCTTGTTGACAGCAAAGCTGAACTGGGAAATCTCCCTGATGTGACACAGCAAAATTCAAAAGCCTGTTCCTCTTCCATCAGCTGGACAGTGTGAGAGCAGAGGCACTGCGGCAATGCATTCCCCTTTCCCGACTCTGTGATTAACGCAGAGAGCATATTATCAACCCTTTGCGAACTCAGAAAGACAGACATTGTACCAACTGGAAGTTACATCTGAGTTACAGTTAAATTTAAACACTGGTAACTCCCAAGCTGGTGTTTCATTTTGTACGAGATGGCATTACTGGACAAGTCAAGCATAAGAACACTTTAGCTCTGATCAGTCATATTATTTTTCAGTAGTTCATAGTGCTGGGGTTCAGCCCTTTAGGTCTCTTGCCAGATTCTCGTCAGCTACAAAGAACTAATATAAAGTAACCCGAAATACTTGGTGCAGAAAACTTGAAGCTTTAATTTCCGTAAGCGAAGATTAAACAGCTGGAAAAGGCCTTATAGCCATGCAGCTCCAGCGGGTCACGGTCTTCCCTTCGTGAATCTAACTTCTGTGTAACCTGATCTTGAACACATCCTTGGCACATGTTGAAACCATTCTCACAGTTAATGATTTTCTGCCAAGTCTGGCTAGTCCCTTTTTTTTTTAAAATACATTCATAATTTACAGCAATTATTTACCACATGGGGCATTTTTCTAGCAGGAATGCCTCATTAAATTCCGGCAAGTTTAAAAGTTTCATCAGGCAGTCCTAATAGGTATTTAGCTCCTACGTTGTTCGTATTAGCAAGTCAAACACAAACTTCAGCTCTAACTATGGAAGAATATGTCAATAATTAGCTATTTCCCTATTCAGTGCCATTTCATATGTTTTCAGTTTGTGGTCCCTAAAAAAGATTAATGATTATTACATCTATTCCAAATCTATTCCAAATAAGAAGTACTATCCCTCAGAAGCAGGCATTGACGGGGCACAGCTTAAAACACATAAGCAGCATTTTTCAACCACAGTGCATTATTAATCTAGTACACATCTGTCTCTAGCATAAGAGGGCCTTCCCTATAATGCTGTATAACAATTTCATTATAAATAAAATTTGTTTAAAATCAACTGCCAAAAGTGAGAGGAAAACTACAGACAGTATGAATTTTAACTTGTTATGTATCAGAACCCTGAAAACAGGGCCATACAGGTCCTACAAGCTTGCACTGGATACTAGATGTTTTCCCATCTGATGTCTCAGGAGGATCCTAACAAATACACCAGAGTAATACAACTGTTCCTATAAGGATGGTTCTGTTTCTTACACTTTCCTCTACTATCATTAGGTTTCAGGAACGATGTGTGGTAAAAGGATTTTACCGTTTGTTTTTTTGTTGGGTTATTTTTTACTTTTTATTTTGCCCTCCAAGAATTCCAGACTCCCCACTTTCCCCAGGTTTACAGTGAACCTGAATGCAAGCCAGTTTTGCTCCCTGGCTCTGGAAAGAGGGGTGGGAGCAAAGGCCTTCGTAGTGTACCCCTTTCCCTAGACTCCTCACCAAACAGTTTGCTCAGGTCCCATTCGAACCTACTCACCAGTGAAACAGCCTTCTACTGTAACAGTATTTCTGAAGTACTACATAATAATTTTATAAAAGGAAAAAACAGCCTTTTAAAGATGGTCACTTGTGGCTGGTGAACAGACTTTCCATATATATGCCTGGGTGCACGGAATATTAGAATATTTGTACAACTGTCCATGTCCCAGTTTTAAAACCTGTGACTAATAGCTTTATATGTCAGCTACTAAAGCTGACAAAATCCTGTGTGTCCTCCTCTACTTCAGTGCTGTAGGCAAGGAGCAAGTACAAAAGGGTGCTGGCATAGCTGTTTTAACGATAGGGCTGATCAAGCAGACAAATGCTCATGTATTCTTTCTACGGCACAATAATCTCATTTATGTATTTGTTCCAATATTTTGGAAACATTCTTTAAGAATATTATGACAATTTAAGACCATTTATTGAGCAATAGCCTTGATTGTCAAAATGAAACATCTTTTCCCATGCATATTAACTACAATGCTTTGTTGAAGACAGGACAGAGTCCAAGATGAAATACTTTATGCTTCTTAACTATATCCAAGGAAAGAAATAGATAAACAAGCTCTTGGTTTCATATAATTCTTTAACAAAATTCTGTTAAAGTAAGTTAAGAATGGGAAAGTATCTATTTAGCTGCAAACGATCTGTGCAATTCATCATTAGTGAGTTTGGTCCAGCAGCTTCAACCAATCTGCTTTTTTTGTTGTTTTGGTTTGAATAGAAAGCCTAGACTCTAGGACCCATCTGAATGCTGAAGCCAACAGTGGATGGACACCAGAATACAGCTTCTCTACGTCCACCAAGGGCTAATGCAACAACCAGGGTGACCGAAAAGTTAGTAGCATGGTCTTAACCCAAACAAGGCAATCCAGGTCACCTATCAAGAACTCCAATGTTTATATAAGATTCAACAGATCTTTCAAATCATAGAATCATTTAGGTTGGAAAAGACCTTTAAGATCATTGAGTCCAACCATAAGCCCAACTCTGCCAAGCCCACCACTAAACCACGTCCCTAAGTGCCACATCCACACGTCCTTTAAACACCTCCAGGGACAGCGACTCCACCACTTCCCTGTGCAGCCTATTCCAATCCTTGGTAACCCTGTCAGTGAAGGAATTTCTCCTAACACCCAACGTAAACCTCCCCTGGCACAAATCAAGGCAAGGACAACAAATACACCAACATACTTGAAAGCCGAAAGGTGGCTGCGCATGCAAACATATCTAATTTTTTCAAATGCATATCAACTGGTGTCAAGAAAAGGCATAACCTCTTTGTAAGAAAATCTTGCCTCTCTTACACTGAACACAAAACCAGATTCTAAATTTACCTGGAATCTTTACACACAGTGACCTAGGAGCATAGAGATACTACAGAAAAAGTATATTAATTTTTACACTGGATTTAAATACCTAGAAATTAGACTTCAAATAATACACCTTTAAACGGGAATTTCATTTTCTTTGATCTGTTAAGGGGACTAGAACAGACCTGTTGCTATCACACAGAGACACAAGAGAAAGGTCTTCCCTTTCTTACATTAAGGTCTCAATTTTTATACGCTTCATTTAAACTTTAGTCAGCAAAACAGAAGGTCAAGGAAGAAGTGGTTACTAGAAATTTAAATTTGACATTTTCTATGAAGAACTGCGAATCGGGTGAAATATTTATGTGTGACAGGCTTTTCAAAGGGAAACAAAAAATGGTGTCAGCAAGCTAAGGATCAGAAACCTGCTATCACTCCTTGGTAAGTTAGGCGACGTTTACCGATCTCTAACAAACAGCATCTCAACAGAACTTGACAGAGGAACAGAAGTTCCTACTACAAAGCCACAAAGATAAATGTTCTGCAGACAGAAGGAATACCTCTCAGTAATCAGCCATAGTGTGGCCAGCAGGAGTAGGGAGGGGATCATGCTCGGCACTGGTGAGGCCGCACCTTGAATACTGTGTTCCGTTTTGGGCCCCTCACTACAAGAAGGACATTGAGGGGCTGGAGCGTGTCCAGAGAAGGGCAATGAGGCTGGTGAGGGGTCTAGAGAACAAGTCTTATGAGGAGCGGCTGAGGGAGCTGGGGCTGTTTAGTCTGGAGGAGGCTGAGGGGGCACCTTACCACTCTCTACAACTACCTGAAAGGAGGTTGCAGTGAGGCAGGTGTTGGTCTCTTCTCCCAGGTAACTAGCAGTAGGATGAGAGGCAATGGCCTCAAGTTGCATCAGAGGAGATTTAGATTGGATATTAGGAAAAATTTCTTTACTGAAAGAGTGGTCAGGCATTGGAATAGGCTGCCCAGGGAAGTGGTGGAGTCCTCATCCCTGGAGGTGTTTAAAAAACGTGTAGATGTGGCACTTCAGGACATGGTTTAGCAGGCATGGTGGTGCTGGGTTGACAATTGGACTTGATGATCTTAGAGGTCTTTTCCAACCTATGATTCTATGATCTGCAGGATGCTCACTGCCAGCCAAATGCGCATCTAAGAGTAATGTTTTATTTCAAGAGTGCATAATCTCCCGTGCCACGACATATAGTCAAGATAATAAAAAGCTTTTAAAGGCAAATCTGTATTAATTCTAATCAGTCATGAAGTCTGTTATCCTCACACTTTTTTTACCTGTATGCCTCCAGCCTAGCCTTTTAAACTAAGCTGCCCTTTTCTCATGGTTGTACTAAGCACTGAATTAAAGTCCTACACCTTAAAAATTTTGAGGCACCTTGACTGAAAGTCTGAGTTCACCAAAATCAACTGTAATTTTCTACAGGGTTTTAGTGGGCCAGGTTTTCTTCATTCTCTCTAAAGAGAGTTATTTTAGGTTGTCAAAATTTATTTTCCCACTTAAATTTCTATTCATCAGTATATCAGCATTAAATCAAGATCCTGGATCACATGATTTCAGACTTCAGCTGTGCATTACACACATTACCTAGCTTGCAACATTACACTGAGATTACTGTGACAAGCTCAACAACACCCACACAGACTTAACGCAGAGTGGCAATAGGACCAGAGGCCCTAAGCAGTCCTCTCATACACCAAATTATGATTGCAAACAAAGAAACCCTATTAAAGAACTGAAATCCTTAATTTACAGAACTTCACATCCAAAAATTTGGCAATTCCAAGTTTATGGTTCTACATTCAACCTTGTATTTTCCTTGTGAAACCTATGTACTGAAGACAACAGGAATCCTCAAGGCAGTGAAAACACAATCTTACCAACAATTGTACCATAGAGCATGACAATAAAACTTTTAGTAACATTAGTAGCTCAATAACTAAACTTTTTACAACATTAAACTGCTTTTGTAAGGATTTTCAGTGCCTGTCTTCCCAAACACTCCCCTTCACATGGCCAAATCCTATATACTGCATTTTCATCAGCAACTCTTCAGCTGTGTCTCCAAGATCGCTATTGTATAACCACAGATTAACAACATTAGCTAGCTGTAGAGCAGGTTAACATCCTTGAGAAACAGAACAGAGTGAGGGTTGCATGAGTGCAGAATAGAGTGATGGTTCCATCTTCTTTCTTCTCTCAGTTCTTCTTCCAGAAACTGGGGCGGGCTACAGCCTCAGGTAGTGTCGCTTCAGGGCAAGGAATTAGGTCAGTGGGACAACTGCTAAACCCTGGCAAGGAAAGTGTGTTACACCCTCATTTTCCCCCTAATCCTCAGCTTTCAGATGCATCAGAGGTGGCAGAGGGCTATTATTTTTATGCCAACTCTAGTATCTCCAAGATGTAGTAAAGAAGGTACTGCTACTTTTGTTCCAGCAACAGCACTGCTTATACCTCAGAGGGTCCAAGAGGTACTCTGGCAGGCTGCCAAAGCTTTCCACAGAAACAAAAGTAAAACGTTCTTTCAGTGACAACTCATCAAACGCACATGGAATGTAATAGGTGACACAAAAGGCAGCTTTGTAGCCTTAGGGCTACTTCCCCCTACCAAATATCAAACAAGTGCAGCAAGTAAAGTATGAAAGCTTCTCGCTGCAAAGGTCATCAGTTTCTTTTATATTGCAAAGTATTAGGCAGGTCTAATACAGAAATTGTTACCACTTCCTGCTGTAAGGATGAAAGAATCAAGAACAGGCAAGGTATGCTGCTGTTTGGTAAAACAGTATTTACAAAGCTTGTCAGGGAACATCCACAGCTTTGCATTTTCACTTTACCTTATAAAAAAGATTGACAGTATCATCTGATCATAGGACTAGAAAGCCAGGAACTCCCAACTACTAATTATGGTGCTTTATCATTAACTGTCCCCCCTCCTTCTCCATATTTTCCCCCCATCTTATTCCATCACTGCAGGCAGGTGTCCAGTATTGTACAATCTAGACTGTACAAATAGCACAGCATATTACAGCTGTCGCCATTGTCTGTGCTCTTCTGAACTGCTGAAAATGAGCAGTGCGCAGTACATAGTCTCTGAAAGGGAAATACACTTTTTTCCTAATTAAATGCAGCATATTTTAACAAAACAGCTTTTCTGTACAGAATGGAGCTCTTTGAAGGTTAACTCCACGCTAAATGAAGAGTGACAACAAGTTTATAATCTGTTGTGTGCTCTTACTTGGCTTGTGTCATCAACTATTACAGCTTTTTACTAGGTCCAACATGTCAACACCTTCAGAGCTAACATAAGGTGAGCAAAAGGCCTGCTATCTGGTAGATTAAGTTATAACAAGGAACATGTGTGAAGAGCACTTTCCTGTCCTGTTCCAATTCACAGGTCATGACAGTGGCCTTTTCTGGGAGTTATTAAAGCTTTTCCTGTCTACCCTTATTTCAGTCAACAGAGATGAATGCACACAAAGAAACCGTGCATTTTAGCACCGAGTGCTTTACAATATCTTAACACTTCTGTTACTAGGGGTTTCAGCCTATACAACTATTTCTAATAAGGCACTGAGAATAACTCCTACATAATTATAAGCAAACCTGTTGGCTAGGCAATGAAATAAACTGCTGTGAAACATAATTCTGCTGTCAGTCATAGCTATTGCCAAGAAGTCTACCTGTGAAGCAATCCCACCTGGCTAGAGAACAAGTCATTCTGCTGAATCAGTGCTGTAGTGTTGAAACCCTCAGTTGATACTGCTGAAATAATTGTGCCTGAAGATCTAACTGGTGGATTAGCTAAAAAAATTCCTCTGCACCAGAAGTATGAGCCTTGATATGATACTAGGTACTCAGTTTTCAACCAAAACTAACTTTTGCGAGTGAACCATTTATAGATATGGTAGTAAACAGAGCACACTAAAACCCTTCATTACTGCACTAGGTAGCTAAGGTAACGTGTTTATAGAACCAGGTTTTATAACAGACCACCTTCCGGATCTTTAAATGGCAACCTCATGTTTCATTCGAGAAAATGAAATCAGCCTTTAGTTCACTGCTTTGTAAAGGAAACCTAAAATATAAAGACAAATCAAACATCTTTAAGATGCAAGTTCAACTCTGCACCAAACCATTCACCTGCTCATACACAAAAGGCACAATGTACTTGCAGTATATATTGCAAAGGATCACAATATATCCCACCTGACACGTACAGAACGGAACTGAGCATGAAGAGAAAGCAGGCAAAATGCATCTCCCAACCTTCTCCAAGTGTTGAGAGTCTTGCTTCTTCATGTCATCATTCATGTTCCATTTTCACACTAGGATCCTTTATTGACTCTGGGCTATGACAGATATTGCAAGAACTCCTGCTTTACTTCCCTAAATCTCTTTTTCACCTGAGCTCACCTGCTGCTGTAAAGCTCATCTGCCTGGTAAAGGGTAAAGTCAGTGAGATACCAGGGAAGGAAAAGCTTGCTCATATAAGAGGTCCTATAGTTATTAACAGTTGGGAAGAACATGAAACCGATACTCTGAGGGAAAAATAGTTAGAAGGAAAAAGACATGGAATTGAGACTATTAATGTCAAGGAGGGGGTTTTAGCCCACAAATCTCATATACATGGGGCTAAGCATAGATGGATTTTTGAAGGCATCTCTTGTTCAAAGCAGTTTTTAATCACAAAGCTATCACTATAGAGGATAGTCTGCCTTCTGAGTATTTTTATGTCATTTTATTTTTTGTGCTCTAAAATTATCCATGTACAGTTCAGTCACAGTAATCATCGTGCAACAGCAAATCTGCCAAAATATCACATAAAAAGGCAAAAGTAACTGGTTCTTCCCTTCATATGTTTTGCAAGAGGAGAGAATTACAAACGTATGGAAAAGTATTGGGTGACCACAAGTGGAAGTTTACAGGTTAATTTACAGAGCAATCTAAATCAGGACAATTAGCAGATTCTAGCTGTGATTGAAGATTCAGTGGTTTTGTTTTCCTTTTATTTTTTAATGTCCAGAATGTGTATATTTCTTACGTTAACTGCAGATGCTAAGTGACATCCCAGGTTCTCGGACAATTAATTCATTGAGTTAAAAATAAGCCATAACGCACTTCTACTGAAGCTCCCTATTATCATTAACTGATTTCATCTTCAGGACAATCCCATTAAGTAGCATCCCCACCTTATAGATAATGAAACAACACACAGGATGGATTAAATTACACGCTATAAACTACATACACCACTTGGGACTGAATCAGTATTTAAATCCAAGCCTCCTGAGACCCAGATTACTGTTCTAAGACATAAAACTTTACTGTCTGCCCCACATTAGAGCAACTCCTGTGGTTTTACAACAACAGAGACACATCTGACCCACCGCACTGTTCTCATTCTCCTGATTATTACGTTAGTACACCCTCCAACACACCTCTGACACTCTTCAGAGTTGACAATGGCCTCCAGCTTTACTACCTGATTTCTAGACATCAACATACTTGAGAAGCAAGGGCAATAGAGCAGATAGTTGAAGGCAGGAATAAGTATGCTAGATCTCAGAAGAGTTAATGTTTTAAAGTGTATAACAATGCTGTGGGTTATATTCCTTGAGCTGCTGTCAGCATCTCAAGTTTCCCAAAGTACTAACTAAACAAGAGCATTTTAAAGCTATGTAAGTGACCTAATGATCCTTTATGAAACTTTATATTTCTTAGGTGATTGCAGTGATAAGATTGTGGAGCATAGCAAATGCCCCCATTTTTTTTTTTAAAGAAGAAACATGTATAGTACTTTCGAGATCACTGTCAAACAAGAGGAAAAACCACCAGTAAATCACCCAGCACCTGCAATAACTAGATAAGAGAGCAGCAATTAATCTTTGGTATTAAAATATTATGCCTCTCAGAAAAAGCATGAGAACAACTGTGATAATCAAAATGAAGAAACTCTACCACATGCCAAAATAAGTTTACCACAAAATATCATCTAAATCCAATTACTTCCCATGTTGTATAACATTGCCCAGGGCACGAACAAGGCTCCCGCTCCCATCTTGGTGTAGCCTGAGTTTTTCTTTTCAGAGTGCATAAATGAGTGTTTTCCAAACTTCTCTACTTTTCTAGTTTTTCCACAACCCCTTCCCCTCAAACCAAAATCTCTAACAGGAATGCAGATCCCTATGCAGCAAATAGAAGCCAACTAACTACAGATTTGCTTTTCTTAACTCTCTCATGGATATCTAAAAGCAGTCCCCAATACTCCCATGGCACAGCCGACCTCAGGTGGGCAACCACCCTTGTGCATTTTTCCTAAGGACTTTTCAATCTTCTGGTTGGCCCCATTTGTAATGTCTGGTTTACCAGATTTTCCAGATAGGTCTTATTTCCCCTCCTTCCCCTCAACCCTCCCAGAACAAGAGACCAGAAGAGCTTTAGGCATCGGTCCAAGACTTCCAGAGGCCCCACAGCCCAGCCAGCGTGCCAACAATCTGTGAGCGCACAGTAAGGACATCTGATGCGCTCGGAACGTGTGGGACTCGCTGCATAGGCAATATGGAACACATATGCACATATTTCCATCCTAAATCCTACATAATACACCCCAGATACTTCCCTCTCTTTTTTTCCTGCATAAAGTCGAATGGAGTTGTTGAAACTCTGACAGATCCCAGCATTCATTATAAATTCATTCCCTCTGATACACCTAATATTTTCTGTGACATTTGCTTTCAAGAGCATTTTGATATCTGCTTATCCCTTTCACACATTTCCAGCTTCCATAACCATATGTTAGTCTGGAAATAGAATGAGGTGACAGTGCACTGCACAAGCTTTAAATTACAGTTTATACCTAAATCTTGTGCGGGTTGGTAAATGCAGTTGCCACATGGCCATTTCTGACATTCCTGCTGACTTCTAAACTAGACAAGTGAGGAAAGGTAAATAAGTGATAGAGATTTCTTGGGTTCTCAGATTTATTTTTTCACAATAAATAATCCCATTCTTTTTCGGTGCAGGACAGCATTTTAATCTTGCTTACGGGGTAGCTGAATGACCACTCTAAACAACTCTTTCGCAAACAACATCCAAAACCTCTAAAATACTATAAGCAATCTGATGCCATTTATCAAATAGACTAATTCTTTAATTAAGGCAAGTGGTAAACAGAAGTAAGATAACAAGTTCTTGTTTGATAGCACTGCTAACTATACAAGCTGCAACTTGATAAAAAACAAGTCTCAGTTACGCTATTTCCTTGATACCATGCTACAAGATGCCCCAGAATTAATCACAGTTGAGAGACTGCCACATACTTTCTTAAAACCTATGATGAAAAAGAGTTCTTAGTACTCATTTTATGAACTAAAACATTCTTTTCTTTCTTGATGCTCCTAGAGTGAAAAAAAAAAAAATCCTTTCAAGCTGAATGCCAGGTTACCTTTTCCTTCATTTTGCCACAGTCATTTCCTTTACTTTCCTTAAAATTATAGTGCAGAAGTCTTTGCCCATCAATGAAAGGAGCACTGTACCTTGCACTTACTTCAACCTCGTTTCTTTAGTATTTTGAGTATAAAAACATTTTCTGTTCTGCTGGAGACTTTCTGGAAGTTCAGTAATTTTATTAACATTTCCATGATAGCAAGCATTTTACATTTTCGCAGTTACTTGATTTCACCTGAAGCTTGTTCAAGTTATTTTGATTTGCAAATTTTCCTTCTTCGCTAGAGTATTAGGATCTGATGAACACGCATGAACAGATTCTGCTTTTAAATTATGGTGCTGGAAAGGCAGATCAACTTCCACAGGCTACAATAAATTTTGTACAGATTTATATTGTGGTAACAGAACAGAAAGCAACCTTTGACTCCTACAACACCATCTTCCCAATTGGTATTCATCTGGTAAATCAGTTGCTTGTAACTATGGTAGCAGATTATAAAGAAAACTTTATTAACAAGTAGAGCTTAGATTATAAACATTGACAGTACAGGAAACTAAATACTACTCCCCATGAAACCCTAACATGGGCTTTTTACTATACTTTTAACATGCAAAAAGCAAAAGCTATTTCTGTTTTTCAGCCACAGTATCTTCCTGACTCCTATATCTCCTTAAAACAAGGTGTTATATACATGATGAACAACTTCTTGTTCTGCAAGCAAATAAATAAAAAGTAGAATATTTCATTACTATGAAAGGACAAATTAAATAAAGCAGAAAATGTCACCAAGAAACTACCTCTAAAATAATGAAATACACTTATATCTTGTTTTGTGTAACATATAGTTCTTTCTAAACAGACTGGTTTTAGTCCAATTTTTCCCAAAAGCTAAACCCACAAAACATCAGGTCCAGAAAACAAAGACAAAAATCCTGAGTGAGACAAAAGTAAAATTCTAATTTCATTCTTTGATCATGTATGAGAATTATTTTCACAGAAGCAAGCACACCTAAAGCCTTTATTACAAGAACAAAACCAAACTGGACTCTATAGCAGACAGTGTCCAGGATATTATCAATACTGCTAACAATTAACAATATATACGAGGCAAGATAAGGAAGCGAGTATTAGATATGGAATACAGAAAATACATTTAAAATAAAATAAAATCAAGGCTAAGCCAGTAAAAACCTAAATTACGTAGCAGCTGTTGGACAACGTTCAGTGTGTTGCAACAGAGAACTGATGACAATGCATTCCTAGTAAATTCAAACAAAAATACTTCTCACTGACAAAATTGGAAGAGAATAGACTAAAGCTGGCATGACATTGCTTTTAGCCTGATTTTATTGGTATTTATTAATTGTACAAAATTACATGTTATATAAAAGGCATTAAGAAAATAGCTATGGAAAATAAGCAGCTATACCAAATAAGTTGTCATTTAATTTCTCATAAATTGCTATATCTAATCATCTTTCTTCCAAATTATTATTTCCAACTGAAGAGCAGTTAAATGAGGATCTTATATAATTTATGAGTTATTACTAAAAGCGATACATTAGGGCTCCTGAGAATTGTGTAATATTAAGAGATGATAAAATTGTATTTCTTGCACAGAGATTTAAGAAAGGGCTTTAAGAGTGGTGTCCTTTGCCAAAAATATTAGCATTCAGGTTAAACTCTCACTAGCATACTTAGCTCATTAAGACTGCCTTTTTTTAAGTGCACATAATGCTAGAAGCAAAACACAAGTCTGGACTCAAACTACATGAACATCACCGCTGTCATTTTGTTACCCACTTCTCTGCCTTAAAGCTGCACACATATCACCTCCAGGCACCTTTACTCTTTTCAGTCACACATTCCTCTAACCCTTCAGTCAGCCTACAAATCTCTCCACTTTCAGTCTTGCAACTTTCCTTGTTCTCATTTCCAAAATTTTTACTTTGCTGCCCAAACTGCTCTGGTTTGGGCAGCAAAGTAAAAATTATGGAGTAAAAAAACATGAGCGTGAGTGCCCCCAGCACTCACGCTGCACACCAGGTACTACACGTCCCATTCACATCCCTCCTGGGGATTCACTGGTGCGGTCTGAGACAAGAAATAAAAGCCTTGAAATAATAAACTGCTAGCAAAATCAGATCTCTCTGAAGCAGCAGCATTCTCTAAAGTTTCACAGAGACTCCTTGTCTGTGTTTTAGCATAGACTACAGATCCCTCAGGGCAAGAGCCAAGTAATTTATGACATAATTAAAAAAACAACAGCCTTATACTAACTCATTCTTCAAAGAGATATCCTGAGATAATGGTACATATCACTCACCTAAATCTGCAAACAATATGCTATCTATCAAACATCGGTAACTGCCAGTTAAGGTAACTTCCCAGTACCACGCATGCAGGCGATTCGGTAATCTGGTCCACTCACACCCGCGTTTCACAAAATCAACACAGTCAGGGCAGTTTAAGCATCCAATTTACAGACGTTGAAGGTAATACTGTTGGTATTTTCTTTAAACACTTTCAGTAACTGTTCTCACCCACTACAGGGTGCAGCAAACAGAGGCATAAATTAGCATCTCAGTTTGCATGGTGGCAGATGCAAACCAGGCCCTAAGAGTCTGCTTCAGATAATGCAGGACTGTGCCATGACCGGGGGGTGGGGGAGGGCACCACAAGGCTCCATCCCCAGCACCCACTGGAGAAGACACCCTGGGAAATCAGAGGCCTTCACCCATGCTGAGCTCCAGAGGGAAGGTGCTGCCACCCAGGACCCCAGCTGCCTGGTGGCACTCGCCTCACAGCAGGAGATGCACTCTGCTTGGGGCACTGAGTCACCAGCAGAAGGAGCTGGGGGAGGAGGTGAACAGACTCCATAGCATTATGGAGAATAAACAGGACATGAACACAGGCACCTCAGGGACCCTGCAAAGGTTTCTAGAGGATGTTGGGGTAAATTTCTTCACACAGATACTACAGGTGTCATCTTTCAGATCTGCTACTCAGGAAGAAGGAAGAATTTGTTGGGGATATGATAATCAATGGCAGCCTTGGCTGTAACAACCATGAAACAGTGGAGCAGTGAAGGCAAGTAGCAGAACACAGGCCCTGGGCTTCAGGCAAAACTGGCTGGATCATCAGGGTCTGAGGATGGTGGTTAACAGTTCATACTCTAACCTAGAGGCTGATTCCAAGTGAAGTACCACAGAGTGCTACAAGACCTATCCAACTTATTATCGTTACCAATGCTGAGCAGGAGGAGCTGGAACACTCCCCCATCACGTTGTAGATGAGAGAAAATTGGGGAAATGGTTGATACACTTCAGGGCAGAGCTGCCATTCAGAGGGAACTTGACAGGCAGGAGGAATGGGCCACAGAAAACTCATGAAATTCAACGAGGACAAATACAAAGTCCAGCAGCCAGGATGGACTAACCACCTGCAGTGGTTCAGGTGGGGGACTGACCGGCTGGAGAACATCTCTGCAGAAAAGGATGTGGGGGTTCTGGTGAACATCAAGTGAAACATGAGCCAACAGTGTACCCTGGTAGCGATGAAGACAAACAGCATCGATAGGATGTATTGGCTGTATCAACAGGAGCACAGCCAGTAGACTGAGAGAAGTGATTACTCCCCTTTACTTCACACTTGTTGGACCACATTTGGGGTGCCTCAGGGACCTGAACACGAGACAGTCTTTGACAACCTGGAGCAAGTTCAGCAGAGAGCCACAAGGATGGTCACAAGCTGGAGAATCTGCTCCAGGAGAGAAGTCTGAGTGACACAGGCTTGTTCAGATTCAAGAGGAATTTATGAGCGGCCTCCCCCAGTACCTATGGAGAGGTGACCAAGATGATGGAGCCAGGCTCTTTACAGTGGTATAAGACAGGAGAATGAGATATTACAGGGCATAAACTGAAAGAAGAAGTTCTGATCAGGTATAAGGAAAAAGTTCTTCGCTATGAGGATGATTTAGCAGTGGAAGAGGTGATCCAGAGAGGGTGTGGAATCTTTGTTCTTAGAGGTTTTCAAGACTTGGCTGGACAACTCCCTCAGCAGCCTGGTCCAAATTCAGAGTGGACCCTGCTTCGAACAGGAATATGGGCGTGAGACCCTCTAAGGTCCCTTTCAGCCTGATTGAATCTATCTGCAATCAGTATTTTACTTTGGACTAGGAGTTTGCTCTTGAAACGGATCAGATTGTCCACACCTATGACACTTCAGCTTGCGCTACAGAGTTCTCTCAGAGCACACAAAATAAATTTCTTGGGGATGAAACTAAACCAAAAGGCGTGCATCAGCGATCAATAAGCAGTAGTCCACTGGACCAGGCCAGAGAAAACCCAGAGTACCCGCCTTTCTCCAAAACACATATAATGTGGATGCTAGGTACTCAGTACCGTTTTGCTTTCTGGATGCACTTCTACCATGACACACTACTTGCTAATGTAGACATTGTCATCTGAAGAGTTAAGTTTTTCAATTTCAGCAGATGAAAAGGAACACTAGCATATAAACCCCAACTTTTTGGCTTTTTGATTCAGACAAATTTTGTCCAAAGATAGAAATGCATGTTACCTGCCTGCAACACTGAACGTGTATGTCCTTACTAGAGCTATGCAGAAGTCTTTTTGCCCTTCTTAACAGTTCCTGCACATTCAAAGCAAAATCAACAAACAAAGCAGTGTTTAGCCCAACTCAGGTCCTCCTGCACTGGAGGATTCCAGCTGGGAGAGAAGAGCAGTAAAGAAATGTGAAGTGCAAGTCCACATCAAAGTCAGGTGACAGTTCATTCATTTTTTTAAACCTTTTGCTGTATATGATCGGTTGATAAACAGGAGTTATTCGAAACAGCCAGACTGTCAGACTTCATTAAAAGTGTCGGTCCACCCAACTGAACATTCAACAGAGATGCTAGCATACCACAGTGTTTTGTAATTCTCCAATCGAAGGCCCACATAGCATCTACAAACAATTCTGTAACAGGAAAATGACTGCAACTCCCAAGAAAGCCACCTCTGTACACACAGGAACGATTTAACGCCGTTAACAGAGGGACACCATTTCCTTTGCAGTTCTCTTCAATATGTAACCTTGTCATGCAGGCAGGATACCTCCTGTGCATCTCTCTTTTTATTCTCTAAACAGCTAGGCACCAAGGCCAATTGTGCTTATGGAACTTCCTAAGTGGGAATGAAGACACGAGCCCGGTGCCCAGCATTTCCTAAACACAGAGCTTTGTAAGTCATCAGGAGTGAATTACCTGCAGATTGCGCACCGCGCAGCAGACCACCCTTCTCCTGATCAAGCCACACACTTCAAAGAAGCATCTGGACACAAAGCACCCTAGAAGAACGTCACTTTAACAGACATAGCTCTTTCCCTCTTGAAGGTTTACAAGATTACAAGATTTCTGAGCCCACATCAGAAAACCACATAAGCCAATGCAAAAAATACTTTTATTTTAAAAACAAACAGCACATCTAAAATGTCTAACATTAACTCTTATTAAAAAATATAAGCACAGTCCCTAGAAAGTTTTCATCTGGATTAGTCTTTTATGGATTGGAACATACTTCATCTGCTGCTACTTCAGGAAAAAAAACTAGCTGGTCAGTTGATCACCTACTATAACGCTACCCTCTTACAGGTAAACCTCTGTCTTACACAGAACTTACCAATGGCCTTTGTGTAATGTCTGGCTCCAAGTAACAGCTCTGGAGCTCTGTACCAGAATGTCACCACAACTGGATCCAAGTCTGCCAATGGCTTCAAAGGTGAGTTGAACAATCTTGCAAAACCCATATCAGCTGGGGCAGGGGAGGAAAGGAAAAAAGAAAAGAAGAGAACGTTTTACATTTTAATACAAATGAAACAGAATTTAACAGTATTGCCAAAAAGCAATTCTAACAAGCCCTCAAAAACATTAAAACTTACAAATCAAAGTTTCTAAGAAAGCAACAGGTCACACATAACAACATTGGGCCAAATTCATCTAAGGCTAAATTCCATTTACTTCATTTATAAGAGTATGAAGGATGATGTTTGACTTTTAAGTGTTTTCATCATGGTATTGTAAAAATTTACATAACACAGATGGCTATTTATTTCACTAGAACTGTAACAGAAACCTGGTTAACTAAAGTCAATAGCAGTAGGTCTCTAATGTACATTTACTCTTCTATTTTTATATAAGTTTACAAAACTGTGAGCCCTTGTGACTGCTGTATATTTACCCAATGCACAAAACCAAAACGACTGCAGTGTAAATTATTTTGCACTATTTTACAAACTATGCCTCCTATTTGATTTGGAGGAGCAAAGTCCAGAATCAGGAAATAGTTTTTAACTAGGAATTAATGAAATCAGTGAGCGTACACTGTTACAGAGGTGTATTTTAAATGTAAGCATTCATTTTATGTAACTCAAAAATCCTCTCTAGAGACAACATTGTAAATAACATTAAGAAATGCTAGATGGGAAAGTACAAAGTTTAGGTGTATATTCAAAACCACACATTTTAATCCAAGTCTGAAACTTCTCTTTTACACAACTTCACCTAGATCTCTCTGCTTCCAAAGTTATGAAATGTCAAGTTACTTTTCTGGCAGTTACCCATATTAATACAAGCCTATGAATCAAAAATGGTTAGTTGAACATTTTCAAATACAACAAAAGTCAATGAATAGAAAAGAGGTTCCAGCACATCACTTCTTTCTTGATGATTGCCACATGCTTTATTAAAAAAGAGTTTATATCCACATGACTAAGGCTTATGATCTGCACAGGTAATTAGATTTTCGATAAAGACCATCACAGCTACATCTGTTTCCCACCTTGACACTGAATAGCCTTTTGCATAGCAAACCTTTGGACCTCTACAAACATATGCATTGATGTTATTTTATATAAAAATAATTAAGAACAAATACAATTTATAATTAAGAATGTTATACTAATTATAGCAGAAGTCAGAAGAACCCTGGCCATAGCCATTGTTCTATGTGCTTATTACTTTCTTGCTTCTTACGGATGCTTTTATCCCCGCCAGATATCCTTGGCGAGCTTTATAAAAGTCTAATAATATGTTTGGAATCTCTTAACCTTGTAAACTCAGTGAATGAGATCCAAAATTGAACTAGATGTTGTGTACACATGCACTCAAAGAATAATGAAGATTTGTTTCTATCTTACAGTGAAGATGCATTTTTTTTTTAAGCAATCCCTTAGCAGTGCAATGAAATTTTCTCAAAATGTTTACCTATTTTGACTCTTCCTCTTTCAGGACCTTCACCCATTACCAGAATGTTTGCTGGTTTCTGGAAAACAAAAAGCAGAATATTTAGTTGACCAGCCTTTGATGATTATCTTCAAGAATAATAAAATATGTACATTTATTTTATAATGAAAACATTTCTATAAATACCCTTACAAGTCTAAAATTACCATAGCTTTATATTTTGAGGACATTTAGTTTTTATCCCTAGTTACCAATTTCACAATTAGAAAAACAGTGAAGTACTTTGACATTTCACAGTAAGAAATGCAATCTTTAATTAAATTTGCATTTTTACCAGAATGATCACGTTCACTGGTGAGATTTTCTTCTACAGGAAAATTTTGTACCAGGCTAACATTTATGCTACACATCAATAACCTGGCAAGAACTACTTTTTCTAGTATAACTTACTAAAAATTATGCCAAATCTTGGTATGTAAATGCACAGATGAGAGTTGCTTTTGTTATCATATGTAATGAGATTTTTAGAGCTATGCTTGGTTTTAGTGTATGAATGATATGAATGATGAGCCGCTTGTGAACACCATATAAAATCTGCACATCACATCACAGCAATTGTTCTGCAACTAGGATCTAGGTTCCCTCAGACATCAGTAGTCATTCCTTGGAAGCTGTTCCCCTATTGTGTTAACAGCTGTAAAGAAGTAAACAAGATTGAAAACTTTAAGTGATTTGAATGAAGAGATGCATAACAAAGTTTCAAAGCAGAATTTTTGGAAGGTTCATCTGAACATTAATTATATTTGAAATCCCTAAAGCCTGGAGAGGTCTGCTTGAGCAGGATTTGTTCAAGAATCTGCAAGAGATGTCCAGAAAGCCAACATCAGAATCTCATGTAATTTCTCAGTTCCTAACATTTGCTGCTATTTACCTAAAATCGGCCCAACCAAGACAGCAGAATTCCAGCTTCCTTGTCGGAATTCTTCACTAAAATTCTGCCTAGTAACCCTGATTGAGAGTTGAGTATGAATCAGAAACACTCCAATAGATCTTTGCCTGAAATCACTATGAAATGTTTTTATTTGTCATGTGAACAGAGCTGATAAAAATGTAGTTACTGCATTGATTTCTAGGTTAGTTTTTTTTCTATAGAAGAATTACGTTGCAAGAGACAAACTGTATAACACCAGGAGATGCACTAAGACAAAATTTAAAATCTAAGCAGATACAACAGGATTCACAAAACAAAACATCTCTTAAGATTCATATTTTACCTGTAATATTACAAGATTCTTCAAGAAGCAGTTTCTTCATAGAAAAATGTACTATTTTATCTGCTGACATAAACCACAACATTCACAGAACAGTTCAGGTTGGAAAGGACCTCTAGGGACCATCAAGTCACCACCCCCCTTCACACGGAAAGCAGGGTCAACTACAGCAGATTGTTCAAGCCTGAGCCCAGTTGGGTCTTAAACGCCTCCAGGGATGGAGACTCCACAGCCTTGCTGTGAAACCTCTCCCAGTGTTTGGCCACCCTCACAGTAAAAAAAGGTTTCTTCGTGCATTTAATTTATGACCATTGTCTCTCGTCCTGTCACTGGATCGCATTAAGAAGAGCCTGGCTCAGTTTTTATTACTTCTGCTTATCAGGTATGTATATACATTGGTAAGATCCCCCCCGAGCCTTCTCTTCTCGAGGCTGAACAGTTCCAGCTCCCTCAGCTTCAGAAAGACACCCCAAACCCCTAAGCAACTTAGTGGTCCTACACATACCAGGGATACACTAGCTTAGAATCTATGGAAGCAAGGAACTTGTCCATTTATGTATTTTTAAGCCAGAATGTTTTCCAGAGGCGTTGTTCCTTTTAAAATTTAAATTTGTACTACTATCTAATCCACTGAGGATCAGAACTCTGCTCAGGCAACCAGCTGAGAATCACGCTGATTCATACTTACCAGATTACATCTCCATTAGCTCTTGTGAAACTCTCTGTGAGAGTTGTGAAGGGAGAGAGAGAGAGGGAAAACAGAGAAGGAACAAAGTGTGAAAGATTGGAAAACTTAGTCTTATTTCCAAAAAAGCAAGTCCTTCTCCTGAGGCACCACCACCATCGATGTGGAGATGAGAGGAATTCCAT
>Ga0065711_1003350_pt1 | contig 28426 bp, 14 predicted proteins | sample Hoacrofraction12_FD_59098 | JGI IMG/M metagenome (GOLD analysis project Ga0065711, IMG submission 59098) | Hoatzin crop microbial communities from Cojedes, Venezuela - Epithelial fraction 12 v2 (version 2) | ecosystem: Host-associated > Birds > Digestive system > Esophagus > Crop | place... | reverse complement strand
GTCCACCAGGACGCCCAGGTCCCTCTCCGCAGAGCTGCTCTCCAGCAGGTCCGCCCCAAGCCTGTACTGGTGCATGGGGTTGTTCCTCCCCAGGTGCAGGACCCTGCATTTGCCTTTGAACCTCTCTGGGCAACCCGTTCCAGTGTTTCACAACCTTCATTGTAAAGAATTTCTTCCTTATATCCAGCCTAAACCTACCCTGTTTTAGTTTAAAACCATTACCCCTCGTCCTGTCACCGTTATCTCTGCTAAAAAGATTGTCCCCATCTTTCCTATAGGCTCCCTTTAAGTACTGAAAGGCTGCAATCAGGTCTCCCCGCAGCCTTCTCTTCTCCAGCCTGAACAAGCCCAACTCTCTCATATCTTTTCCTAACCAAGAAAATGAAAGACATGTTAAAGTGTTTTTAATGAAAGGGTTAATTTTTTTAACCAAAGATAAAAATAACAGCTATTGACGTTAAAAGAAGTCTATGAAGTTCTAAAATTAAGATGTTCTTCATGCTTTAAAAAATATGGAAAAGAAATCCCTGCAATGAATCTTTTTCTTATGTCCAAATGGTTTTGCATACTTATTTTTCCTATTATTTAGCATGTACAAAACCTAGCTATAGTACATAAACATTATTTTTCAAAAAGGAAATAAAATTACTATTCGCAGTTCTATCGCTCAACTTTTAATGAAAATTATAATCTGGAAAACTTAAAAATTACTTATATCAATTCTAAACTTCTGCATAAACTGTTTGATGAGGGCATTGTATCCCTTTACAAAGTATTTATTTGAACATTTTACTTTTCCTCTATGAAAAGCAGAAAGGCTAGATAAAGTAAAAATTCTCCATTTTATCAATTCTCCTAGCACACAAGAGATCAAAATTTCAGAATGCGTTTTGATTCTGTAGAGACTCAGTTTGGGGTAAATATTACATTGGAGTAATAGTGTAGATTTAAGTAACTAATAGGGTAATCCTTAGCTGCAAAATTCCTAACACCACCAGACCAGGATTTCATCAAGGTGAGAAGAATATGTCATTTTAAGTACTATTTATAATAACACTTTTATTACAAACACCTTGTTTTAGCGTTCTACATCTCACGAACTTTGATGGCCTTGAGTCCTGATCAATGAACTTCAACCTCCTTAACTTCAATATGTGAAAAGGAAGAATAATTTTAATTTTATAACATCTATGCTGCCTCTTTGAGGATTAGTTCAATAGCCCAGCCTCTCTCTCCCCTAAATTGACTCACCAGTGATCAAATGGAGTAAGCATTCCCATTTAGAGGTGCAGATTCAGAGACATGGGACAAGCAGATTACCCCTGGATATGATAGTAAAAGTAAAATGATGAAGAAGAGAATAAAACTCAGGCTTCAATGAACTCGGTGGCAAAAGACTCCACACAATTTCAATAGCCAGACCATTTCACCCACTGATGTACATAACTGATTTTTAGGGTAACTTCAGATACGATACTTAGAGCTTCATTTGAAATCTCACAACATTTGGTATTTTCCTTAAAGCTTCAACTGCTGCAATCTAGAAATTTTACAAGAATTCCTTTTTGGTTGTTTTTAATGTAAACTTACAGTTCTCATGGGTAGAAATTAAAAGTTTAAAAGCCTAAAACCTAGAAGTTTCAGAGCACAAAAATTACATAAAAAGAATAAAAAGTATATATTTTTAAAAGACCTCCTAATACCTAAAAGCCAAATATCAAAATTTGAGGTGGACAACTTGTGATTTCATGAAACTATTTAAATATCACAAAATTTTTTAACTGACACCACAAAAGCTAAAAGCTTTCATTTCTGTTTTCTTTCTTTCTCTGCTGGCAATACGTATTACTACAACACTCACACACTTACTCTCACATCTGATCCTCATTATGAGTGGAATCAGTTCTCAGTCCTGGTTTTCATAACCACGCTCTGAACAGCCACTCCATCACTAGTAGTTAAGTAGTATTCAACAATGGTTCAGAGAAACCTGTTGTTGAGGCTTATTGTCAACAAAAAGCACTTTCCCAGTGATGGCAGAACCTATATATAGAGTTGGAGGGAGGAGTCACAGTGGACAAAACATATGACAAATTTAGCACTACTTCGTGTTTATGCTTTATTCACAGAAAGGAACAGCATTTTTCAAAACTGTTCATCATTTGGACCTATCTGCTCAAACAGAATTCAGATTATGACTTGGTCATGTGCTGGTTGCTATTTTCGTTATTTGGAACTAGTACTATCTGGTTCAGGACATACATTATGAAAGATACTGTGTTCCTTGACGGAATGACCCAAACAGCAGAAGCTGGGGAGGGGTGGGTGTTGGTCACTAACAGGTTACAGTTTTTACTATTTGCTTCTCTGTTGCTTTCAGAGTACAGTTCAAAGTGCTTCTCAAAACTGTTGATACATTGTGGATAAAATCTTGCTGATGTGCTTATGAGGAAAGATCGGTGCTTTTCATTAGAAACACTCAAAAGGCTTCTTAACTTTTCCCCATCTGAAATCTCAGGCATACCTATTGCAGATAACACACACACACATACATATAGTCTCCTCAGATTAATCTGAAACTGACAACTACTATGCTAACCTCATATGTAACATGAATAGTCATACAGTGACTACCAGCTGATCAATTCCTAACCAGAATATTGGTGCTTATTCTTGTTATAGCTTTATGCAAAACAAAGGATTTATTTTTCCAGCCCATTCCACTGAGAATAAACCTCAATGCATTAAAGAACACATAGAAAATTGATCATAGAATTTAACACTGGTAAAAATCTTTCGATTTCTTTTGATTGGTCATTTAAAAGAGCAACCTTGAACTATTTGCAAATGTGTATGGCATATTACTCCACAAACCCAGACAGTTGCTTATACTTCGATTGTAGAGAAGAAGGAACCACAGAACAGTGACTATCAGTATGACTGTTCATGTTTTGACTTAGTAAATTCAAAACTATTTTAAAATTTCCCAAGTTATGACTGAAATACAATTTCTTAAAGTATTTTTAGCTTGCATTTTGGATAATCTGGATAGTGCCCACTGAAACTCTAAAGGACTTTTCTCTCTTTCTAGACAAGCAAAGGACAGGAGGAATCTCAATACAGAAAGGTAAATGTAATGAAGTATCAATAACATGTTATCTTGATGAAGTAGTTATGAAGCCACTAATTTTAGGAGCACATTAATCTTTAATCACCAAATCCATAAACTCACTTTACAATTTACACATATGCCATCTTTCTTTAAAATTGTATTATGTGGAAAAATTTGTAGTATACATTGTTATATTGTTTCAAACACGTTTTAATGCCATATAGTAATATTAGTTCATCCACATTGCAAGATATACATTTTTCATTTTTGTTTGAACCATGGGTAAAGAACTTGCTTTTCTCTTTTTTCTTCCAAGTCTACAGTAGTTCCGTTTCCATATGGTATAATATACAGATATAGGCCCTAGTATAAGCAATTGAACTTTTCACACCCTCAAAAGCCGCAAAATCAGATGGTCTGTGGTTTCTGCAGCTGGTGCACTGCACTCATATTGGGTAGTGTCATATGAAAAATATTTCACTCCCCAAGCACTAAACAGAGTCACTCATTAATGAAATGCAGGCAGTACAATGAGATCATATAAGGTATAGATTTCAACAGCCATACTAAAAACAGTAAATGAACACTGAACAAGAACACAAATCAAGTTCCTCTGCCAGAACAGGATTTTTTCAAAAGGAATGTCTTCTCAGATTTAACATTTGCTTTGAAAACAACTGCTAACCACTACCCAGAAAAACCTTAGTACAAGTGTTAGCAGACTAAACAATCACAACTTGGCAGAGCAAAAACAGTAAATAACTTCAGACATAGTTACATTACAGGATGTCTCACTCCAATACACCACTATCAAATCACAAAATGATTTACTTAATACCACATATGGAATCTGCTTACTTAAGAAAATAAGCTGTCACCAGCGAAACTTTGTTTAAAAATAATTTCAAGGCTGAGGTTTATCAAATTTCACCTTAGTTTGTTTTTACAGAAATCTAAAATAAAAAAAAAAGTAAGGCAATCTAGTTGTAAAAATATTGTATTAAGCCCACTTACACAGAAAAGGAATTCTTAGGCAGAATTTTAAAACTCTGTTACTAGTACTATTCATTAAAAGAACGACCACAACTTTGCACTCTATGTCATTTTATTTCAATAAAATGTATCAGAATATATTATTTCATTTCTATCTTTCCCAAATGATACCCATCTGTTTTCCTCAATCTGAAAGCTTTATTTAACTAAGAAAAGCCTCAGCAGCAGAAATAAACACCAGACAACACAGCCAAGGTACTTTATGGATTTGATTCTCTTCTCACTGACTCTAATACAACTCTGTGGACTTTAGTGGCCTGAATATGACTGCTGTAACTGAGCTAAGTATCAGGCTTTGTGCAACTATATAAACCTAAGGACTATAGGAGGTTTGTTTCATCTGGGGAGAAAGCATATCCAAGCAAAACAGGTTATAGCTTCTATCTTTCCCTCAAAAGCCAGTGAGGATATATTGGTAACAAATGGCCACCTGTATTTGTATCTCTGTTACATATTTGCTTAACTTCAAAAATAACAGTATTCTGCAAATCTCAAGCAATTGGGATAACCCTTTAATATAAACAGAAATAGAAGTAAGATGGACTACCTGTAATTTAGTAATTGGATAGACCAGGAGACCCAAGAGTTTCTTCCTGCTACTCCTTACTCTTCTATGCTTTTCTTCTACAATGTAGAAGACAAATTTTCACTGCAATGCTTTGGGAAGCAACTTTGTATTTTATGCATAGGAAGTTATGATTATTCTCTCTTTGCAGTAATTACTCTTGTAGCAATTTATATGCTTTTAATTGTCCAATATCAGTCAGCATAGAGGAATTACTAAAGGCTGTATCTCTTAGCCAAACAAGTATACAGTGCATGAGATAAATTCCTCCATTTATCTGCATCTGTTGTCCATAAAATGTTTATACGCTTCATTCCTGCCACCTGGCAATAAACTCTAGTTTACACTTGAAACACTACACGGAGTCAAAATAATCCATAGTACCGCAGCTCAATACAGAGAATTAAATACAAGCTAAGAATAGCGCTGCTTTCATATTAATCGTGTATCAGTACCAACGCAAAAGCCTACCAGGAGTCATAAATACCACATACACCAGGAAACAAAGTTCTGCACATTTTCCAGCCATTTATTTTGCCACAAGTTTCCACAATTACAAACCATCTGTTTAAAAAAAGAAAAAAAAAACCAAACCACCACCCCCCAAAAACGAGTATATTAAAAAGCAATAGAATCATGGAACGTAACGGTTGGAAGGGACCCATAAGGATTATCGAGTCCAACTCCTGGATGACTAATATTACTATTACTATTAATTAGTAGTTATTACTGATTAGTATTAATAGTTATAATAACAAGAAACAGGAGCTGAACTTTACTGTGAACTTCAGTTCAACAACAGAATATTAACAGTGTATGTAAAGTTCTCCAATACCTCTTACTATAAGTATGTCATAAGAAATCATATTACACGCTGTGATCACAATACTTCTACATAGTTTATTTTTGAAGTTGCATAGTAAGTATGCCAAGTTTATTTCAAACCTACAGTAACAGGTCTCAAATCACATTCTTCTACAACTAACTTAAACCTAAAAAATCATTCCTCTTAATTTAGAAAATTATGTTAAGTACAATCAGAAACAATTTTCTCTAAATACCGACTGTCTCCATTTTTTAATATCACATATCAGTACAGTATCATGCTTCTTAAATACAAAAGGAATTTTTAGAGTAACTTTGCTTATAGCAATAAAAACACTGTGTGTTCAAACAAAATATTCAGGCATATAACCTATAGCCATCTTTTACTTACACCCGGTTTTAAGCAAACTATCTCACTTGACTTCAGTGAAAAACACTTTCTGTATGTCAGCTTGCAGAGCACCACTCTAGGACTTCAAAGCAAGAATGATACAAAATTAACATCAAAAATATGTTATGGATTAGAATGGATTAGAAACAGGAAAATCAGTGAGTCTCAGAATGTAATTGCAAACAGGGAGTTGTATGAAGGGCATTTGTAAGAGAGATCTGCCATGATAGGTCCTGTACTGTTTCACACTTCTATCAACGACCTTCAAGAAAATGCAAATTCATCACCGATGACGTTTGCTGACAACACAGCAAACAATAATGAGGAGAGCCAGCTACTAGAATAAAATGATCTAAATCTCTGAAAATGCTGTACTTAAAAGGAATACTTATCCTACTACCACATGTGTAAAGCTGTACTTCCAGCTACAAAGAAAGAAGTCCATATCCAGAGGATGAAATATGGTATCTTAGAAAAATTACAGACTCGGAGTTATGATGCATAGCTAAGTCCAACAGAACGCTCGTCAAATGGGCAAAGACCCTTGACAGCATAAAAAACAGGAAAAGGAATGTTATGCTTTTTAAAATCCAAAAGTAACATCACCATTGCAGAACACTGTGACCAGTTCTAATGTTCACTGCAAATTGGAAGAGTTTAAAGGACAATCCAGATAACATGAAAACATTTCTTATATATTGAACTCCAGGAGTATTCCTCTACTCAGGCTCTCAAAAGGAAGGTTAAAAGCATGTGATAAACAGAAAGTTCTTCACCACATGAGGATTCAATGCCTGCAGTGTGAACCTACAGACACTCAGATGAGAAAAAACACTCCCTTCTTTAGCACTGAAATTAATTACAAAATGTCTATGGATAGAGCAGCATTTTAAAACTTCAGTAGTCAACTTAATCTCCAGTGGGCTATCTTAACTGATCTGCAAGCCAGATAAAGAAAACTTGTAAGCAACAGCTTCAGCTTGAATAAAGTAACTACTTTTCTGAACAAAATGTGATTGCCTATTACACTCTCCTGCAATCCCATTCCAAAAGCAGCTCCAGGGTACAGTCACCACTATCTTTTAAGACAAAGATGCAGCTATTTTATGGTAGCTATGGGAATCCATGACGACCCAGCTACCATTCATATTGATGTTAAAGCTATTGTAGATATCTGGTCACAAGGAATTCGATACCGGATCAGACAATACAGTTACTGACTGAATTGTACCCTTCTGTTTCATAAAGCACAAAAGGAGGTGCACTCTGTAACATTACCCACTAAAAGTATCGTATTTACATTGCAAAAGAATGTAATTTGAAAGTTTAAGCATACATAATAAAAGAAGAAGTAGGCATAGTAAAATTTTGTAGCAGTGATCTCCTCTGAGTAAGGAAATAGAATGATTTTAAAAAGAAAACGAGTGTCTACTGAAGATCAGAAGACCAGGCAGGAAAACTAAAAATCTTCCAAGAATATTAGTACTTCATTGAAACTGAAGGCATTATATTCATAGGATACCTTCATTTACACAAGTGTCTGCTGGGTAACAAAATAAAATCTGACCACAAAATGCCCTGGTTTATGCAGAACACAAGCTTGTATTCCAATAGTAAAAAGTCCCAAAGAACCTTTCATATGCTCTCTCTCTCATAAACAAACTAGAATGTTAAAGGCATGATTAAACTTAAAATAATGTAGAAAAATTAAGTATGTGATAAGGAATAAATCTATGACTACACAGAAGTCCTCACATACTGAAATATCACTTTTGTAGGATCTTAAACTACTGCAAAATTTTATGCATATCTTGACACTCACATTGATCAGCATAGGACTGGATTTGAGCAAACACACTAATGATACATGATAGAAAGCAGAGGATGGAAAAGAAGTTCACTGATATATCACAACATCCAGTTAATAGCAGTCTTATCTGAGATTCTTAATGATCTGGAAATTAATGTGGATATCAGCACCAAAATTGGCAGTTTGTAATAAATTGGAAAATGTTGAAAATCACCAATGTAAACATAGAAATTATTGTTTTCAACAGAGACTTGAAGGAAGATTAAAAACATCAGTTCCAGCAGCACAACACAAGCTTGTTCAACTACAAGAAAAATTATGAAAATCTCAGGTTCAATGGGATGGAATAACCCTCATAATAATATTCAAACATCCCTAAGTGTGTTCCTGAATAGCAAATCGGGTATGAAAAGGAAAGAAATATTACAATATCGCAGGACGGAATCACAACACAGAAACACAAAAATCTATAGAAGTGCCATCGTCTGGTAAAGGAGGCCTCCTGTACCTTCGTACCTATTTGGTGAGACATCACTTCTGCTTAGCTGGAGTCCTGATGTACTGTAAAGCCCCAGAGTAGCTGGATTCCCAGCAGACTGTAAATCTTCTTAAGGGAGGAGGTGAATCTCTTTGCTTTTCCACAGCGCACAGCACAGGAGAACCCATGCTAACCAAAGCTACTACTTGGACTCCTATCCCAATGAATAGCCACAGCAGGCCAAGCATACAGTAGACCAACGACCAGAGGAAAGATGTAGTAAAAAAGAAGAAAGTAAAAGATTTGGCTTACAGACAATATGATATAATCAGTTAAAGAATATAAAGGCTCTGAATCTGATCAGAAATGTTCAGTGTAAAATAAACTACAGAAAAGTAATTGGCCTAAATCACAATGTGTGAATATTTCAACTGTTTGTAATAACCAACAACCAGCAATTACATCTATGTAAATTCTTTTCTTAATAACTACCATACAAGAAGTGCTGATCGAGCTACATCTATCTTGTAGGGGAGACGAGAACCATGCAAAAAGCTTGCAAGTATACGAAAAAAAAAACAGGCAAATGACACAATTTCATTTTTCTAAACTTATTTTTCTAAGCTTTCCACTAGCTCTGCAGATAAAAGTTCTTCACATATAAAACCACGGCTAACGAGAAGACCTTCTTTTGACTTGTTCTCAACTCCAGCATCAGAATTCATACCAAGGCAATGATCAGTTGCATATGTTGTGTGCACGTGTGAAAATCTAACCCAAGATATAAAGAGGATGGTTCAAAACTACCTACAGGGACAAGATCCCTCTTTTAGTTTCCTCCTCTGAGCTGCAGGGTGCTGGAATGCCCATGAAGCCAACCTGCTTAATTGTTCTCCACGCCATCTCTAGATGGCAGCAGCAGCTGAGGCTCCTAGCATCAAGCCTTTTGCAGTGAGGATACAGGGACTACTCTAACACAAATGTTTAATTGTAAAAAGGAGAATTTTTGTTCTCACCTGACTTTCACAACAAATAGCTCTTCTTTGATTACCATATTTAGAAGTGATTACAGTTGTTCAAACTGTAATCCAGGTATTAAATTCTCAATTCAATGAGAATGTTGCTGAATTAAAAAGAAATGTTAATAAACTCATTGTATTTCAACTAGGTTTAATCCCTTCACAAGCACAGGTGAGGACATGGTCCTCATTTCTTGAAAACAAAGTAGAATAAAAACCCCAACACACATTGTCTAAGCTGGACAAACTAAATAACATGGCAAATATGCCTGAAAGCCAGACTGTTTCCATAGTTTCAAAGATGAAATGAATATGTATGATCCTCATTTCGCTGACAGATCACATCAAATTACAAATGTAGACAAAAATAATTCCTAAAAGTTAGAGTCACATTTGTTAAAATAACTGAAACAGCATGACAAGAACTGGTGTCAGTGAATACCACAATATTTGGAGCTTTCTCAGGTGTTTCTGCTTCCAGCCCGTGGAGGGAGCGTTCCTGAGCTGCAAGCCAACGGGAGCTGCTGGAGAGGTGGTGTCAGGCGAGCAGGGGCTCTTGCAGGATGAGACAAAGGGCAAAGGAAGCCAAATTAGGGCAATACCACCTCCAGGTCTCTCCCCTCAACTCAGAATTAAAGAGGAGAGATCCCTTAGAATCTTTAGTATGAAAAAAACCTGAAACATACCAGGGGAAGCTAGATGGTGAGAAGAATCTCTAAAAACAGCAGCAGGTGCAACTTCAGGTCCCTGAGAGAAATTTCAGTAGGTTTTAAAGGAGCGACTCTATTTTGATCAGACATTTGGTCCATCTCTTTTTTATATCCCTCGCAATTTCTTCCCATAAAACTTATGCTCATACCTCTTAACTTCTCCCTGTCCTCCTTTAAATTTCAGCAAACAAAGCAAAACAGAAAAAAAAATAATGGAACTAACATAATGAAAATCTTAAGACACATTCACATGAAAAAATAGCTGATACTCCCCCATGTCCTTTCTTCGATCATCACATTTCATGGATATTAATTCATTTCTAGATGGAAGAAAATAAGCAAGGTAACTAGTTAATTTCAAGCAGAAATCCAGACACAATTAAAAGGACAAGCAGTTCCTGGGCCTGCTCCATGTCAACAGCATGGAAATGAACCATGTCATCCTTGATGCCCTAAACCTGGAGCCTGCAGCATCCTTCTGGAAGAATCCCACATGCTGCAAGACAATAGCCACATTGTTTCAGGCACTCTGAACAAACAATTCCCCCCAAAACACAAAGAAAAAAATCTTGAGTGTGTAAAAGATCAGCAATCTCAATAACATTGCCTATAAGAGCAAGAATAAAGTCATATACATTTCTTTTTCAGAGATTTAATAATCTGACAAGTAGTGACAAGAAAAAAAAAGTGCCTATATTTTTCCCAGGAAGACATTTTTCTCTAAAGTCACAGAACGAGCAAAACAACTAGAATATTGAAGTCCTCTTATAGATTTGTTTTTACAAAAACTTGTTAAATAGACTGAGTTTAAAGTCTATTAGAGTATTAGAGTATATAGCATACCTTAAAGCAGTGTAGCCATCATATGGCAAAGGAGGAAATATCTTTAGGAATTAACTGTATATTTTCTTACTTGTTTATTCTCAAAGGTGAAAAACACCTCCATAAAAGAGTTTATGTTTTTCACTTCTTCTTTCCTTTTTTATGATGTAGAAAAAGGCCAAAAAGAAATTTCCCCAGACTTGTCTCCAAAAAATATGGAACGGAGACAGAGGTTACCTCTGTTCTTAGTTTAGACCCAGGAGGATAGTCATACCTCTCCCTGTATTTTTTTCAAAAGAACTGCAGTAGGCACATTCCAGTTGGAGGGATGAAAAACCTGACTTTGTTTTCCAAAGGAAAACATGTTAAATCAAGTCAGGTTAATTTAAACGAATTCTAAAAGTTTAGCAACTAGTCTTTCTCCTGTAACTTTTTGCATTTCCCTACTACACGATACAATCACCTTACTCACTTTCCAATCTTCTAGAAAAAATTGAAGTGAAATCCTCCCCGTCACCAAAAGAAAAAAAAAAAAAAGAAGAAAGAGAGACAGAGAGAAAATTGATTAGAACTGAACTGCTAAAGGATCAGGAACATCAAATGTAAGACAATGATAAGCATTCATTAAGTATTTATATCAGGGCATTAGCCTTTAATAGCACAAATCTGCATACAAGTCTTACTTTCAGAAACTGCAGTGTAATAAATTATAAAGAATAAAAGTAACAGTTTTAGGAAACTCAATTAATAAAAGAAGTCATGTGGTGAGAGACCACTATCTCAGAACAATGCATCTGAACAACTATGTGGAAAACAATCGATCAGTGGAAAAAACACACGGACCCATCAGCAGCCAGGTGTATCTAGCTGTTCCAAGAACAGCCCCTGAATGGGAGGCAAAAGAATTTCCCTTTACAATGCATTAATTCCTCCCCCTTGTATAATGCAAATCTACCACCTATGTCTTGCGTTGCATCAAAAAACAATTAGTCATCAGTTCACTTAGACCAGATTTATGTCTGTGCCAAACTACAGCAGGAATAATGGTCCATGGGCATTTCTGCTGGTCAGTTATCAGTAGAGTCCAACAGGAGACCAAGGGGTGGGAATTGGAAGAGTAGCCTGGTGTATTTATTTCATCATGTTTGCTGACTGATCTGTGAAGCATAACAGTACTTCAAAGCATTAACTGTTTCAGAGCAATGCAGAAATATTCTATAGTGGTGCAATAACACCAATATTGGTTTTAAATGTTCATGGTCTATGTGAAAAAAATCAACTAAATATATTATTGCTTATTATATTATTACTAAATTACTAAAAAGTATTATTTTATTTTTAATTATTCTGGGATTATGTTACAAGGATTATTTTTATCATGATTTTACTTTTAAAATTTATTTTTATCATCCAGAAACAGGTTGAAAGTAGAGAGTGTGAATCACACGGATCAAAGATTATCCATCAGTGTGTCACACACCATGTGGCATTGTGTTTTGCTAAGTCAAAGTCATGCTCCAAGTTTCAAAACTTCAAACAACTGAAATACCACAACATTCATAAAACAGAACTGAGCTACTGGGAGTAAGAAAAAAAATACAAAAAAGGTAACAGACCTCAACAGCAGACAGTAAAATTAACATTTCAACAGTTCTTGCCTTTCATCTCAGTCTCCATAGTACATTTTTTCTGGAAAAGCTATGATTTAGGTTTAGAAAGATGCAGAATTACATAAAACATCTGGAATATGGGACAAGGAATATTGGCTTATTATCCCTGGTGGACCCTCCCTATGAAAAATTTAATAGGTCTGTTTTGGTAGTTTTAATCTCCAGAGCACCCCAAGCTATGTTATGGAAACATCATCTTGGTAATTTATATTAGAAAGAACACCTGGTGATGAAAGCAAATATACCCTCTTTAAAATTGTGAGTGATTTTTCTTTAATCCTCAAACTTTTCATCTTTTTAAATATATAATTTTTAACAGCTTGACTAAAAATTAGTTTTTGTATCTTTGAGACTGATCACATTGTAACCATTGTGAACTTACACTATTTTATTAGAGAGCTACATTTCTTCATTCCTGTCTTCAGAGAACAAGTCATTTTGTCTTTACTTTGACATTGGCCTTTTACAGATTACAGAGGAAGCTCTGTTGAATCTTATATGAATATCACAAAAATCACTTAAAATGTTGTCCGTTTATTACTGCACAGCTTTGAACATTAAGGGAAGAAAGAACTGTTAAATAGATTTCTACTATTCTTAATCCTGTCTCTAATTCTAAAGGTAGAGTTAGCTATAAATAATAATAAATATGTACATTTTGTCACAGTTTACCCTAGTACCAATTTCAAGTGACAGCATACAGCATATATAAATTATACGAATTCTGGTCTGTAATTGCTTTCTTGGTATCTATTATGTTTAGAATACAGTTTCAAAATAACTAGTAAAAATCTATACATGAAAGCAGAGAAATTATTTTCCATTAAAATCATTAAGTGGATTCTTCTGAATATAAATAGTTAAAATGCTATATAACTGAAAGGAACTGAGCATACACCTTTCCATTGTCACACTGCCTTATGGTTTACTAAAAAATCTCATTTTTAGCTGTTGCTAATTTAGTATTTTATCGACAAATAGGAAATTAATGAAAGAATATCTCAAGTACCAGTCAATCTATAAAACAAGTTACTAATAAAAATGCATTCTATACTTTCCAGCTACAATTAGGTTTCCATTTATCAAATTTTTAAAGAAACAACACATGTACAAATTAATCTGGTTTTATCATTTAACATGCCTCACTTAAAATATATCCTCACACAAATTTTGTATTTTCTTACAAAAAAACCCACCATAATATTATAATCTGTAGCTTATAAAGATTTTCAGAAACATTTTTTTATTAATTTGACACTGATATGCCTCCATTTCTAATATCCCAACCCTGCAACATTTTAAATGCAATTAAAAGTGGTTATGAAAGAGTGTGGACTTCCTTGTGAAGTAGGAAATCACTCTTGTGATTAACATGCAAACGAGCTCATGCTGGCAGAATAGATTGGGGTTTTAAAACCCCAATTACTTTTGTATGATTATCTATTTACCCGTACACAGACTATTTTCATTTTTCATCTAATACAAAGTCATCCTGCTTACATTTTTAGCACAGCAATTAATATTTACAATAATTATGACATCAAGCACCATTGAGAGTATGCCAAGTGAATCATTTACCATGTTTTCTAATATATATGTTATTAAAGGAACATCTATGGTAATATACTGCAGAGGATGGAGACATATTATTGGCCTTTATACACAATCCAGCCTAATACAACATTCTATTAGCTTTAAATTTAGTTAAGGAGAATATTATTTTTAGTTTCTGCGTAAGTCAACTGCTGTTCATTCAGATTACAGATGCCAAAACTTTCAAGTCTGTAACTGCTTTCTATAAAGTGTAAGGTTTGTTTAAACTTTCACAGTAAAAATAACAATAAAATTGCTTCCTCCCGTTTTTCTTTTCTCTTTTTTCCTTTTTTTTTTTCAGTAATAACAGACAATTCTTAACTTTCACTAACACACTTTGATTCATATCTGCTACAGAGTGCACATATACACATTTTTTCCAGACTTCTAAAGAAAATTATAATGCATTAATGACAGGAACTATGGTAATGGAAAAAGGTCACCCTCTTTCGAACACCTTCTGTTTTAAACCATTATATATAAAGACATTTGAGAAAGCAAAGAATTAAAAGACAGCCTTTGTGCAACCCATTACTGAAATATTATAGAATAATCTATATCAAATGTAGTGGAATAGCAGATTCTTTTGGATCTAAATTTACTGCAGCCATAGAAATGCTTTTATGCTTATTATGTATCTGCATGTTGACTCAATTATTAAAAGAACACCTGACAGCAGACTTACTTAATTGAATTAATTAAGTTGGATGAATAATTACAGAATTACGATTGTATGAAATTTGTCCTGAAAAGTAACACTGGCATTTGGAAATTGCAAGTAATTTGAATGGTGAAATACACTGAGTAGTGAAGTCTTCACTTACTGTATCCTGAAATTCTTCACCTCATACATGAACAAATGTGACATATAAATGAACAGACAGCTGTGAGTAATGAATGCTTTTTCTTATATATTGTAATTTATTATGTGAGCCGAGCCATGCCACTAGATCTTTTAAAAACTTACCAAAAACATTCAAAATAATAGTAATAATTTTTATCTCTTGCTCTAAAGTAATATAATAGACTGGACTATCAGATACTGAGAGGCAGGTAGTGTAACAGTGAAATACTTGTGTAAAACAGTGCTCCCAACCAGGATATCCACAAAAGATTCAAATATGTCCAACTGAAATGATGGAAATATTGTTTAATGACTAAGGCAAGCAAATTAAAGATATTAAATAATTTTTAAAACATTTTAATAGATCAGTAGAGTGAGCTTCTAACACTGATCTTAGCAACAGGAGCAATTTTCATTAGTGATTAAATGTTATGACATACTGTATATAATATATTCCTTTTATGGTCTTCTGAAAACATTTTTGATATTATTTAAAATCACTCTACTGAAGAAGTTCAGAAGAATTTATCATACTTTCTTCTATTTAGTTACATTTGATAATTCACTAGATAGAAGTGAAATTTTACATGACAGATTTTTTTAACACGTATTTTCTGTTGCCCCTGCTTTCACACCAAAAAAGACGCAGAAGAGCCTCGCACTGCTCAGAACAGAAGTTTGTACTGGCAGAGGACATTTCTGGAGTGCAAGCACCCAATCTGGCATATATCCAAGCCCCAGCTGTTAGCTTTGCATCACCAGTGGGTATTTTTCTTACTTCCTCTTGCAGGGTGCTTGTTTTGCTTTGTTTTGTTTTTGCAATAATCCCCATTACAGCAAAATGTATAAAACAGTCTATTTTTATATGAGAGAATGGGGGGACTGGATATTTACCTTACTCTAAAATAAATTGCAGCATGGTGGAATCACACCCACCACCTTTTTTTCTTTTCTCTAAAAATTAGCATTCGATTTTCTCTTGCTAAAAATTAATATTGATGATTCTACAAATAGAAAATATTAATTTTGAGGTGATTATTAATTTATATTACTAAAAAGAACATGAACATTTACAGGTATTCAGTCAGAATATCTAAAAATGAAATAATATGACATCTAACATCTATATACTATAAATCACTAGTTTTTTACATTCATATTTTCCCTCATATTCCTACTTGAATATAATTCATTTTACAAATATGTCTGATTCTGCCTCTGACCTTACTACACTTTAAGCTCTTTTCTGCTCATGGAAAGCTAATTTGCATTTTTTAAAAATGTGTCTGTATTAATGATCTAATTTACCACAAAAAGGCTTTATATTAAATACAAAAAGGACAGCCATTAGCTTTCTTTCCACAATAAAATCAAAGCAAAAAATAAAACATCTCATTTACACAACAATTAACAGGTTTTTTTCCTAACACAATGCTAAATGAATCTGTACAGTTCAGTATTCATAAACATTATATATTGTGCGGAATTCTTGCTCTACAATCAAAATAAGGAATATTATAAATATGCAAAGTTTTACAAAACACTTTTCTGAGAAATCTATACATCCGTTTTAATACCTATATTAATAATCCCAGTCATCAGATTTTTCTTTTACATAAATTATACAAAGTACATTGGCTTTACATACCATTTTAATACCAGTTTATTATAGCTTTATTTCATAATATTGGAGGTGGAAATGGAAACAGTGCCATCATGTGATACTTTTCAGGCTACTTCACTTCTTTTATTTCCAAGGAGTAAGTCTGTTCCTGCTATACAAATAAGAGTTCCTAGAAAAGCATGCAATGGTGTATAATTTATTATATGCCATGTTGTAACTAGATCATTATAGGTATTTTTATGCACCAAGTACTGAAAACACCTTCTAAATCTGCAAAGGTAAACAAGCATATGATCAATACAAATGTTACCTAGCCCCTTTTATTATGAGTTCACAAATTATACAACACAGTCTTGCGAAATTCCTTTCAGTTCACAGTCAATACATTAATTCAAACAGCTTCATTTTTTCAAAAGAGCGTAGAAGTTAAATTCACTGTTCTTAATTAGTACTGGGCAGGCTACTTGGAAAAACAACTAATACACTAAATTATCACAGGCGTACAATATCAAAGACAAATCCAACTCATATCATATTTACTATACAAGATCTTTTTAATTAAATCAGACACATGGTCATTTTATCTTTTGCATTCATTTCAGATCAAAATAAAGGCATTTTTCTTCCCAGTGGTCACAATAAACTAGAAAACCCAGACTTGATGCTAAAGACACGTATTTCCACTTATCCCGTCCCTTTTCCAGAGATCAAGACAACAATTTGACAACTGCTTAGAATCTAGATATGCAAGTAATCTATTAAGTCTGAAATCCCACTTTACTGCACAACTCACAGCTGCCAAATATCAAACTACTTTAGTGAGGGTTTTTTAAGATACATCTTTATACAAAATTAAACCCTTACAGTGAATTCATTGACGCATGAGTGAAAGTTGATGAAAAAAACACAGGAATTGTAACTTATAAAAACATGCACAGATGCTAAATATTGTTTATGGAGTTTCAGAATTTGTAGAATATGAACACTGACTAAATTCTGCAAGATTAAAAATGCTTACACAATGTAACTATTCCACAGGAAAACTATTACTATTATGTGCTTATTTGTAAGTATATAGGCACATACAGCCATTTTAAAATGTTTAGCTTTCTTTACGCAGGACTCAAAAATTCATGGTACATGCATGCAAGCCACATATATGAGTTATGCTCAAGTGTGTTTTGAGTCTGAATCAAACACAAGGGGATTTTATAAAAGCCAGTATATTTCATATATCCAGAACTCCATTTACAGGCCAGCATTACAGCTGGTGAACGTATCTGCTTTTGCTGAAAGGTAACAAAACAAACCCCTCCACCCTTGAGAACCTTCAGAGAGCAGGATTCAAGACCAGAAACATTAAATATAAGAAAAATACTGCAGTAAGAAAAGAATAGGGAGAAATAATGTTATGTTCTTACTTAAATTTAATGTGCACTACTTACTTAGATAACATTTTATAAATTGTTCAAACTAAAGCAAATTGCATTTAGCATTTCGCAAGGCAGGCTATTTGCTCACTGCATAAACACTGATTTGCACGCCTAGTACAGGGAAGTTTAATTTTTATGTTTGCAACCCAGCAAGAAAGTTTTTGAGGAACCGACCAAAAAGAAAAAGCAAGAGTGCCTTTGTTATTTAGTCTCCAAAAGCTTGATGTTTTCATTACTGGCTGCAATAACCACCCTAGCTTCCCACCTGACACTTCTACCTTGACAAGCTGTTTAGAAAACTCATTTGACTGGAATTTTACGAGCACAAGTGATACATGGAACTCTTTGCATGGTAAAGACAATCTGTAGCAAGTTATTTAATACCTAATATAGGGCTTTTTAAAGCTTTTTTTGTTCTTGTTGGCAATTATCATCCTTGGGAGCGGTAAGCATTTCTCTTCTCTGGTTAGGGTTTAGACTTGGTCCTCCCCCGAGGGTGGCACAATCAGTAACAATTTCTTGTCATCATGAGGCACACAGAACCCACATCAGCACTTACTACATAGTTTTATTATGTTGATTATGAACTAGATGACGAGTATTAAAAATATGACCTTACAAAACACTGTTGGGATATTCACAAAGCTGTCCAGAACAAGATTATACACCAGGTAAAATCGTAACAGTCTAACTGTATTAAGCACTAAGCAAAGGGGATCAAAACATGGTGAGGCACTTGCTGCTTGATCAGTCAAGACCTTTGAGAAACCTGGAAAAGGGAGCCAAAACCCTGCTCATTTTCAGATCCCTTCCCAGTCACCCCTTCAGCAGCTAGCAGAAAAGGAATCTGGACGCTCTTTGTGTTCCGTTATTTCCTGTGGTACCCAAAACACATGCTCAGTTAAGACTGATATAAACTATGCTGCAGATGAGTACGTTGAATAGAAGTGGAGGAGAGTGTTCTACATAAACATTTGCAGAAATATTTCTAAAATTTTGAATGAAGGGAGAGGCTGCATTACCCTCTGGGTGAAAAGACAAAATTACATTTTTTATCTGTATTCTTATTCCTCTATCTCAGAGATCCAGTCTTCAAGACAGAAGTCAAAACAGCAGAACGAACACCAAATATTTGACGGTGAACCTCTAATATCTCACATTCCTAATTGAGAAGACACAAAATTAGAGACAGTACTGCTAAATGAAATGAAAGAATGCAAACACTTTTATGTATCATCTCATCCCATTAAAAAGTTAATTTCTTCTCAGATCGTTATTACTTGGAGGAAGTTGGAGGAAAACTCCAAGTTAAACTGAACTTATACTGGCCATATTACAGAACATCTTATTTCTTCTCTCATCTAATCTGCAGTTAGATACTATTTTTAATGACATGGATTTCAATTTTGTAATATACTGAGACCAAGACAAATGGTATTTTATTTTGAAATTGTAAAAAAGTGAACAGTAATTTTTAAATTTTTTAGTGCCAAGACCTTTAGTAAATGTGTTGGCTGGAAGTCAGATGGCAGACTTGTAGATGACTAACCCAGAAGGCTAATATTTATTTAACCATGTAGCACCCACCTATTTGAATAAGCCACAAAATATCAAATTACTAATTTAATTGCCCCAACACAGAATCACTGGAGTCAGCTGGATCAAGACTAATAGGGACAAAACATATAATGTAGAAATTCACCAGAAAATTACTCTATAGTTTTGAAAATTTTAGAAAGCACAGTTTTAACCAGGTTCTTTGCATACAGTTATGTGGTCTCCTTAATTTGAGAACAGATTGAAAACAGAAAGAAGACTTCCCCATACTTACCAAGGCATACTTGAACAACAAACAACTTTAGCTAGTCTGCATGGCTTTCTCGAATAGAAATAGTGTTATTCATGTTAACTTTCCAACCCAAACAAAATGTCAGATGAAATAACATATACTGTCAGAAAAGAAAAATAAGCCATAGGTGGTGGTGGTGGTTTAAAACAGGTTCACTGATAGCTGCAGCACCCTACTCCATCACCTCAGAGCCACAGGTTGCCTTATAAAGAGAGTTACATTGTAAGGCGATAATGGCTGCCATCATTCACTGACGTGGCTAGAAACTAGGAGTTTACTTAGTGCTTGTCACTCAAGTTAAATGGAAGGAACAGCTAAATGTTCTTTTGTGTAGGGACAGCTGAAACAAGGCCCTGAGTGGGAGCAGCACGCATATACCCACGCATAGTTACAGGTTACAAAGCAATGTATATCAGGATGTATGAGACATGGGAATGTTTCACTGAACAATGACGCTCAAAGCCATGTAAACCACCTGTCTTCATGGAACAGTCTTTTACATGGAACTCTAAAGTTTTGTGGAGGAAAATAAACGTTACTTTAGCAAGGACTCTACTGAGGTCAAAGAATACCCAAATAAATTCTTATTAAGAAGTCAAGTAGAAAGCTGCAGAAACTGTAAATCAGAAAATACCAAATGAGTGCCATTATCAGAATCAGCGTAACTGAAGATATTTTTGCATTTGATATGAGAATTCACAGTGAAAAGGTAGAGATGGTCAACATATGGCTAAATACGACTGGACATATTTTTTCTATCTGTGGACTGAGAGACAAAAGTAAAATCCCTAGAGGAGGAATTCCTGCAAGCTTTAAGACAGCTTTAGTATAGAGTTTGATGTGTGCAAAAGACACAGGAGGTCATCTAATCCCCTTATCATTAGAGAATATATAGTAAAAATTCTATTTGCTTCTAAAGTCTCTTTATTTCACTGGTCTTTCGGATAAAGTATTATGATTAAGCGACAGCCTTTAGTGGGACACACTGTTTTCTGGAGTGGTACCTACTACTGGAAAGCTGCTACAAGAAACAAGACTGCAATAAAGCAGAAGATCTGAAAAAAAAAAAGAAAAAAAAAGCCTTAGTCCGTAAGTCACTCATTTTGGGGTGGAACATTGCTTCCACTGGTACCTTAAGAGTTTTTTCCCACCAAACTTATCTATGTTCTGCAAAACCTGCCTCTCTGTTGAATGGATACCTACTGCCAACCTTTCTCCTGTTTGGACTCCTGTTTTACAGGAACAGGGGAAACACTTTCTTCTACAATTTCTTATGCTACCTGCAGGATTTCTGAAGGGCTTCTAATAATAATTAATTGGAAAGAACATACAATAGTACGTTCTATCTGTAAAGAAGCCTCTGAATCAGGTCCCCATACTTAGGCACTCACTGCCACCTGAGGCAAGACTCCTAGGAAATTAATACAACTCTCAGAAGCAACAAGAAGCTCAAGATAAGTTTAAGTTGTCTTCTGTTGTAATTTCTTTAAAGCAGGAACAACCACAGCGAATGCAGTTTCTCTGAAAAGAAACCAAGTGTTTTCAGCCCCACCAGAAGAACAACACAAACACAACATTAAGCAGTTTCTTAATGTTATTTTCAGCTTTGTTTAAGAGAAAGAAATCAGGCTGCCAAACATGGAAGTTCTGAAATATAAATGAAACTACCAGAAATTGTATCTCTTCAGCCTGTGAATGTACAAGTAGAATCAGATTTTAAGACAGGAAAACAAGCACTGGCTCCAGATTATACAGGTTACATTTTTCACTGTGAATCACACTAAATCAATTTCCAGTCTTGTCTTAAGAGGAACACACTTGGCTTTTGGCTGTTCGCAGTATTTCAGATGAGCCATAAAGCAGAATTCCTGAACACTTGTGCTTACAGATCACATTGCACTTCACAGCTGTTGTGTTTTACCCCAGCAGAGGGTGCATTTAAGCAAGTGGAAAAAGCAATTTTATTTTACACATAGCTTAAAGTGCATAGGGGTCTTTCTGAAGGACATGTAGCACATATGTACATTGTATTTTAAATATAATAAGTCATAACAAATAATTAAATCTACCTGCAATGTTTGTCTCATTTTTTTGTAGTTCCTCATGTGCCACAATGAACAACAGCATAATGTTGCAACTAGTTGGATGGAACAGTGAAGTCTGAGGAGTAGACCTAAATTTCACATCACGACAAATACGAGGTCAGTAAATCTGTGTAATGGTATTGCTGTTATGATTACTTTTTAAAAGGAAATTTTTGTTTAATCTTCTACATTAAAAGAATGCTGAGATTGCAAAGGCAAAGCATTTATAAAACAGAACATGCCTGAAGTAAATCTGTTCATACGGCATTATTTCAACCTCCTCTGCATGACCTTTCCTCCATTCTTTGTTGCTATGCGCCACATCACTTCTTTCCCCAGGACCTACGTTTCATCAGTGCATCGGATAGACTAAGTTTGGAAGATTAACTGGGTTTTTAAAACACTTTTATTTAGCATTACTTAGTGCAAAGACGGTTGTCTCTGTCCTGTGCTCCCTTTGCTGCTAAAATTGGAAGCGATGTGGCCAAGGTATGCACCCTTTGAGAACTGGAGGAACTTTTCAGGGAAGCAGAATGCCGTTCTAAGGAAATGGACTTCTGCCACAAAGAATTTTTCATCAAACTCCACAAAATTAAAAAATATTAACAAATTGCCATTCAATACAAATTCTTTCCTTCCTAATTGTCACTCACCTCTACCATTATGGTACTTAGATGTAACTAAACGCACAGCTTCCTCAGAAGTCTATGCATATTCTCTGTTGCATGTACGTTCTCCTATGAAGTCTCATAAAGTAACCTACTTTCACAAACATTTTTCTCCTCCAGCCAATATAAGCCAAAATTCAGAAAACAAACAGTCCACAATTATCTTCTTACTAATTTTTCTCTAAGTGAAAGAAATCACCTTTTAATGATTTAATGTCAGAGTACAAAAAGACAGCAATCATTCTCTGTAAAACACAAACTAAACTGTATTTGAAGGAGTGGGGATTCCTACTGAATTGCACAGGATTAATCCTGTGAAGCAACTTTCAAATGTAACTCTTAAATAACATATGACTAGTAGTTCTACTCGTAACTGCAGTTGGACATGGAATATATGAAAAAATAAATGACTATGTGTGGAAGCAAAATAACAACAAAACCAGGTAATTCTACGAGCAACAGATCTTCCAAATAACAGCATGGGCATACTTCATGTTGCCGCCATTTTCCTCAGCAGCTGCACTATTTTGCATGTTTCTGTTGCATAGTCCATCTGTTTTCATGGGTATTAGTCACTTTGAGGCCTCTGCATCTCCATCAGATATGTCTGAAGTTGGCCAACGGATTCAAAACTTATTGTGGGGGACAGACAGACAGGTAGTATGATTGTATCAACTTACAGAACTTCTGTTTCCTTACAGAAGTATGATAAAAAATATAAAATCTAGGCTATGGTAGCCCAGGAGATGATAAGACAATTCCACAGCAAGGTACTTTCTGTAGGGAAGGCCAAGCCACAAGAACACAAGAAATCAGTGTTCATGTCTAGCAATAAGAATTCTCAAGCTGATAAACTCTCATAACACAGCAAAAAAAGGAAAGAGAGTAAATAAAAATATGCCCAGTACTACACTAAGTATTAAAATAAAATTAAACAATTAGAAGATTTTAAACAGTATGCTTAAAGGAAAAGGAAATAACGTCTGCTAATATATCATAGTTGTTAGCAACTTTTGGTTAATTCTGTAAGAAAATCTCAGATAGGTCTTAACATAAAGAAGAGCTTGCTGCTTTGATTTCAAACCATAGCCTGGTATTGGTTCAGCAACAGAACACGACAGACCAAATTAATTTAACTTCAGTACTTCAAACTGAGTTTTATCAAGGATGACTATATCACTGTACTTCCAGTTGTTATGAGCTTGTGGTCATCAGCTCAGGTGCAGTAACTCCCCTTTTGGCAATTCAGTCCTGCCTTGAATATTCCAGTGCACCTATCTCGTCTCATGTTTATTCATCAGAAGAACAGCTGCTTGTAAAGAATGGCATGGCTTTGTTACAGGACAACTAACATACTAGCATCTCTTAATTTCATTTCCTTTCATTCATTCTGTTGCTTAGTATGAAATCAAGATTAGGTTACAGAAGACAGCAAATATCTTACATAGCACTACTGCCACAAGTATCCTAACCATCAGGCTTACAAGGGAGACCAGTACTCATTCATTCATTGAATCTTGTCCTGCGTACAGGTAGACCCCTGACATAACATAGCACATTCAACACGTCCACAAGCATGGAGTGCCTTTTCCCCCCCTCAAGTCAATATCACTGGTAAGCGAGTAGCAGAAGGTACACTTACACATGGTGCACTTATAGAATTATAGAATCATTAAGGTTGGAAAAGACCTGTAAGATCATCAAGTCCAACCATCAACCCATCACCACCATGCCTGCTAAACCATGTCCTGAAGTGCCACAGCTACACATTTTTTAAACACCTCCAGGGATGATGACTCCACCACTGCCCTCGGCAGCCTGTTCTAATGCCTGACCACTCTTTCAGTAAAGACATTTTTTCTAACATCCAATCTTCTAAACCTCCCCTGACACAACTTGAGGCCATTTCCTCTTGTCCTGTCGCTAGTTACTTGGGAGAAGAGACTGACACACACCTCACTACAACCTCCTTTCAGGTAGCTGTAGAGAGCAATAACGTCTCCCCTCAGCCTCCTCTTCTCCAGACCAAACAATCCCAGTTCCCTCAGCCGCTCCTCATAAGACTTGTTCTCTAGACCCCTTGCCAGCCTTGTTGCTCTTCTCTGGACACGCTCCAGCAACTCAATATCCTTCTTGTCATGAGGGGCCCAAAACTGAACACAGTATTCGAGGTGGGGCCTCATCAGTGCCGAGTACAGGGGCATGATCACCTCCCTACTCCTGCTGGCCACACTATTCCTGATAAAGCCAGGAGACTGTTGTCCTTCTTGGCCACCTGGGCACACTGCTGGCTCATGTTCAGCTGGCTGTGGACCAGCACCCCAAGGTCCTTTTCCGCCGGGCAGCTTTCCAGCCACTCTTCTCCCTACTTTACTGATAAGACTGCTGAGGAACTCACTCATTCACACTGGACTAATGTTATATTTAAGCTAATTATGCATCGTAACTTTCTCTTTTACTCTTCTGTTAAAGACACGAAATTCATATCCACCTTATTTGGTTAATTAATGAGTTTCTCCAAATACAAAGTTACTAATATAGGAATTTACACAATCTTCAATAGCATCACAAAGGAGATGTATGGATTTGCCAATTTATGTCTAAAACAACTGAATACAAATTATGGTTTACACTTAATTAATAAGAATGTTATTATATCCAAAATATTGTAGTAGATCTAAATTGTGTAAGAAAAGCCACAACATCATTATAAAAATTAGAAAATACAATAATAACATGAGAAATGCTGAAACCATGAACTAAATTTCACAGCTGCTGCACATGTTCAAGACAACACTGTTTTCACAGAAGATTTTTCAACTGGAAATCAGGAAAAAAGGAGGTGGAAGGAAAAACAACAGCTAAAGAAATCTTTAACATCCACTGTAAACAGTTTAATATTCAAGATGTTTTAAAAAAAATGCTCAGTTATAGATAAAAATTTGGAATGGGACCATATTTATCACAGTCCACTTAAAATAACAACATTGCCACTCACTGAAGAATCAGTCATCAATTAGAAACTGTAAAATTTCATTAAACATATACTAATCATAGCTAACATTGTAACATGACCCACACCTATGCACGCATTTCATGTATCACAATACGACAGCACATCAACAGGGAAAACCTTCCTTCCATTTTTCCTGATACCATCTTGAGGACTGAAAATTGAGGTCTTCGGAGACAAAAAAAAAAAGAAAATAACAAGGAAAAAAAAAGGAATTTGCTGAAGCAGAAACACAGAGATAAATATGAAACATCTGCCTGAGGCAGACATGAAATCAAGACATAGATATATGTGTTCAAAAGTAAAACAAATAAAACACAAATGCTGAATTCTGGGACTACATTTCCACCTTGATGTCCTAGTGACTATGCAAAGTAGGCAAGCTTTGTTTTCATGCTTTATGACCTCCTAAGGAGCTCCTCAGTAGTATTACAGACCACTAATTCATAGTTGCCTTGTATTTGTTCTATCTGTATTATATTATCATTGATGTTATTAACACGAATAATATGTAATAAACCCACAGAAGAACATTAATCCTTTATAACATCATTGCATACTGCTCTAGAACTCTTAACACTTGAATTACTATATATTTTTACATATATAGCTGTAATGTCTTTACACACTTTGCCTTCCTGGCCATAGCTGACTTTTGTTCCAACAGAGAATCATCTTAAACCAATAAAATGGAAAGGAATGAAGGTAGTCCAAGCATCAACATCCCTAACAATGTCACAGGACACAGAGTTCAGCACAGATTTTACTCAGAGTCTTCACAGAACTTTACAAGATGGCTTCCTGATCTAATTCACAAATGTCAGAAGACAAGTATTATACACTTATTCGACAGAATTCTTCCAGCCTTGTGTCCTTCCTCTTTCCATTCTGACACCATTAACAAGTTCCATCCTGCCTTTTCTGAATCCCGATCCTCTCTTATACTGTGTCCCTATCCTGAACATCTTTTCTATTAGAGGGCTAACAGTTAGTACCCTTTCTCTGCTACATACACGTATGATTCTTTATATACTTACTTTAGAATTATTCTTTCCCACGTATATTTTCCCCTCACTGCTATTTTTCCCCAGTTCTTCAGGATCAGAACCGACACAGAAAGATGGAGACAGCTGGGAGAGCACATCTGATAACTCAGCATGGCTGCCTAGCATCATAAAAGAAATTTTTTTAACTTTTAATGGTCTATAGTTATGACTTTTCCCAATTACGACCATTGGAATTGTCATTCCATATGTTAACGGCTTCTTACAAAGTCCAAAAACTCTAGTCCATTTTCCTCACACCATTTTACCTACTTCTCAATAAAAAACACATAACATAATCACATTCAATATAGATGACTCAGTCCATTCTAGAAAAGCTGTCATTAATCTGGCTGATTAACAGCAGAAAAATTAAGGAAAAATTTGAATGGCAATAAATGCAAACATTTTCATATCAATATCAAGAAATCAAATTCAGTTAAAATAAGTTACGAAATATCAAACAGTAGACTAGCTGCATCTGTTCTGCATGCACTTCTGCTGCATTTCTATTAAGGCAGAAAGTGGGATACAAGAGAGACCTCCTCAAAGCAGCATGATTGATCCCAGACAGGACGAGAGGTATATTAAGCTCAAGCTAGATTTTCACGTTCCTTAAAAGACCTAGACTGAGGTTTAGTTACACTGCAGCCACTGTTGCAACAACATTTTCCCCATACTTATTGGAGCTAGCCTGAAACTAGCCAGCCCAAGCACTGTGACCCGTGTAGCCATAGCTCTGATGAACTCAGCACAGGCTGCAAAATCTGCCTAAGAACTGGAATAAATATACAATTACTTAATGGTCTTTGTACCTCCAGTCCCACAGACGCAGACATACTCCGCAGGAATCCAAGATCACTATAAAGGGGAGAGTGACTGCTGTTGCATGACACCCGTGAGTGCCCCTGAAATAACTCCAATAATGAGTGTTAAGCACAGAGTCAGAAGCAGGAAACAACTTTGCCTTTACAGTGAAACCAGCTAACTTAAAGATGAATGGAGAAAACAGACCCTAGCATAACTGTAAAATATACTAATATCCAATAAAAAGGTAAGACTTTTGCAAAAGCATTTTTAGTATTTGACATTATTATTTTAGTTATTTTTTTAATATATTCACACACTTACACCACTCTTACTATAAAAAATGTTTCCTTTACAAGAAGGTGTCTCCAAGATCTGACTATTTACAATATCTTCTCCATTTTACGTGTTTCTAATTAAAAAATATTGACATTTTGGGACAGAAATACTTTCTCCAGGACAGAAAAAAATGAACTTTTTACACCAAATGGTTACAAAAGATTGACACACAGAACTTCTGCCTGAGAGGGACACTGTACCTTCCAATGTTATTTCAATAAACCAGGCTCTAAAATACTAATTACAAGTACTGATTAAGCACCACATTTTAAAAGAAAAATATTCCGCAAACTCCACATTTTCTATTATTCACCCTTCACACTATTCTCACAAACTTACATACACTTTCACAGTGGTGGGATGAGAATTGGTGCGTAGGCCCAGGTTGGGAACCTCAGAAGATTCGTGTATCAAAATCAAGTAACTGGAAGTTCATTAAGAGGAGTGTGGCCAGCAGGTGGAGGGAGGTTCTCCTTGCCCTCTACACTGCCCTGGTGAGGCTCCATCTGGAGTACTCTGTCCAGTTCTGGGCTCACCAGTTCAAGAAAGATGAGGAGCTGCTGGAGAGAGTCCAGCGGAGGGCTACAAGGATGGTGAGGGGACTGGAACATCTCTCCTACAAGGAAAGGCTGAGGGAGCTGGGCTTGTTCAGCCTGAAGAAGAGAAGGCTGAGA
>Ga0065711_1006250_pt1 | contig 28427 bp, 18 predicted proteins | sample Hoacrofraction12_FD_59098 | JGI IMG/M metagenome (GOLD analysis project Ga0065711, IMG submission 59098) | Hoatzin crop microbial communities from Cojedes, Venezuela - Epithelial fraction 12 v2 (version 2) | ecosystem: Host-associated > Birds > Digestive system > Esophagus > Crop | place... | reverse complement strand
CCGCCTGGACAAGGTCCTGTGCAGCCTGCTGTAGGTGACCCTGCTTCGGCAGGGGGATTGGACTAGATGACCCACAGAGGTCCCTTCCAACCCTGAACATTCTGTGATTCTGTGATAAAAAGGGTTCTACTTAAATAAAGTGGTGAGGTAGAGTGCTAAGTCTGAATTTCAAATTAGTTTAATTGGCATCATCTTAAGAGGGATGCATCGTCATCATTTATGTTCATTTCTTTTACTTTAATATTCAAGTCTGTCGCTGAGGTGTTTTGCCTTTACTGTGATTTGTTTGCAGTGCCAGTACTGGAAGAAGGCAAATGACCCAAACTGTGACAACGAGAGGTACACGCTGTACATGGAGTGGGCCCGGTTCTTGCGGTTCTACAAAGAGCAGCCTTTGGACCTCATCAGGTAAAATACTGCCTGTGTTTTATTGTATTTACTTGGTTTTTCACTGTAATACAAGCACGCATTCATTTGTAGCTTGATCCTGCTGGGAAATTTTTGCTATTTTAAGATCAGTGAGAATCGGATACTTAACTGGGCACTAGATCCTTGGAGGACATGAGACAGGTTTTTAGTAGCAACTGGGAAAATGCTTCATCTCAAATCAAGCATCTTTCAGTCTAGCCAGCGCTCCTGGGGTCAGGTATGTTACAGACAATTCAGCTGTAGAGGAACACATCCGAAGAATACCTTGCATTTTGTAATCAATGTCTGCCACAATTATTAAAGATTGATTTGAAATTTTGAATTTTCAACACAGACTTGAAAAAGCACTGATAAAATCTGTTGCTGAAACTTGACTTTTAATTCAGTACTAAACCCAAATTTAAACTAACCTTACTCAAGATTTCGTTGATTCAGCTCTTGTGCTACAACAAAAGCATTACTTTATTCACGGGTTACAGTTGCCCTATTCATAACACAACCAGTTGTGTTTTTGTGAATTACCCATTCGTTCTACCCATCTGATCAGAAGTGTTGTGCCCAGTTTCATTTTGTGTAAATCCTTGGAAAATCAAAGAAGTAAATCTTCGTTTATATTTTCCTGTGGGAAAAGGAAAGAGTGAATCTTAAAGCTGGAGCTTCTGCTAGGAAGAAAAAAGGGTCAAAAGAGGCCATATATTTTGTTCATTCAGCTTGTGTGACTTCTCACAGCTAGCTTCAAATCTCATTTTTACAGTGTAAATCAGTGCATTTACTCTTCTGTTAAATGAGAATTTTGCCACGTGTTTCATTTTGACTCTGGTCAGTTTGCTCCATTGCAGTTTTAAACTTTGCTTTGTATTCCTCTTAATTGCATTTTTTTGTATTCAGGAAGTACTATGGCGAGAAGATTGGAATCTATTTTGCCTGGCTAGGATTTTACACTGAGATGTTATTCCTTGCAGCAGTTGTTGGCTTAATCTGTTTTCTTTATGGCTTGTTTACAATGGATGAAAATATGAGCAGGTGAGTGTAATGCTGAAAATCTCCTGGGCTTATAATGGGAAAAGCTGAGCAATGTGAAAATTTTGTTCTTGCAAAAAAAACCCAAGGTAACAAGCTTTTAAGGCTTGTCGGAGCAGACAGATTAGTTCTTCACCTATCTTTATTGACTGAAATGGTGGTGGAGAGCTAATGCGGAACTTGTGACTAGTAATTAGCAAGACTCAATTTGTAGGCAAAAAGCAATATTTTATTGCCATTTGGCAATAGCTTTTTATATTGGAGTACCTGCAATACATAAAGTCCTAAGAGTACTGCTGACATCTTTCAAAATTGTTTGTTTCAAGTGTTTATTGTTGCCGTAAGGTTTTCTATTTTAATTTATCTTGCAGAGTAGTCCGTTGACCTTTTTGTGCAGGTCAGCATTTGTACTACCTACCAAAAGCAGGAGTACAGGACAGATCAGCAGTATCCTTCCCTCAAAGAAGTTTCCAGTATCTCAGAAGCCAGAGTTTGCTTCTTTTTAAATAAGCATTGTATTTGTTTTTTCAAGGATCCCAAAATTTATTGCATTCAGGATTTGGGGGAGTCGGGGTGTGTAGAGGAAAAGAGGGTAGTCATTTCATTGCTCGCTGTTTTTTACAAGAAAACTTCCAGGAAATTTCAGCCTTGAGCATAAAAGATGAATAACAGGTGAAAATTCTTACCCATTCTATTGAATTGTGTCATTTTGAGACTTAGGGTTTAGCTGGGTTCAGAATTTGCCTGGGAGTACTGCTCTACACGTTCAGATTTCTCTGGATACTGAAGCACTATCCTAGGATTATAAACTTTGTCCACTGTAGTAGTTAAGTAGCGAATTTTACTGTAGATAGCAGAAGCTGAATTAATACCTCTGCTTTTAGAGGAGGTGTTATGAACGCATTACTAACCCGATGCGAAATAACGTGGTTTATGTCTCACCGGAAAGCAGTGCTTGTGCAGTACAGCTCCTTACAGACCTCTGGTTCCTTACTGGTAGAGTCGGAAAGCCTGCACCGAGTGAATTGCTAGTGCTCCTCCTTGTAGCAGCTGCTGCATTTCTTGGCTTGCCCTGACCAGCTACAGGTTAAGAGCAGTGACTGCGACAAGACTTGGCATCTTCTCTGTGAAGTTTCAAATGTTGAGCTTTGAACAAATGAAGCTCTTAATCTATTTTTTTTTAAGAAATTTCAAATAGCAGCTCTTAAGATACTGTGAAAACAGATATGTACAATGGTTTTCTCCTCAGCAAAGAAATCTGCGACCCTGCAATTGGAGGAGAGATCATCATGTGCCCTCTTTGTGACCGAGAGTGCGAGTACTGGAGACTGAACACCACCTGTCAGTCCTCGGAGGTCTGTATCTGGTTCTCCAGCCGCTTGTCACTGCTGTTCGTACTGAAAACTGCTTTGGTACTGACCTGTTCCTGTGTATTCTGTTGCAGTATTCCCATTTGTTTGACAACGTGGCAACTCTTTTTTTTGCTATTTTCATGGGCATATGGGGTGAGTAGGTTTGATAAGTTTTATGTCAAGCAATAAGAAGACGGTGGCCAAACTGCTGGGGGACACCAGGCATGGGAAGAAGGGGAATAGTGGCTTCGCTTTCATATCCTGCCTCAGATGTAGAAGTGGTGAAAGAGTAAAAAGAATTTAAAGTTACAGAGGGATTGGCCTTAAATAAAAGCAAACAAAATCCAGCAGGTATCTACGTTATCGCAAGCATTGCATACTGTAACTGCTGACATTTGTTTCTTTCTTCCGTAACCTAAGGCAGAGTGGTCCAACCTTACACAGCTCTTGTAAGAGGCCTCTCTGCTGAGCCCTGCAAATGACCAGTGTCCCTGTGAGGGGGGAGGAGAGAACGCTTGGGCCCTCTCGCTGGAGGGTGGTCCAGCACTGCCGCTTCATTAGCAGCACTTTTAGGATGAGAGTCACTTGGCTTCTACTCTGGTGAAGGTCATACCTCATAGTATGCTTTGATGATGCAGAAATAGGGGGATTTCCTGACTCTCTCTCTTAAGCGTGGTTTCACTCTGAGTGATGCTTGTTCAGACTAATGATGCTTGTTCAGGCTAAGACCATATTGTCTTGAATGCATGTTGTTTTCCTCCCCTCTGTGAAGGTTTATAGATGCAGAGTAGCGTAGTTATTGTTTCTTATTTCTTTAAATACTTTGTCCCCTGTTTCATACCGTTTGTATGAAATACCATAATTAAATCTTCAATTTGAATATAGGTATTTCATTAACACACAAAGATCTCTCTGTGAGCCAACAGAAAATTTGTTTGTGTATTTGTTATCAAAGGACCTAGCCACCAGCTTTTTTTTAGAGAGTGCTCAAAAAAAATGAAATAAGATGATGTTGTATGGCTGTTTTCCTAAACTTTTCTTGGTTTTATGCCCTGGCCTTTGAGTGATGTGGATTAGTCATTCAGGAAGTACCAGCAAAAGATTTTAGAAATGCAGAAGATAAGCTTTCCTGTGTTTGTGTAAGCCATAAGGCGTCTCCAGTTCAAAGAAGAACAATCAGATACCAAAAGCTTACATTTTAAAGTAGTTTATGGAGGGCTTTTTAAATGTTATGTAGTATTAGAACTTTTGTAGTTGTTTGTATATGAAATCAGTTCGCTCTAGTGTTGTAAAAGTTTCTTAAGCCAGCCTCACTCGTATGAAAAGCATCAGACATTCACTGTCTTTAAAGTTCTGCTTATTTGTAATAGCTATTCATGTGTTGCAGGTTTGTACACAAGCAATTAGTTGAATTATCATGTTTGTTTGTTAATTCTGTATTGCTATTTGCATATGAAAAGTACTTAAACCATAATAGAGCGTGGTTGTCATAACCGTGGAAATACCCATATCCTGTCTTGTATCTGCCTTGTCATCCACTTCTGGAATTCAATTAGCTAATAAACTATTTAATCCATATTACAGTTTTAGCTGTGAATTTTAATAGGTAGTCAATAAAAACAGGTGGATCGCATTATGAGGATAAATAACAGACCACAGAATAGAAGCCAGTGCAGAAATAAGTTTAACCTGGTTCATGAACTTGTTCACTTCTCCCTTAACTGTGTTCTAACATTTCCAAATTGCAGTTACACTTTTCTTGGAGTTTTGGAAGAGACGACAAGCTAGACTGAAATATGAGTGGGATTTGGTTGATTTTGAAGAGGAGCAGCAACAGCTCCAGCTGAGGCCTGAGTACGAGGCAAAGTGTACCCAGAAGAAGAAGAATCCTGTAACTCAGGTAACGAGCCTGCGGGGTTGACGTGTGCGCCGGCTCAGTTGTGTGCTGAAAAATAGTTTGATAATGTGTGAGTTCTGCCTCGGGAGCAAGTCTGTGTCTCATGGCTAGGTGAAAATCTGTGTGACACACAAGCAATGCTGCATTTATACTGGAGCAGGGCAGGCCCTCAGCTGGAGCATCTCCACAGAGCAGTGTTCGTGGTAGCAGTGAGCTTGGCTTAAATAATGTAGAACGTGATGCCAACCACGCTGTGACTGGACACAATAGATTGCATCGAATATCCAAGCAGAGTTTGGTAACACGTCGTTTTCTCGCTGAAGGCATCCAGCTGGTGAGTGCCGAGGTTTGCGCTCTGATTGACGGGTATCAGAGATGAACACTTGAAGTGCCGACAGCAGCATAGCTGTGTCGGGGTCAGTAAGTTCTGGAGCTGGTAGCCCTGCCTGTCGAGGGGCTGTCTGCCCTGGCGCAGGGCCGTTGTGGGGTGGCCCTCCAGCTTTTCATCCTAAAGGCAGCAGCAACCGAGGAAACTCAGCCATTCGGCCTCCTCTCATACATGACAGGCACGCCCCGTCTCTTGGACTGTGGCTCTCTTCCTGCAGATGTCTGCTGTTATCGAGGCTTGTGACACAGAATAAAGGAGAACATGGGGGAGTTTTTCCTCTGGAGTGTGCACAACTTTCATGAATTATCCTCTATTGATTTTCATTTCTGCAGGAAACTGATGTATTAAATGAGGAATGCAAAGGCAAAGTTTATAGCTTTCACTTGGTTAACGCCATCTTTACAGTGTCCTTCACATTTCAGGGTAGCAGTCTCCGAGATCCTCACACCTCTAAAAGCACTTTTTCTCATCCCTGCACAATATATGAAGGAACAGTCGTCTTGATTCAAAGATTACAAAAGTGGGACGAGCTGTGGTTTCGTTCCTGATATACAGCCGCTTTGAGGAACGCTAGAGAGATGAAGGTTGCTGAAGCCCTTCGTCTGAAATCTAATTGAGATACAATTAACCACACTATTTAACTGTTAAATGCTCTATGTAAATACCTGCTAGGTGTTAATTGTCTTCATTTAAATTTAATTTGGGTAGGATTTATTTGACAAATTTAGGGATCAGATGGCTTCATTCCGATACAACATCTACCACCTCAATTTGACATATTTTTAAATCATGCAACCGCTTCCTACAATTGCATATGAATAACTTACTTTCACTAGTCGTAACGCTACTTAGATGAGACAGTCTTCAGAAAAGAAATAGAAGCCTAGCCAGAACCTGGGAAGAATCATTGTTCTATAAACAGTGGCCCTGTCTTTCAGGGCTTGTCTCCTTAATTATTGGGAAATATACGCACTAAGCTGGTTTCTCATGAGATGCAGTTTTTCTGTCTCTCCTTCCCCTTCTGCACACTCAGCATTAATGCTGTTCTTCTTACACCTCCAACTGGTATGCTGTAGTCACCCAGAAATGTTTGATAACCGTGCGCTATGATTCCGAGTGTAGCTCTGCCAAGGTTTTGCTTTCTGCATGCTCAGGAAATCAGTTTCAGATAAATCGAATTTTGATTAGCGAGTTCAGCTAGTTGAAAACAGATTCCTGCCTGCTGGGTGTCATTTGCTAGTTTGCATCCCTGCGTGTGCTCAGACTCAAAGCCTCCCCTTTCTTACACGGCTGCGCAGCGACCAAACCCAGGTGAACCATGGTGGTTGTGCTGCAGTTGAAGGATGGAGCGGGGGAAATGGCACAGGCGGTTCACGGCCCTCGTGTGCCCCGAAGCGTCGGGCTGCAGCAGCGGGTGATGGTGTGAGGCCGGGGAAGTTGTGGGCTGGCTCACAGGCAGTGGTTGCCTATGGCACGGACCAGAGCCCGTCCGCTGGCGAGGTGAATCAGCCACAGCAGGTCACAGCGAAAGATGGCATGGGCATGGGTGAGGTGCAGTTGTGTAATTGTCCTGAGGAAGCTTGTGCTCTCTATTAATCCATGCAGACCTCGTAGGCTGATTTATTTGGACTTCATTTTGAAACAGAAATTGCCCCATAATATGTTTTTCTTATCTCAGAGTGAGATACTGCAGTGTTCTGTTCTTTCTAAGCATGCGTTACCAGTTACCATAAAAATGCAGTGACTGCTCAATCCTTTATTTTATGACACATCAATTTATTACCTTGGTGGGTTTTCAGAAGCTTTTGTGCAGCAGGGTTTAGCAGTGATCCTTATCAATACCCAGCTCTAGCAAACCATGCAGGTTAGCCACGCTGTAGTGTAATTTCCTTTCATTAGATAATGTGCAATACTGAACACATGGATGGACAGTGATTTCAAATAAGTTAATTCTTCAGACTGACAAGGTAATATGGATACAGGTCGCTGAGTTTCTTGCATCCCGAGGCTGGCTTTGCTTTGCTCAGAAAGTTGTTTCCTCATTATTTCTGGCCATGATTCAAAGTTCTAGGTGTAGTGAAACAAAAATTGCCCATCTTGAGGCTTTAATTAACACCTGATTTGGTCATGATGCTAAACTATTTGGCTAGATTATAGCTAAAATCTGGTTCTGCTGATTACAGTAGAATTACTTAATTTACATAAATAATGAGGCATTCCATTCAAACTTAGACTCGATCATTGCAGATTATTTCCTACATTTTCTTCTAAAGTAGAAAACTTGTTGAATAGCCTAGAATGTGTGAAACATTTCTTCTTAGTATAGAATATACAAGTAACTTGTAATAGAAATAAAATGCTATGAGCCTATATAAAGTCACCTGATCTCTATGCTTGTACCTTATCTTTGGCATGTTTTTTATAGTTCGGTTAATAGAGCCTTGAACTGTTATCATCATCAACCAACTGTTGTGACTCAAGACTACAGATAATTGATATTGATAATTGTGTTTAGGAAGTATACTTAGGCAGGTACCGGCAGTGTATCTCCTGAGAGAACAGCACATTACACTTCAGGCAAAATCTCCCTGGTAGAAGCATGCCGACTGACTGAAGAGCATCGCCATTAAGCAGCAACGCTTGTAGAACAGCTGCTGCGGCTGGGTTGTGTCAGGGAGAAATGTGCAGCTCAGTTGCAGTTGTGTTTGGCTAAATTACACAGTGTTACCCCAGTGCGTTCGGCACGCTCCGGGCTTTTGTGCAGCAGAAAATAAACTCCCTTCAACGATATATTACAGGTTCAGTATGTTCTGTTAAAACAAGTATTTCCTGGTTCAGTGTTCTTATTGATAATATACTTAATATTGCGCTTGCCTGTGCAATCCTTTGCGCAAGAGGAGCGTAAGCATACTACACTGCCTTGTCCCAAAGATTTGTCAAATTCAGATTATTTTTTGTTAAATCTTCTTCCACTGGCGTTAGTTCTTTAATGACCCTTTCTTAATACATGTCATCTGATATTTTAGGAATTAGAACTGGTTGCGAAAAAGAGAACTTTACACGAACATGGAAAATTGTTCATGTGCTATATGGGGATAGTCACCTGGGTAAGCCCTAGCTGCCTGGTGCTGCAGCAGAGATTGGCAACTAATGAATGCAGCCATTTCTTCAATTAAAGAAAAATAAATTGAAGGAGTGGAGGAAAATACTCTCCGGCTGTGTGGAAAAACATGGTACATCCAAGTAAATGACCATTTTAAGAAACCTTGACGTGAAGAATTTCTTAAAATCCCATCCAGTTTTGGACTCGGAGCTGTAGGACAGCTGACCTGGCGTTACAGCAATAGTTCTGTCCTGGTCGTCTAATGAAGGAGGTGGCCTTGTTCCTTCAGCTACTGATTGATTTTTTGCAGAGGTTTAACCGTGCTTTCCAAGTCCTGTCTCTACTTTTTAGCATTGTTATAGCCACTTCTGGCCTGAATTTTTCTCCCCCCAGCACATTCAAAATCATGCCCTATCTCCCCTTTTAGAGAGAGGGGTTGTGAATGGTTTTCCTCGGATGTGGACGCTTTCCCACAGCTGACGAGAGCTCTGTGTGCTGCTTAGTGTTCGAATAAGATTATGGATCTGTGAACTGTGCTGTGCTTGCTTGACTGTTTCAGGAGATGGAGCCTTACTTGCCTATAACTAGCCAGGCTGTGCGGTTCTGCATCTCGGGAACTACAGTGTTGTTCTGGGTGAGCATCGTTTTGGATCATCACTTTTAACACGTACCACAGTTGCTGATCATTGCTAATCATGACATTAACACAGACTGGTTTTAATCATGATATTAACGCATGCTTTTATTATTGTCCTGCAGATTTATTGCTGTCATGCAAAATGCACTTCAGATTAAAAAAAAAATGACCTTGGAGATCTGTAATTAATTAGTAATTTGATTGGACATTTTAGTATAGGGATAACTTTTTCTCTGGCTTATGTGCTGTTAACAGACCATATTGAAAAAATTTGTAGAAAAGGAAAAAAAAAAAGTATTATTCAGTACAATGAAATATCTACATATTCCTCTGTAGAAATTTCTGCAGAGTGAGTTTCAGGGTGAACACTATAATCTAACTTGTCCCTTCTGTCTCCATTTCTATGAGTCTGTATCCTTCTGCACTATTTTTTTTTAATATTGGTATTAGATTATCTGCTTTTCTTGTGTTAACAAAATAATTTTATTGAGTTCAGTGTATCTAATATAACGAAGTATTTTGCCTGTGTATTTTGCATTTCAGTGCTGCTGAACTCATACCTATAAAGAATAAAATTTAAGAACTATAATGCATGAGGTTTTATGTCTTATTTTAAAAGTTGCATGCATAGAGCTATACTAAGCTGTAAGTGTATTTCATATCTCTCTCCTTTCCTTAGGTGTCTCTGATTATAGCTAGCATGATAGCTGTGATCGTGTATCGGCTTGCAGTGTATGCTGCCTTTGCCAGCCTGATGGAGAACACTCAAACCTTCCAGCCCATCAGGGGGTTACTGACCCCTCAGCTGGCAACTTCAGTCACAGCCTCGTGCCTGAATTTTGTCATCATCATGATACTGAATTTCTTGTATGAGAGAATAGCCATCTGGATTACTGATATGGGTAAGCAGTGTACTTGAAGACACGACTTCCAAGGAACCACTGAAGGTAGAACCCATCTAGAGGTGCTCTATGCAGTTGTTCCCGACTCAGGCACAGTGGCAGCGCTAGGACGTCAGTCTATAGCTTGCAGCAGTGGCTGAGTTGTATCTATGACCATAGTTAATATTTTCTCTGCTTTTGAAAAGTTATCATAAGCTGGTTTCTCTTAGTGTAACGTTTGCTTATATTAAAACTAGTCGCAGAGACAGTTGTAGTTCTGAACGTAATTAAAAATTATCATGTGTTAGAGTCACCAAGGCAAGATCAAGCTGTCTTGGTTTAGTAGGATTTCAATCAGAAATACTGAAGATGTATTTTTAAAAATAGATCACAGCTTTCACGACCATCTTTACAAGAAAACAGACTAAATAATTATGTCTCTTACTTTGGGGGAAAAGGTAGGAGGATGAGGAATGGGATAGGACAGTACATTTTTCTTTTTTTTGTTTGTTTTTAGCATTGTTTCCCTTAGCTGTGGATTTACAGTGTTGGAGTTACAGAGGTTGAAGGCAGAGATTGAGCAGGTTGAGAAGTTGGGCCCGAGATGTGTCGCTGTGGCTGTAGTCACTGGTAGCAGTACCTGCAGCAGCCTTGCGCCCGAGCTGGAGGAGCCGGCAGGACCAGAAAGATCTATTAGTTTTGTGGCAGATCTTATGTTTGCCTGTTGCTTGCTTGCTGAAAATACCCTTCCCTAGAGCCCTGCTTACCTATTTTATTTTGTTTGCCCTGAATGGTTTAGATGTCCCTGCAGGTGCTTTATAGAAATAATTGCAGAATATTCAGCTCAGGGAGGGGGAGAACTGAAAATATTAGGTATTTGTAGTTCGTACAGCTGTCATACAAACAGTTGGGTGATCTTTTTTTATGAGGTCTGACAAGTGGAATCAAGAATTGAAAGGTGTTTCTCACAGAAACTTAATGGGATGTTGCACTGGGTTTATTTTGGCTTATCATATACCCTCTCTTGTCTGAGACCTGTATTGCTTATCTCACTTGGCCAAATTAGACCAAAAAGACAGACAGAACAAGTAATAAGTAAAATTGCCCCTAGCAAAATCAAAAACAAACAGAAAATCATCATTTTTTAATCTTTCTGAAGGGCCTGAATTATAAGAATGAAGGCTCAGCAGTGTTACTTTGCTGCTTGCAAGCATGTGGAGGTTTCATTTCTGAAGTGTGAGCACTCCCCGTGGCAGTCGGTTACAAAGGGAAAACCTGTGCTGGCTGCTGGGGGCCTGGTGCCCTCCTCCGGCGGCCGTGCCCACGGCCGGGCTGTGGGATGCTGGCTGCCGCTGTCGGGGGTGTCTCTTCCAGCGCCCTGCACTCCTGAATTCCCTAGAAAGGTTGGGCCGGGTTTTGTTTTCAGACATGCAGGTAGAACCTGGCTCTGGTGCTCTGAACGTTGTGTGTCTGACCTAAACAGCTGAGCAGCTCGCTGACAATTTTAATGAGCTGCAGCCTAGGCAGACTGCCTCACCTGGGTACTGCCGCCTCGGTGGTACACGCTGATGTCACGTTCCCAGTAAATACCTTGTGTTCTTCTGTCATGGAAACCTGCGCCAAGCCTGGAAACGTTCGTTTACTCAGATATATAAAATAACCTGACCACAGGGGAGGCGAGTTCAACACGCCTGCCAGGTCCCAACCAATTCAGAGGGACTTGAATGCTTGTGAATGTACTTTCTTCCCTTTTTTCACAGCTTGGCTTCGTTATACATTATCATTTAAGAGGACATTTTACCAATAATGTGCCTAGGGCTTCCTGCTACCTTTAAAAACGGAAATGTGATGGAGAATGTGATTACAAAGCCAGGAAAATCTTACGCAAAGGCTTGGTGATGTTCAGTACCACCAAGATGGATGTATCCTTCCCTATTCTTCTCCCCATTATGAGCCTCATCTTTCAGAAGAGGCACAGGGCCCATCCAGTTTCTGCTAATTTCAATAGAAGTTACACACATACAGCATATTGAAAAAACCAATACTATAACATACTCTTCTACCACAAAGAAAAAATATTCTTCATCACATGCATTGCCAACAGTGAAATTTACATATTCTAGGAGCCCCTGCTAGTTAATGCTGGAGTTTCATCTTGGATCTCCTAAAATACTGTAAGATTTGGGGATGGGCAAGTGCTAGTGGATAGTAGAAAAAAGGGGAAATTGAAGCTTCTAGAAGTTTCAAGATGGAATTTAATTTGCCTGCCTGCTCAGAGCATTGCATTGTAAATTAAGGGTAGGGTGTCTGAGAGCAGGAACTCCATCTGCTGAAATCTTTGTAGGTGGTTTGTTTTTTAGTTTTGCTTTTCCTTTGGGATGTAGGGGGCTGTGCATGATGAGTATTTATGAATCTGTATCCTTTTAAAAGGAATAAAGGAAAATTAAATTACTGTTTTCTGGTTTCACAGAGATTCCCAGAACTCATATGGAGTATGAGAACAGGCTCACAATGAAAATGTTTTTGTTCCAGTTTGTCAACTACTATTCATCCTGCTTCTACGTGGCCTTCTTCAAAGGGAAGTTTGTTGGTTACCCAGGTGCCTACACATACATGTTTAATCGTTGGCGAAATGAAGAGGTAGGACTTTCTTGATTAAGGTGGATTGAGTTGTAATAAACTAGTTTAAACTCTTTATCCCCTCCAACGTGTGCAGTCATAAATTGCCGGCTGCAGGTTTGGTCTGGGATGAGCTGGGCCTTAGCTGGCCATTCTGAGGCTGATGGAGGGGCTTCCCAGGACTCCTCCTGCCGTTGCTAGTCAGGGAAACACCAGCAGTGAAAAATCTGGGGCTCTTAGTCACAAGGGTGAATAATCAAAAAGCTTTTCTTCGCCCCAGTTCTGCTGAAATACCAGTGGATCTCACCATAGGTCTTAAAAGTGATCCTCTGTGTTGAAGAAAGCTAGTATAAATGGTCATCAGCTTTTTGAGGCACTACGTCTTCAGAGCAATTGTTTGGCAAAAGGCACCTCTGTAAGATTTTGCTTTTTTCCTTGTATCATTGCTAATTATGCTGTTTGTACAGAGATGGAATGAAATATTTAATGTGAAGTGATGCCTGGTAGTTGATAGTGGAGGAAAAACTTCATGCAAAACACAATGAAGTAATGCAGTGCACTTACTCATAGAGTGTCTTCTAATACCTGTCTGGCTGCCGAAATCTTAAGAAGGCCTCAGTAAAGACTTGAAACCTTAAAACTGGTGTTCTCGGCAACCAGCAAGGACCAGATACTGTCAGGTATTTAAATACCTCTGGTGTAGGGATACAAATAGAAAACGTGGGTCCTTGGTAGGCCGGAGCTGGTCTGGTGTTGAGAGCTGAGTGCTGTAGATTCACCTTGCTGGGGCTGTGGGGTGGCTGCTGCACACAGATCCTGCTGCCCCGTCTTTGCGTATCTGCACAGTGGTCAGCCTGGAGCATCTCTGAATTACTCTGTCTTTGAACAGTCGTTAGGTTTTGGGGTGTGTTTTACCAAGCACATCGAGCGTCGAAAGCCCTTCTGTAACAGCCTTCCTGAGAAGGTATCTTAGCTGGCAGTCCAGGTGAAAATTCACTGTTGTCCTAACAAGTTTGAAGAACTCCTCCTTTCCTTCGTTTATACAGGAGTAGAATATAGTTTATCTGGGTAATGTCTATTGTTCATGTCCATTAACCCCCAGTTTGTCTCTGCCAGTGTGATCCTGCGGGCTGTTTGATAGAGTTGACGACTCAGCTCACCATAGTCATGGCCGGCAAACAGATCTGGGGAAATATCCAAGAGGCCATCGTACCGTAAGTTCTCTCTTACGCCAAGGTGCCCGTGTTATAGACAGAGGAAATTCTTGGAAGGAGTGATGACACGTATTGCCTTATGAAGAAGCTAAGAAAAATTCTGTAAATTAAGCACGAATTCTGACAAGTAGACTTATGTTACAGGGGCTTTTGGCCTCTCTTTGTGAAAACTATACTTGTAAAAGTATATTGCAACAAGGAGCTTGCTTAGAGAAAGGGATACTTGATCTGTTTCTCTCATTGTTAACTTTTTTCTGCATATACAGATGGATTTGTAACTGGTGGGGACGCCGGAAAGCCAGAAATAATCCAGAAAATTTATACAGTCGCTGGGAGCAAGACCATGATCTGCAGACATTTGGAGCCTTAGGCCTGTTCTATGAATATCTAGAAATGGGTAAGTTTAGAAATACACATTTGGAATTGAGGACAAGACACCTTGTACCGACGCTTCTGAAAAAAATAGCTTCTCAGTTAATTGTTATGGGTTGATGCCATCACTTTCATCTGGTAAGCAGTAGATGATTAACTGCTGGAAGTCATTAAATAGGTCAGCCCAATTTTTTTTTTTTAAAAAAAAAAAAAAAAGGCTGCCTTTGCAGCTTAGACCGCAGGGAATTTCACAGAAACGCTGCAAAGACTGCTTGGTTCCCTCACTGGAGTGGGGAACATGATTCTCGGCGCAGCCGGCTGTCTCGGTGCCTGTTCTGTTCGTGTTCCCAAGCGTGTTCTCAGCTGCTGTCAGTGGAAGCTCTATGCGTGGGGTGAGTGCCACACGCCCGGTAAGGATGGGTACCGCAGATACGAGATCAGAGAGGATCCGTTTAGTTTTAGGTTTTCACCGATTAGCGCTTCGCCAGAGTCCGGGAGGCCAGCAGAGGGAGCATGGGCAACAGAATAGGATTTCTCAAAGGTAACGTGAACAGGTCACTGTGTGAAATTACTTTACAAAACCTGAGAAACCAAAACTAGAAATTGAAGCCAAACTAAATCTAAAAGGCACTAGAAGAAATACTAGTATTTGTCTATTGGAAGGACATTTGTTGAAAAGTGGTCCCTTCTATTGTTTTATTTGTACAGAAATAATTATTGCGTAGAGCTTTGCAACTGTATTATTGTCAGTTCATACATGTCATGATATTTCATACAGGGTTGTGATCCTGTGAAATTCATGCGCTAAGAGCCATCAGTGTTGTCAGCCGTGCCTGTTTGTAGACATCCTTGCTCTTCGTGAATCGGAACTGAACCACTATGCTCCAGCATTGTCCCGGGGCTGCTAAGCTAGTAGGAATTTTGTTGCTTGTCTAAGATGAAGAACTGATCCAGTGAAATCATGGAAGAGCTGATGACGTGTGGGAATTTATTTTTATCCACTGCCTAAACTAGACAAGATGTTCTATTTCCTGTCTTTAAAATACAGTGGCAGTACTGGCTCTGCACTGAGGTCTGTCACATTCTGTACCGAGAGACATTTCATTTTGGTAATGACAAATGGGGTCACTTTTGTATTTTATTTGCAGTTCTTAAACTAATGTTAAGACTCCCCAGTGGAACTATTACGTACAGAACTGGTATTAATATTTTGACTAAACCAATAACAACAGGTGGAATTAAAGTTGTGATAAAAATGTTTCCTCTTTTTCATTTAGGAGCGTAGCTGAGAAGTAAAAGGAGAATGGGCTTGCTCTGTGCACACTGCAGGAGAGGAAAACTAGCCTTTTTAATTTTATTTTATTTTATTTTAAATTACTTCTCCTCTAATTCAGAAAATTGGTGTATGAGTATATTCCCATTCCCCTGGTTATGTTCCATTCATGAGAGGAGAGCTTCAACACCGTGAAAGAATTAGTATCCAGCAGTGCTGGCAGCATCATTTGACAGGACCCGAACGCCCCGTTCCCTTGGGTGCTGCTGAATGAATGGCAGCCCTGAGAGACTGGAGGACTCTTGGGACTGGGACAGGTTGTCACTTGGCTCGGCCAGGGCTGGAGGTGACTTGTTGTGCAGCCCGGCAGAAGTTTCCCGTTTGTGTGTGAGTGGCAAGTTGCATGTTTCGTTGTCACCCTGAGGGTACTTCCAGTGGGGCAGATTTTGGCACTTTTCTTTTCTCCCTTGCAGTGATTCAGTTTGGATTCATTACTCTCTTCGTGGCATCCTTTCCCCTGGCTCCCCTGCTTGCTCTGATGAATAATATCCTGGAGATTCGAGTAGACTCCTGGAAATTAACCACTCAGTACAGGAGACCTGTGGCTGCGAAAGCACATAGCATAGGAGTTTGGCAGGAAATCCTCAACGGAATGGCCATCTTGTCTGTCGTCACTAACGTAAGTGTGTTAACTGAGCTACATCAACTTTGATTTTTTCCACGTACTCGGAATTTTCAGGTTTAAAAATCAGCTGATGCTTTTTCTTCATCGACAGTATTCACTTTATCACATGTTACCGTACGGAGATATGGTCAAAGCATTGGGTGGTTTGGCTTGTCCGTATGTTGACGACATGCAGCCTCCAATCCACACTTCCTTGGACCGTGATCTTTCATTCAGTTGTCTGTGTTCTCCAGCGTTTTGGAATGGGATAAGCCAGTCTGAAGCTTAGTCTGATGAAGCACACTGATTGCCCGAAGGGGACCATAGGGGACAGGAGAGGTGGATTAATTCTGTCAGCCAGATGACATTTCTGTCTTGTCGCTGTGAGGCCTATTCTGTGGGCATTCTGCTCGTTCAGCTGCTGCTGGATGCCCCTATGGGGACAGTGCCTCAGAGTACTTCTTATAAACTGGAAACTAAATGTTATGCTAGGATTTAATTTGAAGTGTAATGTAAAGCAGACTGCTGAGCAAATGAGAGGCCTCTTTTTAATGTAGAATATTAAACAGTATCAAATCTGCAAGCGTCTTGGGCAACAAACCCACTTTCAGATACTGCCTAATTAGCAAGGTACCTGAGCGTTGTATCTCAGGTTTCCAGGCACAATGTGCTGGTAGCCATTGTTTCCTTTTTAAATACAGCTGGAGAAAATGGCTCCCCTTCCTTCATAGGGTGATCATGCACTGGATTGGAGTTTGTCCGTTCTCCCAAGAATTCAAAAGCGCATCTCCCCTTTCACTAAGGAGTGCTGTTATCACAGACAGAAAACAGTTGCTGTGAGGGGTTGTTTGGGATTTGGTGCCTGTTGTAAGGACTGTTCACGTAGGTTGTTCGCCGAGGGCTGGGCCTAGCGGCAGAGGCTGCAGTCAGCATCTTCTGCCAAGGCAAAGTGCCCTAATCCTGCTCACCTTTGCTGAGAAGATCCTGGGTTATGCTGCGGAGTCACAGTACCAAAACCCCTTTATGAAGCTGCTCACATGTTTTGTGTGCCACTTCCTTAATTTCTTTTTCCAATTTCTTTTTCAGGCTTTTATTGTTGCATTCACATCAGATATGATTCCTCGTTTAGTTTACTACTATGCTTATTCTGAAAATGAGGACTCGCCTATGTCTGGATACATAAACAATAGTTTGTCAGTGTTTCAAATCTCAGATTTTCCTGAGAGAAACAAGCCTAAACAGAATCCAGAAGGCCTTGACATATGCAGGTTGGTGTAATAATAAATACTTACCACTTTGTTTAGAATTCAGCATAAAAAGTCAATGCAGATCTAAGTAGTCCACTAGAAATCAAATGACGTTATTCTCATCATTCTAAAGTATGAGAGGCAGTATTAAAGCTATTAACAAGGCCGTGCTTGAGATGGTAAGAGATCATGCCAGTAACGAAGAAAGTCACCTTTTTGTCGTTTAAGACAGTCTCATTGCTAACAGTTTTTTGTTTGGTTTTGGTTTTTTACTTAATTAAACTATTGATTTTTGAGTAGTGAAGGAGATTTATGTCTCTAAGGTTGCAAACTGCAGCCTTTATTTTCAAAGGTTTTTAGGCTGCACTGTCAAAGTGGACAAGGAAGTATCATTAATGGGATGTTTAGGTTCCAAAGCTGAAGAGATACGTTATTTAAAGTCAATCAGTCCTGTGCTAGATAGCACCAAGGATCTGGGCCATCCTGCTTTCGTTGAAATAAAAATAGGCCTTTCTTGCTAGAAGAAGCATTGGAGGTTCTAGAAGAAATGAGAAAGAACTTTCAAGAAGTCCACGGTAAAAGAAAAGTTTTGATTTGCTGAGAAAAAAATCCCCAAACGAACCAAACAAAAAAAGCCCAGCACTTTAAGAAGCAGCTACGTTTGTACAACGTTTTAGCTTTAAAGCCCTGGGAGTCTTTATCCTACTTATCCGTGTGAGTGTAGAACACGTACTCAAGACTGTCCTTCCATTACACCCTGCATCTGTCCAGTCCGTCATCTGCCAACATCTGTCACATTTATTCAATACTTCTCCATTACCCTGTGATGCAGTCCATCACTCTGCCCTGTATTATTTGATCATTGCTTGAAAAAAAAGTGACCTATGTACAAAATTTCCCTTCTCACACATCCTCATCCCTGCTCTGTTGCTGTGGATGTGAGGGCGTTTAAGCGAACACAAGATAGAAACAAATGGGGAGGCAACCTTTTTCTGCAGAAGGAAACAGAGCGTTTAAAACAAGGGGAAAAGGTTCCCGAAGTGACAGCTGTATTTGCCTGTAAGTGTCGCTGAGCTTGTAGTCTGTCTCAGACTGAATATGACATTTCACCTTTCTGTGTCGTTCTGTCCAACAGGTACAGAGACTATCGATATCCTCCGGATCATGAGAGGAAATATTTGCACACTATGCAGTTCTGGCACATTCTTGCTGCAAAACTGGCCTTTATAATTATTATGGAGGTATGTTCCCTACCAAGTTTCCTTCAGAAATTGGTACCTTATAGATTCTCCTAATGTTACAGAAAATGGAATTGCTGAGAGTATAAAACAGTTTCTTCCCTAAGTAATACCAAATACTCATGTCCTAAATGATTACTGTAACTACATCTTTTCAATTCAGGGAGTTAACGTCAGGTTAAATAAAACAGCAGAATAAAAAAGGTTTTTATGCAGATGGAAGAGACATGAACCACCAGGACTAGCACTTTCACTCCTACTGGTTTCATTAAAGAGCTGTGTGCGAGGTGACTGCATTCAAAATCCAGAAGTCATTTTGCGATTATGTATATTGGCTAAAAATAGCTAAATCAATAATTTGGATAGCTGGCACTTCAGAATTAAGCCACCATCTTGCAAGTTCTGAAGGGAGAAGGGAGTTGTGAAAGTGCTCTTGTCTTACCAGGTCTCAATGCTGAGCGTTGTCAGCACGGCCGTGTGAATTTTCTAAGAAACCACACAGAGGTATCAGAAAGTGCCGCTAGGGATTCAGAACCTGACACTTTCCTCTTGGCTTTACTAATTGATAAATAGTTTGGAATAGTTTCTCCATAAAAGGAAGTGTTTTAATCTTCGTGTACGTCTCAGGTACACATTAGTTTGTTATGTATTGTTCCAGGACAGCCAAATGAAATGTATTCTGTTAGTGAACAAAAAGTGATCGATTTGGTGTTAGGCGGAACAATTGGTGTTTCATTTAGTAATGAGTTGTTACATTTCTCCTGGCTTCCTTTTCTTTTGTTGCAGCATGTTGTATTCATCGTCAAATTCTTTGTAGCATGGATGATTCCTGATGTCCCCGCAGACGTGAAAGCCAAAATAAAACGGGAAAAATATTTAACGCAGAAAATCCTACATGAGTATGAGCTTGAAAAACTGAAGGAGAGACTGTGTCAAGGTGATAAACGAGCCACGGAAAAGGAGTTCATCGCCACAGAAGGGAGAATGGAGTTATCCAGGGCAATGTAGCTGAAAAAACAACTGTTTGGGATTTAGCTCATTTTAGCTTTTTTTTATCTGTGAGTTGCTCAGTATGCATCATCTTGAAAGCCATAGGACAGTTTCAACCCTTTGCTTTCAGTCCAAAGATTTTAGACTGTTCTTTAAGGGTCCTACTGAGCATTCTAGGTTTAGCAAATCCACTTAACTGTATGACTTCGGCACTGTTTTCTATTTACCCATCACTTTGAATAATAAGTGTAATCTTGTAATCCTAGAATTTGGATTCCCGGTGTAGGGAATGTTACCCTCAAAGGGCTCACGGGATATGATAAAGTCGTTACCACCAAGCCCTCCCCTGTTGCTAAACACGAAGTTCAGGCTGTATCCCAGCTGAATGAAAAGGGTATCACAGAGGACTCCTGCTGTGGAAAATGCTGAGAATTACTGGTTTTATGACATGATCGTTTAAATAGGAGAACAATTCTGATACGAGGGTTAGGGTTTGGGGCTTTTTTTGTATCCACTGTGTCTTATGAAACATTTCTTTGCAGCTTTGAACTTCTGTACACTTTTCAGAAGGAATTGATTTTTAAAGATGTATTGGCTTAATTCCACTTGGAATTATTTATAGGCACAGAGGTCAGTTAATACACACTAATGAAGGAAAAAAAAAACATAATCTATTTTCATAGATATCATTTGCCAAAGAGTTTGCTCTTTAGATGTAAATATTGTGGAATCATCTAAGGACAGTGTTTTTTGAAAAGACATGTACAATTTGGAGAAGTACAGAGCATTTATTTCTCAATCTCAAAAACTGCCATTGGAAGGTCGTGTTTGACGTTAGTTTCGGCCAGAGCTGCTCCTTTGCTTGGATTCTTTGTTTGATTCTCTGGGAATGCCAACAAGGGGCTAAAGCTGTGTGGTCGTACTCGATGCGTACTATGGAGTGTGACAGCACAGCGCAGAGCCTTGGGAGCTGGATGGTTTGTACATGGGTTTGTATTCAAAAGAATTTAAGCATGCCAAATAATCTGTTTACATCGTTATTGTCCTTATACATAGGAGCCGGGGGGGTGGGGTGGGGGTGGGGGTTGATTTGGTTTCTTTGTTTTTAATCTTTAAGAAGGATTTTTTTTTCCCTGTTTAGTCATGGGGCTTTTCTACAAAGTTATCAAGTTTATAAATATAGAACTACTTGTGCAAAGTAGCTACTAGCTGTTTGTGAATGCGCCCTCATTTTATAATTTGAAGCAGTTAGGCATTTTTATGATTTTGCTGTGTATTTAAAACATATTGACACTTCCATGCTTAGTGCCTTGTTTCTGTGCGTTTGGCAAAAGATGTGAAAATGATCGCTGTGGGGAAATGCGTGTTTCCAGAGTGTGCTTGCAGGCATGGTGATACTGTGAACCTGCACACAGAGCTGTACAGTGTTAGCCAAACCATGCCTGCCATGGCACACCTGTGTTTCAGTGCTACGCGAACTGTTCGCGGTCATACCTGGACTGCCTAGACACCGTAGCGCCAGACTGTTGAGTTCTCTCATGCTGAAGCACGCTAGCTAGAGAGATTAGAAATTTTACTATATTTGCACTTTGAAAGTTATACTTCCTTGCAAGTATACACAAAAAATTTAGATTTGTATTCCGTATCAGCCAAATGATGTACTGTTTACTAGATCCACGACTTAAGGTTTCCGTATTTTGCTTAAGCAGACCTAGCCTACGTCTTGGAATACTTGGCTAGTAACCTTAACGTTGTGACAGAGTTTTAAATCAACGTCTTGAGTGGAACCGTCATTATTAGCAAAAGATTAAACGTTGAAGTGCCTACCTCGAACAAACATCACATGGTTTGGCTGCCAGTCAAGGCGTTGGAGCAGATGTACATTTCTCGTTACTGTAAGTTATTCAGCTTCATTCTGTAAGTTTGCTTGAGAAATCAGGCACGTTGGCAATTCACGTTCGTGATGAACTGACCACGTCCTTGAATATTCAGATGTATTTTAAGTGGTGGATTTATTGGAGGAATGCATGTATAAATAAATTAGCTCTGCTGCTTAATTTATAAGCCAAAGAAGAGTATCAGTCACCATAATTATGTATGCAACACCAGAATTTACACAATGCAAGCACTTTGCTGCTTCTTACACGTATACTGTTAACTAAAATGCTTAATTTAGACCTCGCGGTTTTGTTGCTGTTAGCGATGCAAACAATCGCTTCAAACCGTAAGGTGATGAGATGCAAAATGACACTTCTATGCAAAATGTACAATCTGATTGAAGCTGAAAACAGATCTGAAAATTCAGCATTAGAGGCACTATTCCTGCTGACGGACCATTAGTTTCTGCAGGTCCCGTAATAAAGTGTCCTAATATTCTACACTTGAAAAGGTGTTGGCGAAACAGAGGTGTTGTGAATGAATAATGCCATTGAGAAGCAAGATGGAGGAAAACAAGGAAATACTGTAGTTTGGGATACAGCATTGAGATGCAGAAGTGCCCTGCGTGCAGACCCTGAGTTTGATGTTTTGACACCTCCTTCTTGCTTTTTTCAGACTTATTTTTTGGCATCACTTCCTATTTAATGCTGTACAAACAGATATTTGCGTATGTTGTATCATACAAGAAAAAGTGGAAAAAATCTGGGATCAGCTTATTTAAAAAGAAATCTATATATCTTGAAATATATCATTACACTTCATAGCATTACTTCCTCATATATAGAAACTGTTGAAAAGAGAATGTGTTGTCATGTTAAGAGCTAATGTCACGTAACAGTCATATTAAGAGCTAATGTCACATAACAAAATAAGTCTTAACACCTCTATACAGAATACTTCTCCCTTACTTGTCGTTAAGCAGTATTTTGACAAATTATTATTAGTATGATTAGGGTTATAATGGTTCACACACACATAGATTTCCTGAATGTTCATGAAAAGTGGCAAAAATAAGAAAAATCGACTGGTCAGTTTGAGGATGTGCTCATTCTTACTGTTGGAATACTTGATTTTGGTGTTTAATAGAAGTGTCTAAAAGTGTCCTTTAACCAAAATGAAGATGGTTCTGTGTCGGAACTACTGTAATTTAAGCAACAGTAGATTGCTTCATTAGAATCGGTTAGAAAAAGAAAATTGGCCTTTCAAGTGTAATACAATCAGGGATATGTTTTTTCTTCTAATTAAAATTTAGTATTTTTACCTTGGAAGGATTTAGTGTGGTATGTTCTAAGCTAATGACTGCAAAAGAAGAGTGCTAGTACAAAACACTATACTGTTTTTTCTAGAAAATTGTTATTATGCTTTTACTTTTTTATGGAATACTATCGGTTTGAGCCAACAGAAGAGAGTGAAAATAGATGGACTTTCCGACTATTCTTGTGTGTCCTGCTTGTTTTGACTTGCACTGTCATGTAATCTCAGTGGCGGTTTTGTCTGCTAAGTGTGTTGCCGATATATATGGTACACTATTGTTGGAATAACATTTTTAAACATTGCATTCAGCTAACTTATATATGTACATTTAATAATATCTCAATCTGGCAAATAAAGCAGTGTTTATTTTTAATATGCTGTCAACTTGTTTTTGAAAATTCCAAGAATTCAGAGAGGAGCTGAAGTATTAAAAGTTAAATGGCCAGAGAGCCTCATGGAGGAAAGTATTCGTATGTATTTCTGCAACTCACTGCAGGATGCTGGGGTGCTGTACAGAGATTTCCCACAGTTGTAACTTCCCAGATTTCTTACACAGGTTACTGAAAAAAGCCTCCAACTGCTGTCTTCCGCTTGATAATCGCATTGGGTCCTGTCTTTTCTGTCTTCATGCATTTTCTTAAGACTGAATTACCAAGGAAAAGCCGTACCACATTCTGCCTCTATTGTAGGCAGTGCACATGGACCAAGATGGCGTGAGCGTGTGATAGCCCCGGAGGGAATTCGGCTTTGCAAATCCCGTACATTAGAAGACCACAGTTCAGTGAAAAAGACTCGGCACTTTCATCTTCCTTTAGGTAGGGTACAAATGCTGTGTTAACACGTGTTCATTTTCAGCCAGGCTGCTTTTCCCTTCTTGCTCTGGATACAGTTTTTATTCTTGTCATGCCAGGACCTGAGGTGACTTTTCAAGTTCTCAGTCAGTCACATGCGCAGTTTCCACACGCCGTGTGTGTGTTTCACAGGCGTGCACTTAAATGGCTTTGAGCAGGTATACTGGAAAATACGGCAGAGCTAAAGCTTGTCCGAGGGCCTGGTGAATTCTTGCTGTTCATAGATACCTCTACATCTTTTAATCTTTCTTAAAACTCACTTCTGGCACCAGTGATCTTTGGATTAAATAGCAGAGAATGTGGATTCAAGTTGATGACTTGCTGTCAATGGACAGCATCGGCACATGTGACCACTCCCATTATACCACGTTACCCGAACTTCTCTGGGAACGCGGTCACCTGCCAGCCTTGGTAGCTCATTTCCTTTGTGGCTTTGAAATGACAAATTAAGAGAGATGCAATAGCAGCAGTCCAATGAAAGAAATGCATGAAATGAAAAAAACCATCAGTGTCAGATGTGTGGGCTCTGCAACAACTAAAATCTTGTCTAACATTCCTTAAAATGTTCAACTTTTTTTTAAAAAAACTGAGTTTCTGACAATGGCGTCGTAAGCACAGCACTGAAAATACATCGAGGGCAGCACAACTGTACCTAGGGCAGCTTCTGTGCTCTGAGAGCCCGGTTTGTAGCTGGAAGGAGATCTGGGACAGCACGCGGCTGAGAGACACAGGGGATGGGGTCAGGACTCCTGACATCTGGCACAGCAAAGAGGTTGTACCAAGACAGGGCAGAGGCAGCCCTTGCAAAAGACTTATTTAGACATTAAAATCTTTCCTTCCTTAAAAAGATGGCAAGAAGTAAAGGAAAAATAAATGATGATCATTACCATGTGAAAGATAGCAAAATAATTTCCAGAATATTTGAATTACATTGTAACCTCATTAAGCCACAGCTACTACTTCTTATCTGCCTTCCTGCGTGCTCAGGGTGGTCACAACAACTCTGAGGCACAGTCTTGGCATCCTTAAAAAGGGATAGCTAAATTAAATCTTGTTCTGGTTTTAAATAATCAGTTGTCTCTACCCAACACTTACATCATTCAGATGCAGCTCAGGAAGTTTTTTTTTTTTTCATGTAAGCGTGTGTGCCGAGAAACCTGTCGGGAGTTGAGTAGGATGTGAAATTCAGCAGCCATACCAATTTTTGGAAGGCACATATGCACATTCCCCTGCAATAATTGGTGACTATGCTTTCTCAGTCAGAAGTGAGTCAGTCTGAAACATTTAGTAAGGGTATGGTTCTTTTTAATTCTTTTTTCAACTCCCCAACAAACCAGTGCTATCGGCGAGTCAGAAACACATTTCTGTTTAAATTACTGACTGGCCTAGCTTTGTGCTTGGGTGTTCTACGCATCCAACGCTATTCAGTGTTTCAGTTTGGTACTGAAAGATGTAGAGGACATCATAACTACTTCTGTAGTCCAGAGGCATTAAATAAAAAAGCCTTTTAAAAATTGTTATCTTGTCCCTGCCATACCACAGTGGATTTGAAATGCTTGACATTGATAGTGTATCTGGACCGTACCATCCTCAGCAATGAAAAGCTGTGGTGGGTAAGTTCTGTACCTGATGGCCCCATCTCCCATGCTGATGGCTTCTGCTATTTTATCTCAGCTAGTGCTTGGTGCAATGTAATAGCAAGCCAATGTTCAAGACATATGTGCTGAATGCTCACTAGCTCTTTTAATACGTTTTCAAAAGGGAATAAAAATTCTCCAGACAGAACGTTTTAGCAGAAAAAACAGGAAGGCTAGATTCCCTGCTACATTACAACCGCATCACAACTGATAGCTTCACTACTGGATTCTCCTGAATAAACATTTCCGTTGACGTCAGCCCATTAGAGTGCCAGCAAACAGTAATGTTGCCGTTAAGCCTCTTTTCTGGCTGTGGCATCTCTATTATTCTTCAGAAATAATCCTGGCTCCACCTATACTGATGGGTATTGTACTGTTATTTTGAGATGTGGCGAAGATTGCAACATTCCTCTACCAAAAATCCGGGTTAAAAAAAACAGCTGAAATAGGTGGGCCAAGAGATTTCCATACAGCTCACCGTAGACTGGTAATCCATTAACTTTAAGCTTTGTAGACTTCATGCTGCTCAAAGCAAGCTGCTAATGTATCGCAGTCCAGAAGGATTCCCTGCTTTCCCCTTTCACATAGGATTCCCTCTGTGTCATGACAGCTTTTTTGGCTTCCTCGGAAGCAGTGCAGGAGACAATGTGGCAGTAGTACCAAACACCAAATCCTAGGTGCCAGGTCACACTCAGCTGCTAGCAGAGGCTTCCTTGCATGGGTTTCAGTTTCTCAGCTAGAAGCAAGATTCATGTCCCTCCAGGGCACCCTGCCAAGATGCTGCAGTGTGAGGGGACACACGTCAGGGAGACAGGACAAAGAATTGTGCTGGGGAGAAGGGCGCTCGTGTTGATGCCACACTGCATGAGCATTTCAAGAAATATTCCGTGTCCCAGCCAAGAACTCAAGGCGCTCTGCGTCAGTGATGGTTCCTGCCACTGCAACTCCACTGGAGCTGGTGTGCGTAGGTTCAAGCCAGAGAAATGACGAGAGCTGCTCCTGTGAGGTGTGTCAGGGGTGTTTCCTTGGAAAATGCAAACATTTCAGCCCTCTACTTTTTTCTTAAAAATGGGACAGTCTGATATAGCACCATAAAAGGATTATTTTTTTTTCACAAAGATTTCTAAGTAGAAAATTCTGATGTTTTGAGTGAGGGAACAAGTTCCTGTGTGTTTTGTGGTAAGCAGTAAGTGGCTCGATGCATTTTCATTAGATTTTTGTTGTCTGTGCACTCATGAAAATGGCAAATGATTCTGTGCCTACAGCCAGCCTGTCACGATGACTCGTGTTTTAAGTAGAAGATGCCACAATATGCTGAGTTACCACATACCAATGAACAACATTCAACCTTTTCATCAAATGAAAGTACTCTCTCTGGGGTTGGTAAAAAGATGATGATCTAGTTAACGGGGTCACTACTGTGATTAGAGCCAGAGGAGGCGACATGAGTACAGGAACTCAAAGCAGAAAGAAACCTGCTTTGTACTTCTCCTGTAAGTTCAAAGTGCTAGGGTTACCTGCTGATAATGTGGAGGGAACCGAATTTAGCAAGGAACTATGAAGTCCTTATTAATGACTTTATCTTCAAAAGAGGAGGGTGGATAAATGGAAGTGTAAAGGCTCATGGACTGGAGAAGACAGAAAAACTGAGGCACCAGAGAGGCTTGAAGCCAGACCGTGTAGATAAACTGTTGTGGAGACTTGTTAGTATTCAAATATGTAGAAGCAGCCTATAAATGTAAATGCTCGTCTGTCAGCGAGTCTCCCCTGCTTAGGGGAGAGGAGCCAATTTTATTAGCAGTTAATACAGGATCGGGAATGGCACATCCAAGACATTGATTCTGTGGGGAAGGGAAAAGCAGGCTTTCCTCTGCCTTTACACCTGTAAGAAATTAAAGGCAAAGAAAGCATTTGGAGCTTTTGCTTCACTTTCAGTGTTAGGATAAACTCTGCTTCGAATGCCTATCCAGCACAACCAGACACCTCCCCGTGCACAGAGCAGCCTCCCCTGCTCCTGCGCACGCAACACCCAGCAGTGATTTATTCATGCGTCTGTCATTGCAGGGACCTGACTCATTCCTGGGCACAGAGACAGTCACAGGACTTTTCCAAAGAGCCCAGGGTGTCTGACAAGGATGGGGCAAATGCTGAGCAAGATAACTTCAGTTTCTTTTGTGGAGAGAAAAATTACAACCTCCTATAAGGCTACCTTGGAGAGTTTCTTCATTCTGCAATAAATGCCCATTATTTGGTGTAGATTTGGCACACAAATGCACAAAATTCTCAGTCATTCTGAAATTTGATGATGAAACCTCTATTCTGCAAAAGGTTTGATATTATTTACAACAAGAAAAGCAAGTGATATGGGATCATTGTTTTCGACGAACATGTTCCTTGCCACATTTTAAAGCATGCTGGAAGAGCAGCTGGGCCTGGAGGTGTTCTGATAGGGACAATCCAAAGGAGTAGGTAGGAATTTTTCTGTCAAATTTAATGTCTTTGATGAGACCATAGTGATTTGTCAGTAAAATGTCAGGCACCTAAAAAAATGAAGACGGTCCCACCATAAATCTCTTCTCAGAACTGGCAATAACGATACAGGCCATCACAAGATGTTCATGTTAACTGCAATGCAGAGAAGAGACATCTGTCATCTAAAGTGGAAATATCGTGCTTTACGTCTCTGCATTTGGACAGAAAACAGAGACAGATTTTTGTGGAAATGCAAATACCATCTTGGACGCTGTTCACAGGCCTCTCCTTACAAGGACTTTTTCTTCATCCCATCTGTGGGGCTGACGGAACATCTCTGTTGTCTGGATTTTCATCTTCCAGGGGAAATGCTGGACTCAGAGCAGGATTTTCCCTCGCAGCCTGGTGTCAGATGACACCATGTGGCTCCTAACGCTTCCCTTTCTGATTGTCTACCATTTGAGCCAGCTGCAGTGTATTGTTTGAGGTGTTTTTTGTCTGATAACCAGGACAGTTCACCATGTTTGCTAATACAGTAACATCTACTTTGTCACATGTCAGAGCATGGATCACTGTTTGGCCCTGAAGCCTCCACTGAAATCCTGGAGAGTGTTAAACAGTGGTGGGTTCTGATCTGCCTGCCTGTATGGACAATGACTGCCCTGACCAGTGTGCCAGTCGCCTCTGTTGTCAGTGCTCAGACATGTCCAAACAACACCACTATTTGTTGCATCTCTGTAGTTTCCAGCTTCACCTCTCCAACACTCCCCCTTTCCCTGAGCTGTGCCGTGCTGGCTGCTGACTGCACTGCATTGGTGCTTGCTACTGCTAACTGCAGCAGCACCAGGACACTGGCAAATGGAGCCCTCTTTCCTTTTTCCTTTCCTCCTTTCCTTTCCTTTCCTTTCCTTTCCTTTCCTTTCCTTTCCTTTCCTTTCCTTTCCTTTCCTT
>Ga0065711_1031919_pt1 | contig 28428 bp, 16 predicted proteins | sample Hoacrofraction12_FD_59098 | JGI IMG/M metagenome (GOLD analysis project Ga0065711, IMG submission 59098) | Hoatzin crop microbial communities from Cojedes, Venezuela - Epithelial fraction 12 v2 (version 2) | ecosystem: Host-associated > Birds > Digestive system > Esophagus > Crop | place... | reverse complement strand
CAGGCTGCACAGGACCTTGTCCAGGCGGGTCTTGAATATCTCCAGAGAAGGAGACTCCACAACCTCCCTGGGCAGCCTGTTCCAGTGCTCCATCACCCTCAGAGTGAAGAAGTTCTTCCTCATGTTCAGACAGAACTTCCTATGCTTTAGTTTGTGTCCGTTGCCCCTTGTCCTGTCTCTGGGCACCACTGAAAAGAGTTTGGCCCCATCCTCCTGACACCCACCCTTGAGATATTTATAGGCATTTATTAGGTCCCCTCTCAGCCTTGTCTTCTTCAGGCTAAAGAAAGGGGAGCCTAGCCCACCTGCATTAGACTACATCACTAACTTGCAGACGAGTGGATTTAAAAGAGGTAAATTCTGGCCTAAATTCTACCTCTGTAATGGTAGATTTGAAAATGCAAAGAGTGTCATCATGGGTGAAAGATGCCGATGTGCCATTGACAGTCACAGTAAGTTAGGACAGTTGAACACCTACTCCCATATTACTGGCAGGCCAGCCTGTGGCTCATGAATTGCATGCAGCTCAGAAGCCAAGTTGGAACCGTACTGTCACATCACTTCATAGCGATCTGTCGTCATCTGTCTTCAAGGTCATAATGGTTCCTAATACTCAGCTGTGGGAGAATACTAGTTGGGGAGGGATGCTGAAGCTAATATTGACAGATCACCTGAAGAAGCAGCAGGTCTCTAAGGACATCCTCACAAAAGATGCTAGGATGACCTTCAGGGATCTCTGAGGGTCTAGACCTACTACTTCCTACCTTGAAGCTGTTTCCAGAGCTTGCCATCCTCTGAATTCTTCAGAGTATGTGTCTTGTGACTCTTGGGCCTAGCTGGAGCCTAATATCTGCAGTTCATTAGATAGTGAAGGGTGGTCACTGCTGCACAATTAGTTTTGTTGCTTTAAAAATGTGGGCATTGTTAAACTTACTATAGAAATAGTATGATACTTGCACAGGAGCAAGAAACAAGATGAAAGCTTAATAACCTTTACTGCTTAAATGCAGTAAGCATTCTGAATACACAGACTGTCAGCAGTTTCTCATTATTCCCACAATCTCTTTTCCTTGGTAGAAACAAGAAAATTTACAGGTAGGACCTATCCCATCTTGGAAAGAAAGCTTTCTCAACAAACCTCTAAAATATGCCCTGTGGTTCCCTAAACCTATTCATTTTTCATATTATTTTTTAAATTTTATAAAGTTGTTTACCCCATAACAGATATTTGCAATGCCTTCTTTGGCAATATTTTGGTAACATGATTTCAACATTGAGAAGAGACTTAGGAACATCTACTGCGTTGTTCAGAAAGCATCATGCAGGTACCTTAAAATGTCTGGTATCAACACATTATGACTTCATGAAAATCTTAGGAGATATCTGATGCTAAAACATCCTTTATCTATCTTCTACACAGAACTAATATGTTACTGTACTACTTGCTTTTATAATTGATTAAATATTAACATTTTTGATCAATATTGTTTTAAAAATAATAATTTTAACAAAATGTATACCCACTGTTATATGAAAAATAAGACTATGCTACTTTAGATATGTTCTAAAGTTTGTCATAAGAATGACAATTTTAGCTATGCCTTTCAACACCTTTAATGGTTTTTATTGTGTTAGCTACGTAACAAGTATACCTATAAACATTAATATAAATTGTAAATAATTTAATGTAGGTAAGAAACCCTATGGATATTTGGTGTGAATTTTTAGAGCTACGGATATTCTGAATACAGTAAGTTGAGGCAGATTCAGACTGTCAACAGAACTGCTTCCATGGCTTATCTTTTGAAACAAGTCTTCTTGAATAATATTGCATAGTTATAGCACTATCAGGCAATTTCCAAGCATAATTAAAATATTTAATTTTTTAATGAAGCTTTCGAGTAGGCTCAGCCTTTTGACTTTTATGTTGGGCCTTTGTAATCCATAGGGAATAGTGCTATTCAGTGTTTCAAAAGGTAGCATTTTCAGGGGCAAGTCAATATAAAGCCTCTAAGATGGGGGAAGTTTTGCTGCTCAGATAAATGTAGTCAAAATAAGATGCAGAAATCCTGTCTTCAGTATTATTCAGCCTCTGCTGATTTATGCTTTGCTTTTCTTGATAAGTGGACATATATCAATCTTCTCATTTCTAAAGATGTTTTCATCAAAGATTGTCAAGTTCAGCCATCATTTTTGTTTGTCATTACATTGGATTTCTGTTTCTACAGGTCAGGCTGCAAGTTTTTCTTTGGTTTTTTTTAGAGGTTTTCATAGGCAGGAAAGAATATCGTATTGTTCTGAGTGACACTGACGTGCCAATAAATAACACTGAAACTTGGAAGAGTGTTAATTAGAAATTATTATAACCTGGCTGACCTGACTTGGCATTATGGTATCTTGCCAAACTGGCTTTTTATTCTTACGCGTGTCTGATTTGTGTTTGTGGCAGGAAGCTAATGATTTCATGGAACTGTTTGGCTTAATCCTTCTTTCTTTACACTGCAGAATTTTATGTGAGGAAGGATAAGTAGGCTTACAGTGAGGTTCGCTGGGTATGACCTGTGGTGATTACCCCAAGTAATGTTTGGTACAGATTTCTATTTTAGTAATTTCAGATAGATGATATACTGGGCCTGTTATTTGTTTACTTAAATTAGATTTACATTGGTTTAAGACTGGCTTACCCCTGTGTAATTCTGCTGGCTTCAGTGCAGTTTTTTTGTAATTCTTATTGGTGTGAGGTCACAGTAGGGTCCATTGAAACAAATTAGAATTTGTTGAGTGATGTAATTAATCAACAACAACACAAGACCCAACTTGTGACTTCTGATCATGTTGCCATCCTTGTAGCTCTGCGGAAGAAGAGCAATTTAGGTGGCTGTGAACAAGAAGGACCTTCTGTCTAGCTGGACCGGAATCTCACTCACAGAGGTCCCTCAGTTAAAAGAGAAGCAGATCTTACCTTTATGTCTGTATGTTCTACATAGACATCAAAAGGCTATTTCTTGAAGTCTTTGAAGTGAGATGGGTTTAGCATTTGGCCTACTCCTCACTCCAGTTCCTGCAGGGACACTGGACTGTGGGCTGGGGCTATGGAAGCCGCAGGTCTCCGGCCTTACCCTGCCTTCCCAGCTGCGTGCTGTGCTAATTAGCTGGGGTGGAGTGCTCTGATGACACACATATACAGCATCTTGTTTTGGAGTTAGTTGGTAGGAGTGCTGCGCTGAGCTGTGCAGTCATATCCTACATTTAACTATAGGTTTATATGAGTAATAAGTCAGGTAGCTAAACCAAAGTTGTCCAGAATATGTAGCACAGGTGATGCAAATACCAAACGAACACTGTGGGACCCGGCTCCATGGCCAGTACTCTATTCAGCAATTGTCAGTGTGGTTTGACGTGGGGTTGTGAGCGGCACAGGAGCATTCTCAATATGATGCATCATGCTGTCCTTTCTGCATCTCCTGTTCTTCATAATTTTTGGTAATATTACAGGAAGAATTCCTGGAGGTTATTTTTTCTGTTTCCTTAGGAAGGTATGTGGTAGTAGCCACAATCCAACATTACATTACATGGCATTACTTACAGTACATAAACACAGTATTTTTAACATCCATGTACCAGTAATGCCTACAGACCCAGGCAAAGTGAACCTTATTTTTGTAGATATTTAGTACAAGCATAAAATGAATGTCTGTCCATGCTCCAGTAAGCTTACAGTTTAGAAAGAGGAGACAAAATGGGAAGGTAACATACACAGAACAGTTTGAATAGGGGGGATTCCAGTGTAGGTTTTTTCCTTAGCATTGGCATCACTCTTTCAAGCTATTGGAAACGAAGTTATTATTGAATAGCAATGGGAAGGGGAAAGCGAAGACAAATAGTGGCACAGCAGTGTGAGGGGGGTAGGACAGAAAGAAGAAATTTGAATCAGATAACCTTTTGGTAACTGACTTAATAGAAATAATACAATAGCAAGGGAGAAAAAGTCCATGGTCAAATCACATGAGGAGTCAGTCCAAAATTTCCAAATAGGTTGCTGATGCTTGTTGGCAGCTTTTAACTTCAGCTGGAAGAAAAGAGCCTCTTTTCTCCACAAACCAGAATTAATCTGTAACACTTTTCTCCTCCAACTCAAGTGACTTGTGTTAAGGGAGCAGCTTTCAGACAAGGACCCTGGACCAAGTCCTGTTTGGGTACAGTGGAAGATTTCCAGCTGTATTTTAAAGCACCATTCACCTCTTGTGTCTGAACTGTTAATTTGCAGTGGGGTCACTCCCAGCTTACACTACTGCTAGGACATTAATGGTCTAAATAACTGCACCTGCTATGTTAATGAAAGTGTGCATAATAGCTCCAGTAATTTAGAAAATTAGGTATTGTGTTGGGGTGGGGAGGAGGACAGAAGGGTATAAGGGGCAAGAACTTGGTCAAAAGAAATATAGATTTCAGATCACTTGCTGTATTATTGCTGCAGTGTTATCAGTGCTGCCAGCACAAAGCTTTCAGTATTTTACCAGCTGTATTGAGCTTTGCAGTTGAGTATGTTGAAGAGTGGGAGGGCTTTTTGAGTAAGGAGAGAGGGAATCAGAATAATGTTAATTGAAAAAAAATCCTTCCTGTGTTTTTGCTGGCAGTGTTTTAAGACTGTGAGGTTTGTTTAAGACTGATCCCTGGTAGAAGATAGGCCATTAGACATCCATGAATCATAAAATCACAGGAAAACAGGACTGGAAGGGACTTTGAGCAATCCATTCCTTGCTGCAGTCTGCAAACATATACACCAGTACAATTCCCAATAAATGTTTGTCTAACCTGTTTTTGGAATCCTTCACAGCCTCCTCAAGCAATCTATTCAAGTCCTTAACTATGCCTACTGTTAAAAAGCCATTTCTAATGTCTAACTGAACCTCCCACCTGCAGTTTACACCCATTACTTCTTATTGTGCCATGCTGGGCATGAAGAACAGCTTAATTCTCTTGCTCTCTGCATCCATCTTTTATGTATTAGATAATGCTTACATTATTCTGAGTGTGCCTTCTTGTATACATGTGGACCTGGATGAAAATAGGTTAAAGGAAAAAATAAGAAAAAAATATAATTCTGGCTGAGACAGTCATTTTAGCCGATCAGGCAGCAAATGTCTGAGATGGAGGAGTTGGAAAATGCTGGGCAGGGCAGGGCAGGGCAATTTGTTTAAGGCGATCTGGGGCCCTAAACATAGCACATAAGAGAGGCCGATGCCTGCCATGTGTTACACATCTCTTATGACAGTGCCTGTTTGGCATTTTTGTCTCACCTGCCCCTGTCTCAGCCTATATCTCTCACCCGTCACCTGAACTGTAGCCAGGAACTGTAGGTGCTTCTGTCAAGCCTGATTTTCAGGGATTAAATTCTCTGCTTCCATTTTTAGTTCTCTCCATTTCTAGAGTCAGAGATGGGTAAGAAAAAGTAGGGAATGAGAAAACTTGGAACCAGCCCAGCCCGTGGGGACAGAGTTAGAATTAGGCCCACACTCCTTCATTCAGCCCTCAAGTGTCGAACTCCAACATATACCAGGAAATACCTTCCTCCTTCCTTCTTCACATCTTACAGGTCTTGGCAAAGATCCCCAAACCTCTGTTGTCCACAATGATCCCAAACATGAGTCCTTGACTGATCTCAGCATCTGTTCCAGATCAGTATCCCATATCACATAAACTACAGAGGCTTCCCGAGCATCCTGCAGGCATTGTGGTCACCCCAGGCACTCAGGGGGACCAGCATGCTTGTCCTGACACATTTTGGCTGTCTGCTGTGTCCTCTCCCAAATATCCACAGCCGTGCCAGCTGAAGCTTAATGGTTACATGGTTTAAGTTATGTAGTATGTTAGCATGTATAATTGCAAATAACTTACTTGGTGCTGCCTACGCTTTGAATGCATGGAGCAGGTCTCCAGTACTCGAGGTGTAAGGTATATATGTGGGTGGGTGAAACCAGTCAACCAGATACACCCCTTATCTCATGGGGTCGTTTGTGTGGTTGACACTGGCTTGTCCCTTTGGAGCTGACAGCTGAGCCAAGACGTGAAGCAATTCGCATGATCTAAAGCCGTTGTCTGCAAACTTGAATAGGCACCGATTGTACTGGGGTCACGTTTTCTTTTCTGTGATGGAGACCACAAGCCTACTATTAAATTAAAAAACATGAAAACTCGCATTCTTCTGTGAGTTGCATGATTCTGAGAGATGGGACCTGAAGCATAAGGCTGTAATGTTATGTGTACTGATAAAATGTTTAGACTTTCTTTGAGTTAATGGTTTCTTAAAATATGGAGAGGATTATTGATTCTCCTGTTGCATGATTTTTGAAAGAGAAAGCCTTTGGAAATTATTCACTAAGTCCATGAAGTCTACAATTGCCTTATTCCACTCTAGCAGTGAAAATACTTCACAAATGTGCAGTATGACAGAAACTTACCTGTAGACTAAATTTTAAAGATAAATCTACATTTTGTTGTAGTTACTAAAAGCATGCAGTTTGTGTTAGTGCTGACTGATTTTTATTTTTATTGAGGAAACCATTTCCTTGAATGAGGGTAGGTATTAATATTATGGGTATAAGAATATACCCATTATCTCCAAGAATATGAATATGTTTTGAAACGAACCTGGAAAAGTCCTCCAAGCATGGAGTTTACTGTTGGTAACTGTGACACCCAGTGGTCATTTAAAGAACCATAAAAATTTAGCACAGAATAACTGCAGTGAACTTAAAGGCTACATAAAATATTGAGGTTTACACAATAAATGTGTGCTTTTAAAAGTAGTACCCTTTTCCTCAGTAATGTACACAGATAGTAAAAATAAGCAACTTTAAGAGTTGTAAGATTTTCATACATTTAGTTTATGTTTTACCATATTTAATAAATATATATGTGTTTGTATTTACATGTACAAAGCTTTCCAGTATCTTGTGAGGCCGAGGATACACAGGATGACTGACAAAATGTTACTTTATCGCTATGAAGTATGAAATGGCTTTTAATTCTTGTTGGTGAGAAGCTGACTCAGAAGTCTGGGAGATAAAGGGACCTTGTTTCCCCTCCTTTGTTTGCCACTGACTCATTGTGTGGCTTAGAGCAAATTGCATGTGTGCATGGCTGATAAGTACTTCAGTCAGTGCGTTCATAAAGGTGCAAGGTGTAATTAGTATTAGTCTAGGCAGCATTCACCTCCAACCATTTATGCCATATTCAACAGTGATTAAATTACATGCTGTGTATAATGTGTCATACTTATATTCCAAAGCATAATGGTACTTTATGAGCTGTGTCTTATTACAGAGCACCGGATACGGAGTGAGTCCCATATAACCAGTAAATGAGAAATTCAATTCTATTGTTTATGGATCATTGACCATAAAATATTTATTTTTGGTGGCATGTTTTAAATAAAAGAAAACCATAAAAATTAATAATTTCTAATTGGAGTAGACCAAGCAGCACACGCTTGTTACATAGTTCGTTATATCTATTGTTTGGGAATGTCTCATGGAACTATGAAAGATTTTTCTTACAGGTGGGAAGGGTTACACAGCAAAAGGAGCAACATCAAAAGGCATCCAGTTATAAAACTGGAGATTAGACAGAGCTGCAAAGTCAGTTACTGCCTGAGGCCCTCTTCTTGGCTGCATTAGCTGTGCCTGTACTGCGTGCCTCAGGAGTGCCTCAGGAGTGCTCTTCAGCTCCCTAAGTGCGTGCTCCCTGTCTACATCTGGAATTGGGATGACATCTGAATTCCCACCATTTGTTCCTCTCTGCCCTACCCAGTTTCCAATCAGGGAAACTGGGGCCAGAAAGGGAGCAATGAGACTTGCAAGACACACAAACACACACGCACATGTGTGCACACACACACACACGCACACATGCTGAAAAGCTGTGTTACAGCATTACTTTTCAAGAACATCAATATTACATTTTTCACACTTTTTTTTTATGACCATCAATGTTTGACATCTAATAGGATCACATTAAAGGAAATATTTAATTGCCATAACCAAAATGCTTAAATACTGAACTCAAGATAAAAATACCTTACAATACTGCACATGTTAGAACTAAATTGGTTTATCATGAAAAATACAGATTTTTTTTATATGTGGTTGCTTGGATTCCTGTAACATTTAGTAGTCCTGATTTCAGACCCTGCTGTCCTGATCTTTAAAAGGACACAAAGGAAAAGGTAATCCCTACTCTCAAGAGCTTACAGTCTAAAGATACCACAGGTAACACTAGATGGAAACAGAAGAGTGCACTCAAAGAAAATGAAATAATGATTCATAAAATGCATTGTTGACTATGTGGACTAATAGATTCTCACCTGGTGTTCTTAACTGCAGGATGAAGAGTGTTTTTGTCTTCCAACTTCTGATAAGAACAAAAGTATGTGATATCATGTTGTTTTAACATAAGAATATACGCCAGTGCTCACAATATACTAACATATATATACTCTTGGTACAATTCTAGTTTTGTCTCCGGAAGGAGACCATGAATGGATGTTTTGCTCTTTAACTCTGAAATACGGGTATTTGCTACAGAAATTTGGTTTTGCTTAGTGTCCCTCCACTGTTCATTCTATATTTGAATGACTTGAATTCTGGCTCTGGGTCATAGTTGGCCTGCTCTTGGTTTTTTTTGTATTACATGTGGCTCATTTCAATCCTCCCACTTCATTTTTTTGTTGTTGTTGTTGCTTTTTAGCCTTAAAACATTTGATTTTAGTCCTTACAGACTGGACAAATCATGTTAGAAACCAGTTTGTCTTCTGCTTTGTTTGTAGCATTTTTGCTAGCCAGCATAAACAAAGCCTCAGGCAATTTGCCATCCTGTTCTAGACAGGATGTCTAACAAGTGTAGTAAGTGCAAGATTTTTTCTTTGTGAACTGAGTTTGGTTTTTTTGCTGCCCAGTTCTATATTCTTTATTCCAAGAGCATTTTCTTATCCTGTGAGGAGAAAGCTACATCTCACAATATGAAAATCTGCATTTTTAGATGAAACAAGATCCAGATATGTGCTAGCTGGAAGATGTGTTCCAATACTTATATTGGAATTATAGGAAAAAGAGTATACTGAGAGAAGAAAGAAGTCTGACATGTATGTTGATATTTACTTTAGATTACATGTTGAGAAGAGCATGCTTGGAAGAGCATTAGTAGTGATGTATTTCATCCCTTCCTGCACACTGGGGCCTGGCATGGACTGCAAGGAAATATCCTGGTAATTGTTATTAATTGCTACGATGCAGCACACCAGTGGCTCATGAAGTCTCTCTGATGTCTCACCAAAACCAAATGTTTCAGATACAGACATAAATATTATGAAGTACACTTTTTCCAATAAAGCTACAGCCCTACTGATTAGCCAGTGACCTGAGGTCTAGCGATAATAAAACTTTCTGACTTAAACTTCCACACTCATCCCTCTTTTCACACCACCCTTCTGGGACAAACCAGCTCTTCCAGCCCTCAAGTTCATTTCAATTGTTAAAAATTAGCTCCTTGCTCTCAAGGGCATTGAGGCCTGGCTCTTTGCAAGTGGTGGCTGCTAGATACACACATTAATTTATTAGTTTCAGGGAGGAAACAAAAAAGGGTGAAAGAAGAGAGCTTGGGACTAGAAAAAGAGCAAGAAGGTGGCTGCAGGAGCAGCCCCAGTGCCTGGACGCAGGGTTAGCCACAGTGCTCTGTTCGGAGATGAACGCAAGTGGATCCACCTCATAATCTCCTTCTTGCACAACCCCTGACATGGCTGTGTGTGGATGTGTTTCACCCTGAAAAGAGGTGAAAAGAGGACAGACTGCTGACTTACACAATGGTCAGAGGAGATAGCAGAGAATTTTCAGACTCAGCCCCTGCATCTGGTACATTGAGTAAAATAACAAGTATAAAGGATATAGTAAGCAAGTTGATTTTGTATCAGGGTGCAACATTTAATAATTATCAGGCCAGACTCCTGCCTTCTGGTGTTTTGAATGCTGAGGTATAAAAATAAAATGTGTGAAATACAAAATAGGATTTTTGGATGGCAGGAGCAAGCAAGATGTTTTAAAGGACATTTGTTTAAATACCGCTACAGCGGATGTAATACAGACCATGCCATCTCGCTAAGTCACAGGAGTTCAAGAGTTGAAAATGGCCATTTACGACCTGTGTATATAAATAAGTGTCAGACAAGCTGGATAAATTTTTTTCTCTTGAAGTTGAAAAACCTTCTCAGATCTTACAAATGACAGACTTAATCTTGTTCACCAGAAAGCCTTTCCAGAACAGTTGATGACTCATAGTTTCAATGTCAGTCCTAAAAGTCTTCCAACACGAGGAGAGTGTGAAATGATGAAACATCCTCTGCCGCACGTCTGCTTGAAGTACAGCACAACGCCATCTTAGCACCAGTGTTTTCAGGAATACAGCACTGCTCTCAGTTGCTAAAGGGCCCTGTTACAGCAAGACAGGACTGTCCCTTTGCTGTGGCATTTTTATGGGTTTTTTTTCACCTGCAAGCACAGATACCAAAGGGAGGAAGTAATTGACCAACCGATTCATTGCTGTGACTACTTAACAAAGGCCACTTTAAAGAAATGTCTTTAGGAATAAACAGACAAAATTATCAGTTGATAGCCTACTGTTGGCTGACAGTAGAAAATCACTGAAACAGACATTTTTCCTTGAAAAGTCCTGTTTGCCACTCTGCAAAGTCTCAGATTGCCCACTGTAGCTTTGCTTCATCATCACTTACATTGTGTAGTATTCCAGGAGAAGTATAGGGAAGGTGCAAGCAACAAATAGAGAAATCAAAAAAGTTAGGGATATAAAATCTCAGCCATTGATTATACTAGGATTTCAACTCAGCTGTGCTAGAAATGTGCTGTGTTACTTTGGACAAGCCGTTGCACCTGTTGGCACCTCATGCCCTTATTTGTTTTAGGCCAGAAATTTCATGATTAGCTTAAGCCAATCTAAGACTGTACTGCTGCCAAAAGGGTCATTCCTCCCCCTTCTTACATCAGACCAGGCACCCACATGACCATACAATAAACTGATCCAACCAAAAACCAGCCCTGGTGAAAAAAAAAAAAGAGAGATTAGTTCTTAATCGAGTCTGAAAGTTCAGCAAGCCCTGTGCACCGCCAGACGATTGCTGGTGCTAATGGAATGGATGGACTGGGAACAAGCAGCCAGAGGGAGGGAGAGGTTAGACAACCGCCCTTGGTGGCAGTGAGATTCAGTGGGTGAGTCTCATGCTAAGTGGGCACCGCATCTACTTGGCTTGAGAGGATTTGCTCTGTAGAGATATAGGTTGTGCTGCTATCCCAACAGCCATGCTCTGTGCATTGGAGGGGTTTTACTTTGGGTTAGGTCTAGGCTTGTCCCATGCAGGAGTTTGGTGTATTTGGTACTCTCCCGGAGAACATCTTCCTGTCTAGTGGATATGAAAGCTTATGTAGATGTATCCAGTATGTCCCTAGGAGTATCACTGGTACTACCATTTTTGGAGACCTCTAGATGTTACCGTAATATGAAAGTATTTGGAGTCTATTTAGAGAGGCAGGAATGTAGCAGACTAATGTTGTGCAAGGAAAGAGAGACCACAAGGATTTCATGTGGTTTTATCCCCACAAAAGACTGAGTCTTTTCTGTGGCCTTGCTTTCAAGCAATAGAGGCATTGCAAGGCTGAAGCTCAGGTCTCCGTGTGGCTGCTGGTGATGATGCACTCCATGCTTTTCCCATTTATGATCATAATTCTACCAACACACGGCTCTGCTTTTCTCAGCTCCTGCATGCTTCACCCAAACAGTCTGTGGACTCACGCTCTAGTTTAAATCCGCCTTTTTGAGCAGAGTCCTTAATTTACCCTTTGGGGATGTTTTGTGCAGTTCAGTGCATTTAGCACTTCCTAATATTTTTCATCGGTCACTCTGGCAGTAAAAGACAAGACAGCAGGGGGCACCAAATCTGCATAATTCTGTGAAAATGACAACCTCCAGGGCCATGCTCATAAAATTGACGTTATATCATACTTTCAGTTTAGCACCTGGAATTTCTTTCCAGCACTGATATTTTCTAAGATACCTCTTTACTTCTCAGGACCTACGTGGTGAAAGTGGGGGTGGAATTTTCACAAATATAGAACACTAGGCAAGTGGCAGACCTTTCTCCTGCTAATTGTTATCCCTCTCCCTTCCTCACTTGGAGCTGTGTGCTCCAGAGCTCATGCCCAGGAAGATGCTCTCTCTAGTACTAAATTCGGGAAGGTGTTTGTATTGCAGAATGGGATTAACTGAAGGCTTTGGCTGCCAGTTTCAAAGCATGCTGGTATTGGTGTTGTGAAAAGATTTCCTGCTGAAATCAGTGTTGGACTTTCTGAAGAACTTAACCTCTTAATGGCCATGTAAAATATTTTCAAGCCTAGAGGCAGCGGTGTAGCTTAACTCTGCCTCTGTTCTTTTGCAGAAGCTGGAACTCAGCTTTCTTACAACTTACTTTTTAATTAAAAAATCATCTGTAAAATAAAAACAAGACACAAAATATATTCTCTCATGGTTCTTTGAGTATTGGTTTAAATGTAATCTGTGAGGTATGGATCTGATTCAAAAGCCTTCTTCATATGAGTGGTTCACACTCATGGAACATCTGTGGCTACACTCAGAAATGTAAAACCTATTATTTGTGTGTCTAATACATATGTATTATTTGTATTTTGGAAGTGCTTCAGGATTGGATCCGCATTTGATAACATAGAGAGAGAAGTAACATTGCAGTTTAGAAGACACTTTGAGAAATCTATTAATTGGGAACTACTAGTAGTGTATTTGTATTACAGCCAAGGACTGGGAAGATGAAAACATGCGTTCAAACCTTGCTGAGATGGTTCACCACATGATTTTTTTCCTGCCCTGCATGCCCAGTCTTGCATTTCTGTTCTTGTAAATTTACAGTCACTTTCTTTGAAAAATCAGGTCAGCGAGAGAGATAATGGGGTAGAAAAGATAGTCATGCGACTAAGACAAGACCCTGGAACTAAGATACGACTGCTCATTCTGTGGCTTTTGGTAAGTCATTTCAGGGCTAGATTCATAAAATCATTTGGTTATTTGATGGTTAGATGTATGCCCAAGTAAGTGGTGCTTCCCGGCTTATTTATCTACTTTAACTGTAATCATTGGATAAGATCGGTAAACAACATGCCTGCTAAGCCTTTCAGAACAGCATGTTCTTACAGGTAATTGCAGTTGTTTCAGACAGCAGGAAAGTAATGTCTTGTTGTCAGATGACCAAAACTTGGATGATAGCAGTGGCATATTTGCATATTAACAGCTCAGTAACTGTCTAACAACGCCTGTCATGCTCTGTGTTGAACTGATGGCCCATGCTTGGCTGATCTGTGCCTGTATAGTCAGTATATTTGGATTCAGTGATATCGGCAGATCTGAAGTGTCAAAAGCAAGACCTAGAAATCATGTATGCTTTCTCCCAAGGAGATATCTCGTCACTGGATTACTCTTCATGATTGGTTTACTGAGTCTTATCACAGCATTTTCTCTTGGGGTTCATGAATCTTGTGTTTTTGACTGTGCAGTTTCACAGATTCACTGACTTTACAGCATTATTGTGAAAAGAAGTACATTAAATATTGGGAGGAGTACTGATACTGCCATAATGGGGATTGCATAAATATCTAGTGTAAATAGACTCTGCATTCCCACTGATTTCTTTATAGAAAGTTTACGGCCTTGAACTTTAACTTCATTTGTCCTACTCACAATAGCAGTCTAAAATAATGATTTCAAAACCGTATTTTACAGTCAGCTGGCAAGAACTGCGTAAGACTCCTGATAACAGATCTGGGTTGTTCCTTAATCATCTGCAGGATTGCGTCTGCTTGTGTTTCTTCTGTCTCCATAGCTCTGAAACCTTGTCAGTTTGAAGTTCAGGAAACTGGGGCCTTTCTCACCTGTGATCTACTTCATTGATTTCTGTGGCATGACTCCTAAATAAAGTTCAGGAACCTGCAAAACAAACTGACAGCTCCCCATGCTCAGTTGCAATGGATCACAGAATCACAGAGTTGCAGAATGTTTGAGGTTGGAAGGGACCTCTGGAGGTCATCTGGTCCAATCCCCTGTTCAGGCAGGGTCACCTAAAGCAGGTTGCCCAGGACCATGTCCTTGAATATCTCCAAGGATGGAGACTCCATGATTTTTCTGGGCAATGTGTGACAGTGCTCACACTCACAGTGAAAAAAGTGTTTTCTGATGTTCAGAGGAAATGTCCCCTGTTCCAGTTTATGCCCACTGCCTCTTGTCCTGTGTTCACACACCTCTGAAAAGAGCCTGGCTCCACCTTCTTTACACCCTCCCTTCAGGTATTTATAGACATTGATATGAGGCATTTATATATATACATAGTTGATATGAGGGTGGTGAGACACTGGAACAACTTGCCCAGAAAAATTGTGGATGCCTCATCACTGGAAGTGTTCAAGGCCAGACTGGACGGGGCTTTGAGCACCTGGTCTAATGGAAGGTGTCCCTGACTATGGCAGGGGGTTGGACTACATGATCTTTAAAGGTTCCTTCCAACCCAAACCATTCTGTGATTCTATGATTTAGAAAATGTGTTAGGTAGGGTAATGAGTCTCTGGTTCATGATTTATAACCAAAGTCTAGTTAACTATCCAGTCTTAGACCTTAAAGGCAATACGCATCAAAGTCTGTGGGAATGTATCTTCTGTGTAAACTGTTATTTTTCAAATTAATAGTAAATGGAGGAAATAGGACAAAGTATTTGCATTACTTGGAGTTTTCTGGATTAAATAGACTACATCACATGTAGACCTTGAATATTACATTTGCTGTCACAATTTGGAATTAAAGAGATAATACTGAATGTGATTTGAGGGGTTGCAGACTTCTTAAACAGAAGTGATATAATGTGTTCTCCTCCTATTCCTGCTTTTATTCTGCAGATGCAAAGGGTTTTGATTTTTCTAAGCACATTCTGGTTTGAAACCTACACAATAATCTGAATCTATTGTAATATTATGTTCATATGTCCATCTCTTTTAACAGTTGCTTCATTCATTTAGGAAAAAACATTGGAGAAAAAAAAATTTCCCTATCTGAGTATGAGAAATCTATATTTACTGAGAACTGAAAAGTATTTATAACCACCCATAAAGCCATTTTGAAAACAGCTTTTCAAAAATTGCATCATAAAAGTCTCCTGGCCTGCTGCTCAACCTGAGAATGATTCCCATTGCAATGTGGTTGCTGCATATTTCATTGGTTAATGGTACTGTGCCTTGTGTTGGAGGCTGTTTCATTGGAGTTTGTGTGGAATAACATAGCATAGCAGAGCATAGCATAGAATAGAATGGAATGGAATAGAATAAAATAGAGTATTTCAGTTGGAAGGAGCCTATAATGACCATCTAGTCCAACTGCCTGACCGCTTCAGGGCTGATGAAAATTTAAAGCATGTTATTAAGGGCATTGTCCAAATGCCTGTTAAACACTGACAGGCTTGGGGCATCAACCACCTCTCTAGGAGAAGCCAAGAGGTTTGTTCCTTACTAATTTAACTGAAACAAACCAAAATAGAACGTTCTCTCTCTGATTTAAAATATTTTAAATCATAGCTAATAGGGTTGGAAGGCACACCAAAATGCCACTGAGTTAACTACCTGAAAAAAAGATCAGATATTCCTGTACATTTCTTGACATAGGTTTGTGTAAACCGCTCTTTAAATATTCCAATTAATGGAACTGGTCTCTGTGGGCAAATCTGTTCGACTGCTTCAGTGTCTTTATTAATAAAAGATTCTTCCTAATTTCTAATTTAAATAAATTTGTGTAATTTAAGATCATTACATTTTATTCTATCTGTAGTGGACAAAGAATATTGTATTCTATTTCTACTCTCACTACCCCTTTACATATTTGAAGATTGTTTTCATATATAGCTTCAGAGTTTTCTTTAGGTGAAAAGAGCTCAATTCTTTCAGCCTTACCTCAGAGGTCATGTGTTTTATATCCCTAATATCTCCTGTATTATCTCCAACTGATGCCTGTAGTTTTCACAAGTGTAATGTCCCAGAATGTCATTACTTCACATCTTCAGTGATACATTTTGGCTTATATTTCCCAATGCAATGATTTCTGTTTTCATGCCAGATTGATACTATTGACTCACATTCCGTTTGTGATAAAACATGCAGCTATTTTTCTGAGGACTGCTGTCTGATTGTTGCCACTCTTAATATTGTGTATTTCATTATTCCTACCTAGGTGCAGTACTTCTCATTTTTCTTTGATGGGTTGCCTGTACTTTTCACACTGGTTCCTTTTGTGATGATTCTCAATTTGCATCCTACCCTTTCACAGGCAGTTAAGGGATCCTCTGCAGCTGATGGCTGAATGGTTTTTAATAATCCTCTGTAATGCGTTATCCAAAATATTACTGGAAGTTTTGACTAGTGCCAAACATGAGGTAGAATCCTACACAATCCCATATACAAAATCCTTCCACTTTGACAGTGAATCATGAATAACAAAACCAGCTGCATTTTCCCAACATGATGTTAGAAGTCACGTAAAATGTCAAGCAAACCATGCTTCCTTAACCTACATTTGAAAATGTCATGTGAAACAGCGTCAAAATCTAGGAGTTAGGGTATATGGCTTTAATTGCTTCTTTCCTTGTCCCAAGGCCTGTTACCTTGTTATAGAAAGAATTTTGTTTTGTTTCATACAATTTTATCTTGATTAATCATTGGTCCTTGCTGGTTTTTTCTTGCTCTCTTCTAGGTACTTGTTTAATTTAAATTAACAGAAAAATAATGGAATACATAATGAAACATGCCAAAATGTTTTTCATTCCCTGGCTATTCCCTTTTCTGAAAATGATTTTAATCTTTACGAGTCTTCTGGAACCTCATCTGTTTTTCAGGATTTCTATATATGTAGTCGGTCTGAGATTATAGCAACTGTAAAAATAAAAAACACATTGGAATGGATGCCAGTCTCCTTAGGTAAAGTGGCTTTCCTGTAGGGACATTTCCTGCATATCTCAGATGTCTCATAGTGTTCTGTAGCATTCAATAAACATTTCTATTTCTGTCAAAGATAGTAAAATATTAGTTATTATTGTGAAAAAGCACATTTTCACAATACATATAGATACCATAAAACTTGCATATTGAAGCATACTCTCATTTAAGAAGTTGTACAGACAGAAGGTTGAGTATCTGCTGCTAGCCCCTACAAATCTGACAGATATTTAGATATGAAGTCATGTGGTGATCTACTTTCACAATACAATATGGCAGTAAATTCAGATGCCTCAGATCCAGGGCCCAAAATTGCAGGGTTTGGAATTCACATCTGATGTTCAGGGACAGAAGACACGAAATAAATTAAAATAAGAGACTGTGCATAAAATGAGTTAATATGACTATGGTTGGTGCAGCTTTGGACTGAAATGCAGTCAGATGGTTGCTCTTAGTTTATCTAGAGACTCCTTCCAGTTTGATTTCACATCTTGCCTAGGTGCCTCCATTGCCTAGGAATTCAGACAAGCTGAATATATCTTTTAGTTAGTTAAATGAATGTGAATAGTTAAATATAATCATTATAATAGTATATATATATAACATAACATAATTAATGTAATGTAAAATATAACCAATAACATATAAAATATACATAATAGTACAATACAGTCATTATAATAGTTAAATTAATGTTTCTGTGACTCAAGTTTCTAAGCTGAAAGTTGTGTTCTTAAAGATTAACCTGGCTGCGTGGTGGAAAAGAGCTGGAAGATGTCATGCAGTATTCATGCACTTTTGTAGCTGAGAGCGGCAACATTTTTATTTTTGCTTCTACAAGGCAACAAGTCGATTTCATTCATTTTAACTCACTCCCTCTGGTTTCTAAGAAATGAAAGTGAGAATATGGTGTTAAACATGTAAGTAAATGTACTTGGCTTAAAGTAGCTCTCAGCCCTCTGTGCCTTCTACAGAACCCTGTTAAATTACATCTTAAGAAAACACAGTACTACCCTTCAGACAGAGGGACAGTGTTTTATGAGTGTATTTTTTTTTAAGTTCAATGAAAGTCCCACAGCTGTTAACAAAGAATATTTGAGGAGACTGACGACACGGACTCCGATACCCAAATCGAAGACCCTTTATTTATCAGAAAGCTGCGTTTTATACCCTTGCAAAGCTGTCCATGAGCTCCAACCCAAATGCTTATTGGTTAACATACATTGTTCACGCGCCTATTCTAAACATTCAATTCTCTAGCTTAACTGTGTATGATTTCTCCTTCGTTTGCCAAAGTCCTCTGTTGCAAGTGATAAAGTCCTTATTTTAGTCTTGTTCAGAAACTCTCAAGGACATCATGACCTTCGTTAATATAGTATGTTCCCACAAATATTGATAAATACAATCCAAGGATTGGAAACAATGTAATGTGTTTGGGTTTAATTCAGACCTGACAGCCCTGCAGGATGAAATAATCCACATAAGACAATTTTGGAATGGGTAAAGGCGCAGACGCTCGACGGTGCAATTTCTGGATATTAGTACGGAGGTACCATTTGTTGGAGCAGAAGAGAAATTAAGTCTTTGTTCCTCTTCACTTGCACCGAGACGATTAGCAGAGGAATCTCGTTGTGCTTGGTACACTTCTGAGTTTTGCAAGGCAGACACTTTTCTGATAAGAATTGATTTGCTTATTTCAGACAGGCTGGTGAACAACCATCAGAGGCCTTCTCTCAGCTGCTGCGTCAGGCTCAATGCAGCGTGTGTGCACCTTGCCACACTCAGCTACCCTAGTTGCTCAGATGACTAGTTGGTAGGCAGATCAAATTATTTACTCAGCTACTTAAGCTAATTTGCAATAATTCTACCTTTTTCTTTGGGATGTACTAGAAACAGTCCCTCCTCTTCAAGGTGAAAATGAACGCAGTAATGCTGTTTGTGGATATAGATCATCTTAATTCATTTTTCCAGTGACTTTTGTTACTTTCGTGATAGACTTCTTTTTTTTCTTTCTGGGCATCTATTAGCCTGTGCTCAGCTCCAAACCACCTCCCCTATTTACAGGCATTTTAACAGAAGGAAACTAATAGGGATCCACATCAGGTGTGAATTTACAGTTCACTCTTTCACACTATTCTAGCTGGAGACACTTCAGTACTACAGGCAAAATAGCTTACTGTACTTTCTAAGCAAGACCTCTTTCTCCTAGCAAGACAAAGTGGCCTTAGTGGGAATTAGGGCAGCTAAGCTGCAGTGCTTGGAAGTTTACACCCTAATTATCACAAACTACCCTCTCCATCTGGGACAGAACAAATGTATGAAGAATACTCAGGGAGTTGTCCAGTGTGTTAGCTTTTCCTGCAGTATGATCTCCACTAAGATTTCTTTGGTCATATTCAGATCCTCACAGTGGAAAACGGTTCCATAGCTGAGACCAGCAGAAATGCATTCTGATTTTCAGTTATCTGGATGTTCAAAGTACCTCTCAGAAGGTAGCATACATACATACATCTTAGTGACAACAGTAACTGATAGATCATTAACATGAATTGGAAATGCCAGTACTGCTAAAATGTCATCTTTGTTTCCATTTTAAGCCATAGTCTGCCAACTTGATTAGCTTTGCTTAACGGAATAGTTTTGCTGATGTTAATTGTTTCAATGGATATGGAATTATTGTCACTATAGTGAGTGCTTCAGAAGACAAAATAACTCCCCAGCTAAATGCTTGGTGAAAAATATTTTTCTTTTAGATAACCATGTCCACAAAGAAAACCTGCCTGGAGTCAGTTTGATTTTAAGAGTTGCTTTAACTGCAACCCAAAGCAAACTCTTACTGTACCTGTCAAGGAAAAAAAAAAAAAAAAGCCCATTCCTGTTATGTGCTGTTTCACATCAGTTTATGGGTCAACAGTTTATGCAATCCAATCAGCAAAACCCACATATGTAGCATGTATCCCTCTGAATCAATTAGCTGGCTGATGTCAAGGCAATTACACTAATGTAAGGCTGTTGCAGTTCAAGGTGAAGAAAGCTTAGTTTGGTATGAAAAAACTAAATGCCTTGAACTGAAAAACAGATTTTGTGTGTGTGTGTGCGTAGTACTTGTGAATCATGATAGTTTCTTAAAGGCTGTTTAACATGCTGAAGTTCACGTGACTCATTGTTCTCTTCCCAGGTGATGACTAGTTAAGATCACATTTAGCTCTTCCATTTCTCTGGTAATCTCTGAGGCTTGTATTTCATTGATCTTCCTGTGAACAACTGCTTCAGAGTTCTGACTGACAAGCAAAGTCTTTAAGAAATAACATGAGAGAGCTCCATTTGGAGAGGGTGGATGACTAGAGCTGGCACCTCTTACTGCTCAGCCACTTCTGTCTCAGAAATAAAAGTGACAATTGGTTAAACAGAAGAAAGCATACCTTGTCCTTACTGATTAATGTAATCACTCATTGAGTAGGTACAAAACATATAGGACTTGGAAAAAGGCAACTCTGAATGATATACATTTTACATCACCTTCCAAAAATAAGCCCAAGAAGGGCAGAATTTTTATTTACTACATCACAATCACTGTTTCTCCTAGCTGTTCCTAGAGTTGAGTATTTCATATGGCATTCTGAATATTTACTTAAGATCTAGATGCAAACTTTCATTATCTGACTCGTGGCATAGGCAAGTTTATTTAGACTTTTCAAGATAACAGAAATAAAAAGAAGACAGAACCCAAATGAAGATGATATATTTTTGGTATAAAATGCTCTAGAACCTCCAACCAGGATGTCAAACCTTCCCTGTTCTACTCTTCCTAAGGGATGAGTAAATTGCAGAGAATCACCTTGTCTTGCTGGTTCTGCTTCAGACTAGAAATATTTTATATGATGTTAAAAACAGGATGGCTAATGTATTAAAGGTTTATATTTAGAATAGGAATGATCTTTCAGCACATCATTTTCATGAGACTTCTTGTTAAACATGTTCCCACTCCTCCATTGCCACCTCCAACCTTTTCTTCTGGTGGTTTTCCAATTTACAATATGAATTCTGCAGTTCTTGTTGTCAAATGCTAAAATAGTTTTTACAAGGGACTTTAGCTGAACTGACTAGAAATTCTAAGTGATAGAGTGCTAAAATCATTAGTTTAACTCCTACACTTAAAAATATCCCTATTTATGAGGTTGCAGTTTTCTCTCTGGTATTATATGAGGAATAGGTTTCCAAATTACAAAAGCTTAGGGGAGCAGTTTGGACAATCTTTCATTAATTTCAGCATTTGATAAATAGTTTTGTTATTGATACGCTAATAAAACAACTTATGGGTTTTGGGCAATTGATTTTTTTTCCTTTAGACAGAGATCGGTGAAACCTGATACTAATTTAGCAGAGGCAGAGGACAAGGAAGCAGGGTTATAAGGGCCCTGAGCTGATGGCAACCAGTCCATTTGTACTGTCACTGCAGTGCATGCTGCTGTGTCTGCATAGCATCTCCTTCCTTTCACATCACAGATGTACCCCTCTCATAAAGCTGCATCAAAAGTGAAAACACTTTTTCTGAATAAATACAGCCATAATTTAATGTTTACACATTTATTACTTCACATTCTTATTTATGTAGACCATATTGTAGCTATTCATTTATGTGTGCAAGTTAAAAACGACTAAGACCATTAATTCAGTTAAAACACATGTCAGTTTGGTGAAATACTGATTTTTTTCTAAACTACAGCAAAGACACCAGGCCTTGGTTTACTGCACCAGATTGTTGTTTTCTGGACAGCAGGGATGAGCATTCAGTAGCAGCCTCAGTATTAAAGAGATAAAGAGGAAGAGCATTTGGTTTAATATGAGAGAATTTAATCTTCCCCTGGGAAGGAGAACTGCTGAAGGGCATCACATATTTGACTTTGCTCTGGCTTCTCTGTTCAGAACGATGAAGCCATGAGGTGAGATCTGATACAGCCTGCAATGGGTGGGAGCAACCAGCTGGGCTTATAGATTAGCAGAATAGGCTCTGGGGTGGGAAAAAATGAAACACCATTAAAATTAGAGGAATTTGTCCCAGAACGTTATTTCAGTGTTTGGACAAATGCATAACTTATGCAAATTGTCTTATTAGCATAGCTGTCTCTGCAGGATCTTCAGTGACTGATGAAGGACTTCTCATAGATTACCTATTCAGAAAATTTGTTACTCCATTTTCATTCCTTTGATGGAATTTAGTTACTCAGAATTGATAAAGTTGGAGCCCACTCTCTCCCTAGCATAGATCCAAATTAAATTCCTTCTTAGCACGATTAAGCAATGTTAGCAAGAATTAATTGTGTAAAGTTTCCATGTATTGATTTGAAGCAAAACAGGTAATGTCAAAGGCAATTAAGACAGTTTCCAATATTCCATGTTAAGATCTTACTTTCTGTTCCCTGCATGGGCTCCCATTTTTGTGCCGGGCTTCCTTTCCAGACAAAAGGTCTTGAACAGTTCAGAAAAATGTTCATCAAAAAAAAAAGTAGACATGTTATTTTGCCAGTGCTGAAAATCTTATTACTAATTTATGGAAGGCTCCTGTCTTCTCCATGTGTTGGAAGGACTTTATGTCTGGAAGGAGGTAACTTTTGTAAGATGAACTTGACTTCTGCTGTTGCCATGAATAATTATGGTCTTTGACTAATTCTAATCCTTCTGAAAATTTCACACATAGTTATTAGAGATCTGTTGAAATTAAGCAAATTCTTTGCCCATTCCATTTCACTGGTTGTGCTTTAAAACAGGACCTCCCCTGCAATCTGTATTTCCACTTGCTTTTGCTCATCTGTCCTGGAACCAAGAGGACAAAACACTCCAGAACTGTCTTTCTGGAGTGCTTAGTATCCTGTCAGATAGTTCATCACTGGTGAGGAAGCAGTCTTAATGAACTCCGAGGAGACAAAAGCTGAATTTGGAGGAGGTGAAGAAGTGAGAGTCAGTCGATGGACCAGGCTGAGACTATGAACTAGCAAGAATATAAGAGAAAGACAGGCTAATGGGAAAGAACTGTGTCGTAGAGAGGAGGCGACGCTGGAGAAACAGGGCAGGAAAGCATAGCTTAGAAATTAAGAGGGGCAGTGAGATCTATGCTCACAATATCGCTCCACTAATCCTGCAGATAATGGAAAAAGTCCCAGATTTCCTGTTCTCAAACACTCTACTATTTGCTAGCAAATTATCAGTGACACGAATAGTACAAAATGTATACCATGCCTCTGTAGTACTGGTTATCAAAGCGTGGGACAGAACAGCTATAGAGATCAATTAGTTCAGGTGAGTGATCTAAATTGCAAATCTGAAGCCTCAGTTTTGCCAGTGGCCATTATGGGCAGGAGTGTGATACTGTGTAATTCTGATATTGGCTGGCAGGTGAACACTACAAGCAAAGCAGTATAGTGCATGCTCCGAACAGTCTTATTCTGCAATTTAGGAACATTTCTGTATTGCATATTAATCTATGCTTTTTAAAGTGGATTTCAATAATTAAACACAGAGATCATAGCTTGATAGGAGCCTTATGAAGCTCAGCAAAGACAAATGTAAAGCCCTGTACTAGGGAAGGAAAAAGCCCTGCCAATGATATGGGCAGGAACTGGCAATTCTGCTGAAGATGACCTGAGACAGGCAGTGGAATTGGTTGCCCAGAGAGACTGGACTGTCTCAGTCCTTGGAGGTTTTAAAGACTCGACCAGATAAAGCCCTGAGCAACTAGTCTGACCTTGCTCCTGCTTTGAGCAGGAGGTTGGACTAGAAACCTCCTGAGGTCCCTTCCAACATAAACTTCCCTATGATCCTATGATAATGTAGTTAAAATTAATTCAACTAGTTCCTACAAAAGAAGGTGGGAACACTATTCTTGCTAATTGCTGGTGAAATAGCATATTTATTCACCTGGCAGTAAAATGAGATTATTGTCAGTGGGTTTGTGAACTATCATATTCATGGTGTCTGAAAAAGACTTCATTAACAAAATGTCACTTGCCTTTATTATTGCAAAGGTAACCTTTTGAAAATGAACTGACCATGAAGTAACACAGTTGTTTCATCTGGAATCTGCAGATAATCTGAAATAATAATGCATGACAGCACAAAATGCTTCTATTAATCTCTGTGGGATATTAGCAGTAAAGCCCAATGATGGCAATTTGTATATAAGCATTGTTAATTATTTAGTATTACTTAAAGTTCACAAAAGAGTCAGTTGTATTATTAAAATATACTCAGCCTAATGAGTGACAATTCTCTACTATAATTGATGGCTTTTACTGTAACAGGCACTGAGTAATATATTACACTTAAAACTATATATTGTGATAATAATAAATGAATCTTAAAACTATGAACCACCTTGGCTGAGGGTATAAGACCTTGTTGGTGGATTTATGGTGATTTTAGCCTCTCACTAAAGGGACTACTGGACTTATAAAGACTTGTCCTTTAGGTTTATATAGATGTGGTACTCACTTGGGAGTTAGAAGGACTTGTTAGCAGTCCCTTCTCATCTCTGATGCCATTCTATAAATTAGCCACAGGAAATTTCTTTCAGTACTTTCATGTTCTTTCATTATCTAGCACAAAAGGTAATTTCACAGAAAATCAAGAGCTCCAAGACCTGCTAACATAAGGACATCCTGAACTCATTAAGCTACTGCATCTATTTTCACAACGTCTGTAGGAACATTGGATGTCATGTGGTCTTGAGGGCCATCTGTTGTTCACTAGATGTAATCCTTTGTTATTATTTACCTAGTGACTGAATTTTTTTGGTCCCTTTGTAGAGGTCCTCACAAAGTAAAAAGCCATCCTTAAGTAAAAACTCCCAAATCCTCTCTGTTTGTGCTTTGACCTATGATAATATTTGCAGAGTGATAGCTTTGAAAATCAGCATCTCGGTACCGGTTGTACAAAAGCAGCACGACCATCTATCCTCCTCTGATGACTCTCTGTGAAACGGGGATCACACTGTATTGCAAAAAAAGTCTGCTTGATCCTCTAATTCCTTCAGGAACCTGCAATCATATTTTCCAATATCTATATGTAGTAAAAAAAATACTTTCTGTTTACAAATACCAAATCCAAACCACAAAACATGCTTCAGTGGTAACTGTAGCATTCCAAAGTTTAATCTGCCCAAGTAAAGCAAGGACCCTTACAGTCTTTTGTAAAACCCTTTCTCTGAAGGTTTTACAAACACACTGTCGTGATCTGTTTGTGTGTATTGTGGGATACAGCCTACAAAACCAGTTCATGTAAAAACTCGTGCTAAGAAGTGTTGTCAAGCTTTAACCTTGTGTGACCCATCAGCAAATACATTTAAAAGAAATAGCCTCTGGTTAAAGATCAGAGAACATAAAACATTTTTTTTTATCAATCTGAACATGAATTTACTTTCCATTTCTTACTTTCTACTTGGTCTGTGATTTGTCTCCATGCTTCAGCTGAATATTTTTTGCTGCTGCATTCCCGCGTTACAGGTGCGTGCTGCAGGGTGAGAGCAGCAGTCCCTTCTGGGAATGGCTTGGGAATATACGACCTGGAGGAAGCATGAGCATTTGTGAAATTCTGGAGACAGCAGAATGAAAGATGAGTTGCTAAATCTGACACTGGCTGCTAAAACGAGCTGCTGAACAGCAGAGAGCAAGGAGCAGGAGCAAGTGCATTTCCTAATGGATTGCTGCAGAACTTCTGGGCTTTTTGTTTCTACTAATAGAATAGAAACCTAGGTATGTCTCAATGTGTGGATGTCCTTTTGTTTATTTTCGGAAAAGAAGTGTTAAAATAGCAGTTTTGAAAGCAACAGTTTCTTTCTAAAGGTGGTTATATTCTGTATTTGTCTGGGGTGCCTATTCCAGATCCCTTCGGTTGATAATGCTGCATCCTCCGTTCTGGCATCTGTGATATGCATTATTTTGAAGGAGCACGGCTGGGTGCTGGACTGTAATTTCTCATGCAGCTAGAATCAGATCCATCAGTTCATTCGAAGGTTAGGACCAAGACCTTAGAAGTGGCTGGGGAGCTAATAGACAGACTGATGTTCCTGCTGCGTTCACAGAGGCTTAAACCCGTGAGAAAAGGGTCAGGCACATCCATATTATTTTCACCTTTTGCGTCAGATGCTGTGGTTTGCAGTATTATCGTTCAGAAATGACAAAGAACGGCTCTCTGCTGCGAGGTCCTCATGCCACAGAGAGCTGTAATGAGCTTGTGATGAGATGGAGATAAGGAGGACTTTTTAGTGATTACTGAGACAAATCTCAGAGATGTACTGAGCAAAGGGTAAGTCTTTGCACCACCCTCCATCACTTAGGTATCCTGATGGTATAATGTAACAAGAATTCAGTAGGACAAAAAGGTCCTAAACGCGTCTTACTAGATTTTCCTGTCACTGTGTATCAGAAACTTTTGTAATTAGTCAGCCACTAGCAATGATTAATGACTAGAAATACGGCTAATGGGCAATAGATGATTCAAAATCAATGTCAGGCAAGACACTGTGATCTTGGAAGTTTTGGGCTACAGAACTGTCCAACTGCAAAACGAGAAGCAAATATTTTGACTGTGTGTTCATTGAAGAGCTCCAAATACATGGCTGGAATGTAAATGACGATGAGAGACAGTGAAAAACAGGAGAATATTTACCTTGGAGTGCAGTCCTAAACTGAGATTTAAGTTTCCACTTCTCTCTTTTATGATACCTACAGTATATTTATCTTGGTATATATTATGTGTGTGTATGTGTCCATACATGTAAGTGCTCCAGAAAGAAATCTTTCATTTTGGTTTTCCTGGAAGCATCAGTTTTTCCGTGTTGAATCTTACCATAGGTAATATATATCCAGGTATTAAAGTAACCGTGGCAAAATAATAATAATAATAATAAAAATCTAAAGACTCCTTCTGTACCTCATTTACAGCTCTTTTCCAAATGTGTTGTTATGAATAAACCATTTGCTTCAGCAAGCATACGCTCTGCAGGATTTCAGATACAAGAGAATTAAAAGGTCAGAGAATTACAATGCGTTTACTGCATCCTTGTATGACAGCAAAGCTCATTACTATTTGCTGTGTTCTGTCCTTCTTAATTAAAGCATCAAATCACACGTACAGTCTGGAGCAGCTCGATTATAAAAGGTCACTTCCATCAGTTTATTCCTGATTGGTTTATTAATTACCAGCCTTGACTCTTCATTCAAATCAGCACTCTTTCCTCAGGATAAAAGATCATATTACCATCATTTTAAACAAAAATATACTGTAAACATTTAAAAAGAAAGCTTGTACTAAACTTGGTTTTGATGGAACTACGATCTCTTGTACCACGAAGTCTGACTTTTCACAGGTGACCACCTGCGAATTTCAGAATAGTTCTGTTACTGAACCCCCTTTTGTCAACAAAAGGATAGGAAAAAAATGCTGCAGACTGATTTTTTTTTTTTAAAGTTTTGTAAGGTTATTTCAAATACATAGCTTTCATCCATGGTTTTCAGGTATTTTTAACGGGACCTCCGGTGGTTCTGTTGGCATTTTCTCCTGAGAACATTTTGCTTACAGACAAACCTGCTGTATTGGATCTGCTGGTGTGCTTCAAAGAGGCCGAAGAACTTTTGATGGTAAGATCTAAAATGGATTTCCTGCAGAAACAGCGAAGTTGTGTGGAGACACTGTGGATGCTGTCAAAGACACGGTAGGAAAGCGGGGGCTTACCCTTCCTTCCTTATTTTAAACATCTACTTCAGCAATCTGGGTGCTGCGTAAACCTGAAAGCCATCAAGAGCACCCTCCCAGTTTGTGGCATTCAAGGTTCGGCTTTATTCACTCCAACAGCAAGCTCCCTTTCCATCTAGCGGGGAACGGCGGCCCGATCCCGCTCCACCGAGCTGCCCCGTCCCAGCGAACCGGAGCCCAGGCTCGGCTCCTGCCCCCTCTCCCTGCCCCGCCGCCGCCGCCTCGGCCTTCCTCGGGCCGGGCCGCCCTCCCCTCCCCGGCCAGGCCCAGGCGCCGGGGCCCTGGGGCGCGTCTCACGAGCTTTACCTGATCCTGAGAGGCAAACGTCATTTAAAAAAAACCCCGACCGCTTCAAGTTTAGGCGCGTGATTATCTTCTCAGGATTCAGCCTGAACTGCTCCCAGCCCACGCCCGTTCCTCTCACGCTGTCGCGACATGGTTTCAGTCACACACCGGCGACCGTGACGGCCGCACCCCGCACTGCCGCCCCCGCTGAGGGGAGCCGCCCCTCGGGGGCGCCCTGGAGGCGGGGGCCGCCCACCGCCGCGCCTCAGCGGGGAGGGGAGAGCGGCGGCGGCGGAGG